>OCZT010007024.1_pt1 | contig 11078 bp, 8 predicted proteins | sample 1539031 | NCBI WGS metagenome assembly OCZT01 (sample SAMEA3539308, study PRJEB22396) | soil metagenome | biome: tundra; feature: field; material: soil | place: USA | collected 2010-05 | depth 0.15 m
AATGCGATTGAGGTCCGGCCTTCAACGTCTCGGCGAATCATCCTCCATAGGGTCTAGGTTGCAGCTAAGTTATCGTCGGGGGGCTGCCTTGGTTGGTCCCGGCCGCGCCACCGAGAAGCACCGACCGGGTGAGCGCGCGGCGATGCCGCCGATCGTCGCTCACGCTGCCACGGTGGCCCGCGTCAGCAGATGCTGTGTGAACCAGTCGACCGCTGCACCGCTTGCGACGTCAAAGCCATCGACGTAGGCGTCGAAGTGTCCGCCGGGCATCATCACGAGTCTCTTGGGTTCGCGGGCTTGCTCGAACGCGGCGATGGCGATCTCGGCCACCGTGAGGTGGTCGTTCTCGGCGACGCACATCAGTAGTGGGGTCGGGCTGATCCACGGCAGGTAGGTGCCAGGTTCGTACTCGGTGAACATCTCAACGCTCCGCAACGTCACCTCGTTGCGCCACGACGGCGCCCGAGCTTCGTTGGTCTCGGTAAACCACGTGTACGAATCCGGTGTTGGTAGAGCGGAAGGCGCGAGCGGATCCGCGTCGACGACGGGGACCATCGCCGGTGGCTCGCCCCTGAAACGCGCCGCACGGTCGATGTCGAATTGCGCTTGGAAGCCGGCGATGAAGTCTGCTCGGACGAGCGCGCGAAAGTTCGCGTGCCCGGACGCAAGTGGCACCTGCGCGACGACGCATTTCACGCGACGATCAATCGCACCCACGGTGAGCACGTGTCCTCCGGAGTAGCTCGACCCCCAGATGCCGATCCGGTCCGCGTCGATCTCCGACCGTGTGGCGGCGTAGGTGATGGCGGTGCGATAGTCACGTACCTGCGCCCACGGATCGATCTCCTGGCGCGGTTCGCCGCCGCTGGCGCCGAAGTTGCGGTTGTCGTAGACCAACGCGGCCAGGCCAGCGTTCGCGAACGCTTCTGCGAAGCGGTCCAGGTACATCTCCTTGACGGCGGAGAACCCATGCGCCATCACGATCGCGGGCGCGGCGCCGGCCGAACCTTCCGGGGTATACAGCCAGCCGTGCAGCATGACGCCGTCGGCGTCGAACTCAATGTCCTCCCTCATCGCTCTCTCCTCGTTGGGAAACGGCAGGAAGATACGGCCTTGCCTCGGTCGAGGCTAGCCCATCTGTGAATCCAGAGCCACTGCACGTTCCGACTATCAGCAATTGTCTGAGGCCAAAAAAAAGCGCTGCGCGCGTGAATGTCTTCCGTGATGTCGTCTCGGCGCGACGCTCCTTGCCAGCCACCGCCGCTGGGCCGGCAGTCAAGAACGGCCCGAACAGGCCAGCGCAGCGGGCCGCCCGCGGTGTCCTTGACTGCCCCGAAACTGCGGAACTACCACGGACATCGCGCAGGCCGAAGTTTCGGGATCGAGCGCGACTGCCATGGAGGATCGGCGGAGGCAACCACGGCCAGTCGGCAAGCCCGCAGCCCCGGATGCCTCCCGCCGACCCGACGACTCGACAGCCTCGGCCGCGCTCGGTTTCGCCCAAGTGCAGTCACGCCATCCGAGGCGAATCGAGGTGCCCCCCCGTGGTGTACCGCAGTCACACCGCCTCGAGCCCGCCGCGTCGCACGGTGAGGTCTACGGTCCCGGCGTCACCGGTCTCAGAAGGGATCGACCACCGGACATTCGTGACGGCCGTTCGGACCGTCGTACTCCGGTCGGGAGCGCGTCGCAAATGCCCAACGCTCACTGCGACGCGCGGAACTTTATAACGACCGACCCGTGCTCGGTGTCGCATTTTGCGACGAGCTACAGCGAGCGATGCCGGTAGCGCATGGGCTACGCCGCGCGAGGGTCACGCCGGGCGGCGCAGGCGTTACGCGACGGTCGATGCTAGCTGCGGAGCGCGCCGGACTGACGCGCGAACGAATCCGTGGACGACGGTAGCGTCGAATTGGGTGCCCGCGCAGCGAAGCAACTCCAGGATGGCGCCGTCGTGATCCCGCGCAGGCGTATGCGGGCGTTCGCCAGTCATGGCTACATACGCCTCGGCCACAGCGACGATCCGCGCCTCCAACGGGATTTCCTCGTCGTGAAGGCCCTGGGGATATCCGCCGCCATCCACGCGCTCCCGGCGACTCAAGACCCAATCTCGGATGTCGTCAAAGCTGGCGTCGCTGAGAACGGCAGCACCGAGCTCCGGCTGACGACGGACCTCGACCCACTCCTCGCGCGTGAGCGGACCGCGCTTGCTAAGGATCTCAGAGGGGATCTGATCGCGCCCCACATCGCAGATCATCGCCGCCAGCCTCACCCTGGCGATCTGTGCCTCGCAAAGACCAAGCTCGCGAGCCGTCAGCTCGGCAAGATGCCCCACAAAGCGACGCCCGCGGGGGCGGTAACCGAGAGTCGCTAACTCGCTCCGCTCCGCCCCGCATCGGTCGCACACGAGCACCAGGCGCAATTGGCCTCGCCCCCGCAGGTACCGACATGCGCCGCTGTGCGGTCCCGAGTGATCACACGCCATACACCTCCATCGCTTGGCGACGTTCCCGCCTCGCGAAAAGGGGCGCAATCCTGGACGGATTGCCAGCAATCCCTCCAGGCGGTCGCTCTCAGACGACCCTGCGATCAATCAGGAGCCGCAGCCAGCTGCCTCCTCCCATTGAGGAACGCCGGGCAGCGTCAGCCGCCTACGCGGTCGCCGCTCCTCGGAACGCCCCGAATAGGAGCAGCGGAGCACTCACCGGGATCGTTGACAATCGTCTCGGTTGAGGATCCACCACCGCACGCGGCGTCGCCGGCGCGCGATCGCCTGCCCGCAGGCCGCCGACCGTCGCAGATAGCTTGTACGCATAGTTTTCGCACCAACGGGTGCTATACGGACGCCACGATCGATCGACTAGGCGCCCCGGCAACAAGGCGTATCCGAGCCGGCGCGCGAGCCCGCCCGGTAAGCGGAGCGGCTGCCGTTGGCCCTCTCGTCCGCTCGATTCGCTCGGCGACGATCTGCTCGGCGGCAAGATCAAGCCAGTGTCGAAGGCGCCACCGGACCATCGGGGACCTTGCAAGCACGCACCGCTAACCGGTCCGACGCTAGCTGCCACGTATGCTCGGCCCTCTTCAGCAAGCAGCTAGGCCAATTCGGTCGGCTTTCGCTATCGCCCAATCTCGAGCGTCCGGCTGCCGCGGTCGCGCGATCGCTTTCCTCCTCCGGGCGCCTCGCTTTGCGCGATCGCGTTGGCGACGAGGCAGGCGCCGGCGTCGCCCGTCGCCGGCACTACGCAGGAACGCCGCGAGCGTCGAGCGTGTCGGAGCCGGTCGAACGGCTGCCTCTGGGCGAATGCGGAAGCCACGAGCGACCCTCAGTGGCGAGCGAGATCCTCACGGGCGCTTACCGGAAGGCGCGCGCTGCGCACGCCAATGATCCGCTGCAATTCGTATTCGCCTTGCTCGTCTTCTCTTCGCGTGGGCGAGAGAGGAGCGGAGAACGTGACCATGCCAGCCGGCCACGCATGCGTGATCATCGCTCGCGCAGGTAGCCGTGCTCGCAGAGCGTGTGAATCACGTGTCGCTCGTCTGCGGCGAGCGTCTGCAGACCCGCGCTGAGCGCTCGAACCTCCGCGGCTGCTTCGCGCTCCAGTCGCTGCACGGCCATCAGCTGCCGGTTCTCAAGGTCGAGCAGCCGCGCATGCAGTACCGCTTCGGTGATCACCGCTTCTGTTTGCGCAGCTAACGCTCCGTTGCACCCCAGCGCCACGGGTGCTCGGATCGCCAGCCCGCTGGTGTGGGCCGGCAGCTGTTCGTGCACCGACGGGTCCCAGGCTGCGATCCGGCGGGCCAGCGTTTTGCCGACCGCTCGCCCTGGGGGCCACCACATACAGCGGGTGGATGGCTCGGGCGTCCCGATCGGGTTCTCGGCCAACCATTGGTCGCGCTGTCCGGTGAGCAGTACGCCGGTGATCTCGACGGCATCGGGACCGATCCCCGGCCCGGCGGCGCCTGCGTGCCTGCACGCGGCCGTGATCGCCGCGACTGCGGCGTCGGCCTGTTGCGCCGATAGCGCGCTGTGCTCGAGTGCCCCGGCGATGCAGCCGCCGGCTGCCCAGACGACGTCGCTGCCACACACCTTCAACGATTCGTCGACTGCGACAAAGCCGGCATGATCGCTCGCCACTCCCGCGATGTTCGGGCCGAGCATCACTGGCAACGAGATCAGCCGCTGGAACTCCCGCGCCACGCCGGCGCCGATCCGCACGCGAGCCGGATCCGTCGGCTTGCCAATCAGCGCGGTGGCCTCATCCTCCGCTCGTTCGGGAACGATGATCAAGTCGGCGACGGTCATCGGTGGGGCACCGCGCTCGGGCGCGTCAACCAGCTCGACACCCGTGATCGTCTCCACGCCGGCGCGCTCGAGCTCTTCAGCGACGGCATGCGAGGCGGCGGACCCGAGCGCGCCAAGCAGCCGCTCCTCCGCCGTGATAAGCGTGATGCCGGCATCCGTGCCGGCCGCTGACCAGGCGAGAACCAACGCGAGCTCATACGCCGGCACCGACCAGCGGGCACCGCGCGGGACAGCGACCGCGACGCTCGCGACCTTCCCAGCCGCGATCTGCCGGATGATCTCGTCGAGGAAGCTCGGATCTCCACCGCGCTCCCACAGATACCCCTGGGTCAGCGGCCGTTTGGATCGTTCGCCGCACGCGAGCAGCAGGTAGTCGAACTCAACGGTCTCGCCGTCGCGCGTGAGCAAGCACCGCTCGGACTCGCGCACGACCTCAGCGCGATCCCTTACCCAGGTCGCCCCGGTCTCGGCGACCAGATCGGCTACCTTGATGCCGCGCTCGCGAGCGGGGCGGAACAGCGAGTCGCGGTGCATCGGCCGGTAGCGAAACTCCCGGTCGGGCGCGACCAGCCGTAGATCAACGCTCGCGCCGAGCGCATCGCGCGCCGACAGCAGGGCCTCGAGCCCCGCTGTACCCGCCCCCACGATGCAAACCACTGGTCTGGCCACAGACCGCAATCATTACGCACGGATTCGACTGCTCCATCCGTAGTGGCACGCACGCATCGGAGGTATCTCCGGTTCTCGGACGGGCAGTCAGGCGCGACGCCGGCCGCGGCCGCGGCGGAGAGCAGGTCCCGCGCCACGCGGTCGCACTCGCGCGCCCGGTGCTGTGACCGCGACCGAGGCGGTCGTCGCCGCCCGGCTCTCGAAGCATGCCCTTCATAGTCCAGGCCGTAGCCGCGGCATCGAAAGCTGCCGCGACCGGGCGGAGGCGCAAGCACCGAGCCCGACGCTTGCCGCCTGGTCGACGCCGCTGCCTCCACGCGAGAGCGTCCCGCGACCTCGGTCCGGTGGTCAGCGCCAGCAGCGTGGGCGTGACCGCTTGAGCCCGGCGTAATCCAGCAAGCCCGTTCGCGTTGAGTCGCGTGTTGGAAGGTGCACCACCGTCGCGATAGCCCGCTCCGGGTCTCACCGCCACGAGCATCTCAAACGTAGCTCGACTACCCTGAGCCTTGCGCGGAACCGCGCATCTCGCGGGTGAGTGCTTTCACGATCTGGGTGCTCTCACACCGAACGACTCCTATGGCGACACGGCGATCGCGCCGGTCCGGTGCGCCTGGCGCCGTGCCGGACGATCGTGATTGCCCGCGGGGGGCGCATAGGCGCCGGCGCTCGCGCGGCTGCCTTTGTCCGCAACCGGCAGCGCGACCGCCGGCAGCGCGGCTGCTGCTCTCGTGCTTGCAACATCCGGGTCCCTGGCAAGCACCGGGCGCGCCGAGCCGGGCCGTGGAGCGCTCGCCGACGCCGAGCGCGCTTTCCGCGCACAGGAGGTGCGTCGCCGGCGTGGCAGAGATGCTCGTGCTGGCAACGAAGCGGGACTCATGGGCAGCGGCCGGCGCCGCCCAAGCGCTGGTCGCTTGTGCTGCCCGAGCGGACGACGGCTGACCGAAGGATGCGGTGCGCTCCCCTCGAGTGGGCGGGGGCGGCGTGGTTGTCGCCGTCGACTTGGCAGAGCCATGCCGGACGGAGCGCCGTTCGCTCGGGTCAACGCGACATCCTTCGTAGACTGCGTGGCGGTGTCCGCCGACGAGGTTGACGAGTATCTGCGGGGTGTCGATGAGCCGAAGCGCAGCACGCTTCAGGCATTGCGCCGCACCATTCTTGAGATCGTCCCAGACGCCGATCAGGTGATCTCGTACCGCGTCCCCGCGTTCCGGGTACGCGGTCAGACGGTCGCCGGCTTTGCGGCGTTCAAGGATCATCTGAGTTATCTGCCGTTCAGCGGCTCCGTCCTCGCGCAGCTGGCCGATGAGCTCAAGGGCTACACGATGACCAAGAGTGCCCTCCACTTCCCTGTCGACCGTCCGCTGCCGAAGACGGTCGTGAAGAAACTGATCGCGGTGCGTCTCGGGGAGGTCCGCCCGGGCTCCCGCTAGCCGCGCGACCTGGGATATCTGTGCTCGGGGATTGACGCGAGTGGCAACGGCGCCGACCGGCTGGCACTCCGCGCCTTTCGGGTTCCCCGTGCCGCGCGTTGGGGGTCTAGCGGTCGAGCACGGTCGAGTACCGCCGCAGCCCGAAAGCGGGTTTTTCCGGCCGCGAGCGGCGGAGTTCAGCGTCAGGTGTTCGGGAGGACGTCGCGCCCGGCCGGCCGATGATCGCGGTGCTCCCTGAAGGAACGGGAGGGGATGTACGAAGCGAGCGGCGTCGCAGCTAGGCCGCTGCCGCCGAGCCGACCTGTGCGTACGCGGCCACCTCAAAGGCCATTAGCGCCTCGACGATCGCGGCGTCGAAGAATGGCAGCACCTGGGTCATGATCGCCCCTCCCACCCCAGCTGTACGGTCGATCCAGTAGTAGCAGTTGAAGATCCCGGCCCAGTCGCCGGTGCCGGCGCTGCGCATATCGGGGATGTCCACGTTGACGAGATGGAAACCCAGCCCCCACCCCTGTGGCACCGGCAGCGCCGGGACGTCGTTCGACAGCGTGTGATCGGCGGACTTCATGACCTCCGGCATCGGGATGCCCTCGATCTGGTCGCTGAACGCCATTGCGACCGTGTCTGCGTTGAGGATGCGCGTGCCGTCAAGCTCGCCGTCATTGAGGATCGTGCGGATAAAGCACCCGTAGTCGGTGATCGTGCCGTAGGACCCGTGACCAGCCGCCGCCCATTCAGGATTCGGCGGCAGGTCGAGGTCGATCGCGACGAGGCCACCGGACGGCGTGCGCGCCATGATCGGCATCAGCCGTGCGCGCTGCTCGTCGGTCGGCGAGAACGTCGTGTCTTTCATCGCCAACGGCCCGAAGAGGTGCTCGGCGAGATAGACATCCAGCGTCTGGCCGCTCACGGCCTCGACGACGAGGCCCAGCCAGTCAGTGCTGACGCCGTACTCCCACAACGTCCCAGGGTCGCGGGCCAACGGACCCGTCAGGCTCGCCTTCAGGCCGGTCATCGGACTGGGCAGCCCCGTCAGCTCGGCATAGCGGAAGAGATTCTCGTTGGTGAAGAAATAGCCACAACCTGCGGTGTGCGTCGCCAGTTGGCGGATCGTCGCCTTCGCCCTCGGCGCGCGAAGGCGCGGGGCGTCGCCATCGAAGCCATCGAGCACCTGAAGCTCACCGAACTGCGGGAGAATCGACTCCACCGTCGCGTCGAGGTCGAGACGGCCCTGCTCGATGAGCTGCAGTGCGCCGGTCGTCGCCAGTGCCTTGGTCATCGACGCGTTGCGGAACATCGTGTGCCGGCCAGCCTCGCCGGCCGTCCCCTCGTACAGGACGCCATCACGGTCCACAACGATCGCCGCCACCCCCGAAAAGGTGCCGCCGTCGACGGCGCTGCGCAGTAGCTGGTCGATAACGGTCCCGTCGAAACCCATGTCAGCGGTCTCCTGATTCGCGGTTGGCAGCCGTGAACGTACCACCGCCGCCCTCGCCTCGCGCGTCGCGACATCTTCGCTCTACGTGCAGCGCGGGCCGCTTCTGCGTCGAGGGCAGAGCGGCCACGTCGGTTGGCTCAATGAGATGCCCCGTATTGGTGCAACCGGCGACGGTCGGGCGACCGATCGGCTCCGTGGACCGGGTGACTTGGCGGGATCGATCGATCGCGCTCACCTGCAGTCCGCGCAAACGAGGGGACGCGTCGCCGCCGAGCAGATGCCTGAACGGTTCAGAAGGCGGGTCCCGACCATGACCACCCTGGGAGTTCGCGTCGTAGGCCAGAGTGTCGGATATAGCCTGGAGGGTGTGTCTGCCGGGAGGACGCCGAGCTGTTGCTTTCGGGCTGGGTGCGGCTCTTCTGAAGGGAGCTGGGGGCCCTGATCTGAAGGAGATGAATACCCTGCAAATCCGTGGATCCGTGGGCCCGTGCCGGTCGCTGCCCGACCGAGAGGCGCCAGTGCAATCCGGGCGGTGTTGCGACGTTTGAGCGTCGTGTCGCGCGCTCCCGCGCCTCCGCAGCCCCCTTACGCCGGCGAAAACAAGGTCGTGACGCTGTCCGGTCTCCCGGATCACCAGCAAATCCGGGCGTTCTGGGCGTCTCCGACGTCCCTTCAGAAGAGCCGCACCCTTTCGGGCTCAAGGCGCTTGCTGATCCCTCGACTTCCAGCTAGCGCCCAAGGGCGCGGCATTAGCGAATCTAGTCAGCGGTCATCAAGACGCTGTCTAACCGCAATAGGAGGTCTGCGGTCGCGCGGGGCTGGCCTAGCTAGTGACGAGACCGCCGATCAAGCTTGGTCCGCGTGAACGGAGTTGGAAGGGCAATGTGCGACCACTGTCGATCCTCTGAACTTTGCAGCTTCTTGCGGACTCCGGAGAGGGCTTGGTTCGGATGTTGCCGCAGTCAACAGCTGGAAGCATCGAGGCAGGTCCCCATACCAGAGAGATATCCGTGCCCGAGAACGAAGCGTCTAGCCGCTCCCGCGTGACCCTGTATTCGCACGCCGAGCTCTACGTCCAAGCGGCCGATGCCCCTGGGCAAGTGTCCGAGGAGCGCTTCAAGCCGGGAGTCGATGAGCTGCGCGCCGCGCTCGGAGTCGGTAAGGAGGAGCGCCTTGAGTGCTGGCTGCTCATCGACCGTTCAGGTTCTGTGCTGTTTGACCGCGACGAGCTCCAGCAGGTGGCTCTGGCGTGGCATTTCGCGAGTATTGACTCAGAGCGTGACAGGATCGGGATTCTCGGCTTTTGCGGATTTGGGGACTACGTCAATCTGTTCGAGTTCAAGACGCCGCTGAAGGAAGCAGACCGGGCGATGCTGGTGATAGCCGACTGCGGCGGCGGGGGCACTCCAACCGCTGAGGCGGTCACCCACGCCGCGAGGATGCTGCGGTCATCAGCCGCGGAGCACAAACTGGTGGTCGTCGTCACCGACGCTCCCGCGAACGACACCGCGCAGTGCGCCCAGGCAACACGCGCAGCCACCAGCGAGGGGGTGCGGGTGATAGGCGCCCTAAAACCCGAGAACCGCCACCAGCGTCCAGGCGCAAACGGCAGCGCGTTCATGGCAGAGCAGTTCGGCTCCGACTGGTTCGAGGTCGAGTCCTACACACAAACGCCGCACGCGCTGCTCGAGCATCTAGCGCGCATGCCTGGGCCTGGGCCCCGCGAGGCGCGCGTACCTCATCCTGCATCAGAGCGTCAGATCCCAGCCGGACACGAGCGGCTGGTTGCGGCGGCCGCCGAAGCGCTCTTGGCGCTGGGCGACGAGGCCGCCTATGAGCTTTCAGAGCGCGCGCTCGACGCGTCGGACCCGCAACTGCGCGCAGTTGCGCACTATTTGCGCATGCGCCGCGAGCAGCTGCACACGCACGGCGACGAGCTGTTGGCCGCGGCGCTCAAAGCGGCCGGCTCGCGCTGAGCGGCGCGTGCGGCTCTGCTGGTCTCAAGCCTGGCTTGGCGCCGGATTGCTCATTGCTATGGCGTCAGCTGTGTGAGCCTGTGCTCTAGCCTCCGGCATGGCGAGTGTCGCGGGGCCCCCGGCCGTCCGGTGGCGCGCTTCAACTGGCACCCCAGCAGCAGATCGAGCGCGTCGATCGACGGTCCACTTGTGCCTTCACCGACTCGCCGGACAGCGGCTCGCCGACGCCGCGGGGCTGACGGTCTGAGACAGTCTGCGCCCTGCCGGCGTACCCGCGGCGACGTGAAAGCAGGGCGGCCCCATCGCGATGGCCCTGGCCCTCCTCCTCGCCACAAGCGCGCACGCTCCGCATCGCAGACGGATCGGCCCGATCGTGGCTCGGGGCGCTAACTGAACGTCGGGTAGCTGCAAGCACCAGAGCGGTCACGACGGCGTCGACACCAGGACTGCCGCTCCAGGCGTAATCCGGCAGCGCACGGAGGCTCGCGGGCGAGTGCTTTCACCATCTGGGTGCTCACCGACCGGACGACTCCTATGGCGACACAGCGATCGTCCCGATGCGGCCGTGCGCGCGCCGCGCCGGACTTGCGCATTCGCCCAGAAGGAAGCGCCAGAGTCCGGCCCTCGAGTCGCGCGCTCGCGACGACTGCCTGGCGTCTCATGTCTCATCTGTCTCGCGCGTAGCTTGTGCCTTCACGCGATTGCGAGAGCGAGCCGCCCGCGCCGCCGGGACTGAAAGCACAAGGCAGCGCGCGACCGGATTTGGCCGAGATGAGTCAGCGGATCGGCAGATGAAAGCCGGCGAGTGCGTTCGCACGCGGCATTGCGAGCGTCCGTGGACGACTACGCAAAGCGTTCGTGCGCGTCCCGTCCGCCGCGCCGGCTCTCGTCGCAACCCGCCGCGGTCACCGCTGCGCTCCTTCGGGCCACGAGGGACGTCCGTAGTAGCCAACCAGCGTTTGGCCGGTACGAACTTCGACGACCTTGGTGAAGTGTCCGGCCCGAGGCTTGGAGAAGGTCACGCTTGTAGCCACGGGCGTTTCGGTGCCCTGCGCGCAGTTGGGAATACAGCCCTGGATGTTGCTCGTGCCATGCCCGACAGCGCCTGTTTGAGTCCATCGGTTCCACTTGATGTTGGTGACGATGTTGCCAGCGTCACTGCTGAAGAAGACGTCCCGGGGATTGATCCCGGAATACGACCCGGCGACTAGTGTCCCGCGCCTTAAGTTCGTACTATAATTGTGGTACACTTGGGTATGCGA
>OCZT010007025.1_pt1 | contig 11077 bp, 9 predicted proteins | sample 1539031 | NCBI WGS metagenome assembly OCZT01 (sample SAMEA3539308, study PRJEB22396) | soil metagenome | biome: tundra; feature: field; material: soil | place: USA | collected 2010-05 | depth 0.15 m
GCAAAACCAAGTTACCCGAAGGCGACGGCTACAACCTGGTGGTGCAATTCAAGCAGACCGCCGATGGCAAGCCGCAGAACTTCCGCTTCAAGCTCGAAACCGGCACCTGCGCCGGCTGTAAGCGGGCGGAGTATGCCTGCACCTGCGATGAGTGAACCGAATTTCACTTAAAAGCAATTAAGTGCCTCCAGTTGCTGAACGGAACTGGCTTTCAACCGGGCCTGCCGCCGAGCAAACCCGACCAAATTCAGGGATTGAGGAGAGAAATTGCTTTGCAACACGCTTAATGCAAGCAGCCTGGAAAGACGTGCTTCGGAGACCGCAGATCGCGGATCAGCTACAGTGTAGACACTACACTAAGCGGCTCCGCAGGCAGGGTTCGAACTGGCAGACCGCGGTTAACAGTCGAATGCTGGACTGTCCATGCCTCGCACAAAATAAGGAGCGGAATTGAACGGGCGGTTCAATTCCGCCCAGCCGTAATTTGCGATTCCGCCCAATGGCATCAGGGAGGCCGACACGGCCAGGATGAGGAATCCGACAGAGTTACAAAAGGAGTCACAATCGGGACGTGCCGCCTCTCCGCGTAAAATGTTATGCCGAACACTTGCTGAGCTTCCTCGGCGGTTCTGGCAATGAAGTTTCTCTTCATTTTCGGAAACAAATTACATGGTTACTCGTGAGAATCAATCGGCGGGCGGGAGGCTGGCGTTCTTGTTGCCGAACGGACGAAGCAGACAGGTTCCGTTCCGCCGCTTCACCACCTTCACACCGCCGCAGAACGACACTTCGGAACCGGTTCCGTTCCAGAAGTATTTTGCTTCCTCCAGATCGGTTATGAGAAATGGTCTGGTGTAACAATGGCTGCCCGCGAAACGGGCGGGCCGTTCTGGCTGCGCAAGCCCCACTGCATCCCATTCGCCGTTCTCGCGCACATACAATCCCAGGCTCAGGCACAAGTGCCCAGAAGCCGTTGAGTCCACCGACAAAAAGCAGCGGGTTTTCGGACGGCCTGCGTAGCAGTCGAGGTCAACTTCGGTCAGATGAAACGCAGAAAGAAAATGCAACGCCAGCAGGTCACCATTCTTCTCAAGCACTCGTTTACTCGGACCAATCAAGCGCCTGAAGGTGGTGAGCGTCCCGTCGCGAATGGCGTTGAAATGATACGGCGGCTCGCCCCAGTCGGACGTTTCAAGCTGCCCCAGAAAATGGCGCATCAATTCCAAGTCCTCGACATTTTTGTGCGACCCGGAAACCAATTCGTAAGCACGTTCGTCCTCCACCTTGCGATACATCCAGTTCAAGCTGGCCGGAAATTCGTCGCGGGAATGGCCGCCCGGAAAGTCGGTTTTCAGGTCAATGCCATGAAACCGGAATTCCGGGTCTTTGAACAAATTCAAAAGCCGTTCAAAAATCGGAATCGGAATTTTGCTTAGCCGAGGGCGGTCGGTGTTGAAAAACGCATTAACCTGAAACCGCTCCAGCCAAAGGCTGTTACCGGCCTCGAATGTAATGCCTCTGTCTCGCTTCTGGTGGGCAACGCTGTCGGTCCATTCAAGCAATGCGCTGCCTCGCCCGCAATGCTGGCGCAAGATCATCAACGCGCTCTTGAATTCGGGCGTGGTGATTCGCCTCGCCGCGAGATTCTTCACGAAATCGCGGAGTTCGTTCGCCTGCTGAATGGCAATTTTGGTTTTCGCCCACATGTCGCCTGACGCAGTTAATTCCCGGCAAGCCTCAATCTCATGGCATTTGGCGTCAACAGGTAACCGAACCCACCGCTTGGCAGAACTTCTCAAGCGGGCGCAGCTTTCTGGCGCTCTCCTCCAAGAGACCCGCCATGAACCGTTCGAACAGGGCGGCCCAGCCGTTGTTCCATGTAAGCGGCAATCCGCAAGGGTAGTTTGGTCCGGGCATGGCTGTCCAGCGAAGTCACCGCGTAGTCCAGGCGCTGGCTTTGGCCCAAGGCGCGGTCGAGTTTTTCGCCCGCCGCATTCGTCCCATCCGTCCCCTTCGTCCCGTTCGCCTGCCGCGCGCACCTGAATTGCCCCCTGTCGGGAGCTAAAGCCTCGGGAGGAGCAGGTTCAATGTCCGCCAAACACAAACAAACAACTGAAACTGAAAGGAATGACAACAACTATGCAAAACCGAAGAAACGACAAGAACCAATCCGAACTCGATCGCCTCATGACCATAGCAACCGATGTAGTCGAGGGGCAACTGCGCCACTTCGGATACACGATAATCGTGCTCACCATGACCACCTCTACCAAAGCCACTCGTGTGGTGACAGGCGACGCGAGCATCGATCCCAATACCCTTGCGACCATTTTCCGACTTTCGTGCATCACCGAAGCAGCCCGAGTCGGTGTCGTGACATATCAGGTGCGGGGCGAGCAGTTGGAGGGAATCGTGGTCGCTGGCGAAGCTTTGGGCGGAATCTTCTGTAACTGGTTCCACCCCATATTGAGGGACGCCGAGGGCCGCTTCGCCGGGTTCGGACCGAGGCAGGTGCTGCCTCCTGTCCCAATGCAATCACCATTCAGCCGGCTCATGCCAGCATGTGCTCCCTCAGCGCAGGAACGGGAGGCAGCCGCAGGGCAGCTTGCCGCAATAACAACACTTATCCTGGCGTCGTCACCGTACAAAGAGCAGGGGACCCAGGGGCAGAGCGGAATATCGACCGCGGCCCCAGGCGAGCAAACGTAATCTACCCGTAAGGGGTATCAGGTGGCGGAGGTGGGAGATGGCGGCGTCGGCTTCGTGACCTTTGGTGGCAATGAAATCGAGCAGTTCTGATGGCAGATGGGGTGGCAGCTAGCATCAGGACCGGCGTGGGTCGTTGTGCTTCATCACCCGGACAACCGAGTCCATCGCGGCGGCGTGGTCCAAGTGTGCAAGCTCTGCCGCGTGGTGGCCTACGATGTCGAAGGCGGGCGGGGCATAGACGGTTTTCGGGACAGGGAAGCCGCCGCCCTTTCCCTTTTTCAGCACTCCATTCTTCACGGCGGCCTTCAGGGCTTTCTTTTCCTCGTCGGTCAGTTGCCCGATGTCGGTAACGTGGCCTTCTGTCAGGGCGCGTTGAACGATTGGGTGATGTTGCTTACTGCCTGCCATCATTCCTCACACTTTGCCAGGCGGGTTGCGACTTGTCGATGATGGATGCGCGCGAGCGGGAGGAAATGGGGGCTAAGAAGGCCAGACCTGTGGCCAAGGCGACTATGCGCATGAAGAGTCCTGGCGCGCTGGAATTGCTTCGGTTGAGGGGCCGTGGTTCATCATGGCACAGCTGGGTTGGAGGCGGATTGCCGTCGGGTCGGGGGTCTGCGGAGTGGCGATAATCTGCCGCTGGACAAAATGGAGAGGGCCGCGCCGAAGCCGACGACGCCGACATTGCGAAGGCAATTGTGGCCTGTCGATTGACAGTGGTTGGGCCGACGTATGGGCAGGCCGTTTGGTTAGACCGCTCGTGGTTGCCATCTACCACCTCGGCGAACATAAATCATCTTCGTAAGCAGGTGGTCGCCCGCGGGCTGCACCCGCTGAATGATACGCTGCAACTCCGCATGCCATCTGCTGAAGTGCTGTCGCCGAAAACGAACATGTCGCGAGCTGGGATCGCCGCTGCATACTCGCCTTTGACGAACCGCCTAAACTCACCATCCTACATATCGTCGAGCAAGATGACGCTCGCCTCGAAATCGCCACGCAGGATGAAAGCGAAAACGTCCTGATACGGCTGCACTGTGCCTGTCGCTGCGCAACAAGCGCACGCAGGTTTCGCAGGCCGATATGATGCAACGCCTCTCGATCGATGCCGTCCAACGGCAAGTGGCACTCCTGGACGTATTCGTAATGCTTGCCACAGTCATGCGAATGGCTTTTCCACTTCGATGCGTGGCTGTTCACGGGCCAGGGGAAGGGCGGCGGCATAGCGCATTAGCCGGAAGGCATTCAGCAGGAAATCGCCGCGACAAGGTAATTGTCACGAAAGCAGGTCTTCCTGCTCGAGTGCCTTCCGGGTCTTCCGCAGGGCACGACAAATCCGGATCAGGCCCGGGTGCTCAAACCTTTCGACGAAATCCAGATACTTCTCCTGCTTCAGAAAGAGGTCCCGGTTTCCCCGCTGGAGGATGCCTTCGAAGTCCTCGGGGATGAGGAGCTGAGCCTTCGGTTCATGCGGGAGGACCTCTGAGGCGAAAATCCTCAGTCCGGCGGGGTCGTAGTCCGGGAAATAAATGACCTGCCCCGACCAAGCCTTTAGCCACTGGCGCCATGTATTCCCCCAATGCCACCTCAGGACGAGGGCGTATTGCCTGCGCGCCAACTCCGGGAAGTGCTTCCAAGCCTTTTCAAAATCCCAAAGGCATTCCGCGTTTTCGGTGGCGATCAAAGTATCGGCCGTCACACGGAGCCTCGGCAAGTTGCCCAGCGATACCAGCACCGCGCTACCCTGAGGGGTGAGGTTGAAAGGCTCATCACCCAAGAAGCAGTTGCCGAACGAGCGGAGGAAGATGCCATCCAGGGGACCGTTGGGCAATGCCTTGGAATCCCCAGCGAGCGCAGCCAACATACTACGGCTTCGTGTTTCGGGAACAGCCTGCGCATATCGCTCCAGATCCCGGATTCCCCAATGGAAAGCCGCGAACTCGGCAAGTCTCCCGGGCAACCCCCGAACGACATAGCTAGAGCCGGATTTCTCAAGCTGCACAACTCCCCCTGACTGGAGTGCCTGTAGCACGCCTTTGGGGAATTCACTACGGGGAAGAGCTTCGCCTAAATTCAGGCGGACGAGCTTTGCGGCTTGAGCACAGGTCAATTGCTCGGATCGCATTTCAGCACTTTCCGCAAGACGAGCTGGCCCGCAAACCGTGAACCCTGTTTGCGGACTCTAAGCCAATTCTCGAAACCAACTGTTTGCTGGGAGTGGCCAGCAGTGATCAGGATGATGCCGCGCTCTTTTGCATATTCAAGGATTCGGCGGACGTATTTCGGCGCAAGCACCCCGGTCTCGTCCAATACGCAGTGCACGGTTGAGCCAGCCTTGGCATCGATGGCACGCTCGCGATACACCTCGATGAGAGACAGGTAGATCAGCATCTTCAGCAAATAATCCGTGCCTGTGGAACCAATGTGGTCCAAGGACTTGCGCCAATGCATATCATGCCCATTTTCCTGGACGCGAATTTGAAAATCAAAGTAGTCGGTCAGCCGCAGGCGCTTGTCGCGGTGATTGTTAATTTCGCGCACCAGGCGTGCAAACGTCTCAATGGCTTTGTCAATCTGAGCGTTGTTCGCGCGTTCCTTCCATAGGTCCGACCCCGGTCCGAAGGTCAATCCAGCAAATCCTTCGATCTCGGCGAGCGTTTCGGACAGGATGCTGTCGACTCGATCAACCCGCAGCTCTATGGAGTCCAGCACATCGACGAAGTTGTTCTTCTGCAGATTTGCCTGCACCAGGGTTGCGGTCTGCCTGACCTGCAGGATGCCTTCGAGGAAATCGGCGTTTTTAGCCGAAATGTTGCGGATGAGCTGATCAAACTCCTGGGTTTGGATTTGCCTCATGCCGTTTATGCCACGGCCATTCACGAAAGGACGCAGTTCGGAGCCCACGAAAAAGTGCCAGTTGAACTGCTCGTGAATCGGGGAGAAACGCAGAACCCTCTTTTCGAGCGTCTCGGCGTCAAACCGGTTTAGGTAGGCCCGTGCGGCCTTGTTGCCCTGCTTATCAATATCGTCTTGGCGCTGGTGCGCAGCCTCGGCCACCCCCAAACATTCGCACGCGACCTCAGCGCGGTAGAACGGGGAGGCTTCAAGGTCGGCCGATTCAAAGAGTCCCCATTCCAGCATAAAGCGCCTGTCTTGGCGAAACCGTTTTACCGCCGCCTCATCCGCCTCCAACTCTTTGCGCTGTTGTGCGAGCTCACCGTTACGCTTCTCGAAGCTCGCGAGTGCCTGTTTGTGGGCTTGCTGGACTGCTGACGAGCGGGTTTTCTCGCTGCCCAGAGAGCCTTCGAGGGTCTCCCGCTTCAGCCGCAAGGAAGGCAGCGGATCGATAAGTTGCTGCTTCAGTCCCCGGAAGCGATGGATTTCCTCCTGGTAGCCCTCAATGCGATCGATGTCCTGCTTTAACGCATCGGCCTGGCTCCTGGCTTTCGCGATTACCTTGGGGTTGACGCCCTTGGCTGCAAGAGTCGCCTGAAAATCCGCCTCGATGGCTTTGGTGACGGCGTCGATCTTGCTTCTGGCCTCTTGTTGCTCTCCTTTAATGTCGGACAGCGAGCGATCCCGTTCAGTTGTCAGTTGCTTTTGCCTTGCTGCAAACTCCAAATCGATCTTCTCCCGGCGAGACCGGGAGCTGTTCTCGAGGTTTTTCAGGTCCGCGCGACATTTTTCATCGGCCTCCAGCAGTTCTTTGTCTCTGCTGTCCAGCTTGGTTCGTGCCTCCTTTCGATGCGCTTCCGCCTGATCCTGCATGGTAATGAGGCGATTCTCAAAATCATCGGCCCGGACAGCCAGCGAGCGGCATAACTGGTCACAGATGCCGATGTCGTTCTGCAACGTGGAGTTCGCGGCATTCGCCTTCTTCTCGAACTCGTCCACCGCGGCAAGGTAGCGCTGGTGAGCGCCTCCAGTTGTGCGTGGTCGTCAGCGACAGATTTCTGCAATTCCTTGAGCCTGCCTTCCAGATGCCCCCGGCTGAACCCATCCGCTGAAAACGGGAGCTTCTCAGTTGAAATCTCGACGCCCCAGACTGAGTTGTCCCCCTTACGCGAGGGCCGAGCCTGGATCTCCGTTGCATCATGGAAGAGCGTTTCGCGTGAAAGGGTCTTCGACGCGTCGTCCCACGTCTCTGGGGAATTGGTTTGAAAAAAATTAGCCAAGGACTGATCAAAATTCAGCAGTTCGTCCGCAGCCAAGTCGCGTTTCGTTTTCCCGGCGGTGATCCTGGCTTGCAGTTCCTGATTCTCCGTCGCCGCTTTTTCGTTAAGCTTTTCCCGTTCCCGATCATGCTGCGCTTTTTGGAAGATTTGGTCAGATCGCAGCTTCTGTAAACGCAGGCCCTCAGACTGCTGCTTGCGCCGCGTCTCCTGCAGGTTTTGCTGGAGTCGCCGTAGTTCAGCCGGCTCCTTGATGTCCGTCAGAGCCTTGTATTCGTCGGTGAGCTTACCGCGAGAGAACGTCAGCCCAGCTTGGGTGGCTTTGAGCGGGGCTGCGGCCCTCTGATAATCCTCGTCCAAAGCAGACAAAACCTCATTGCGTTCAGTGGCGAGCTTATCGGCGGCCTGCGTGAGGGCGCGCTCAGCCTCGCCCCGTCGCTGTTCAAACTGCACGCATTGCTGGGACCACGCGCGCTGGACGTTTGCGAGCATCTGGGCTTTCCGCTGATTCTCGTCATCGAACCGCTCCGTCAATGCCTTGTACTGGTCTTCGGCAGTGCGCTGCGCCCCTCGCAGTTCGGGCAGGCGGTCTAGCTCCGACGCCTTCTTTTCTATCTCAAGGGATCGATAGTCCCGCTCCGTTTGTTCTCCCCGTTCGATGTCGGTGATCAGGACCGCCAGCCTCTCGCCCAGATCCTTCATGGTTTTCTCCAGATCCGCCCGCTGTTCGTCAAAGCGATCTACGGCTTCTTTGCGCTCACCGTCTAAAGTGGCCTGTGCTTCTGTGATTTCCTGCCTTCGGGTCGGCAGGCGCTTGCCCATCCGGACCAGATCTTCAATGGCCCGCTGCCGCTCGCTTTTTGCCGTCTCATAGTCTTCCGCCACGGTCAGGAGGGCGTCGGACTCTTTTTCGTGCCGGATGAAGGTGTCTACGGCACGGTTAACGCGGCTGAAACTCTCCAGCTGTCCCTTTAAGGCTATCAGGTCCAACTCAGTCCCCATCGCATCCTCGCGCACACCGCAGGTCAGGGCCGCTTTGAGCTTGTCGGCGTCGAGTTGGGTGACGGTGAAGATCCCGCTGATTATCCGAGGCAGGATGAACACCTGCGCGGAGGCACCGCGCACCGGACGAAACACCGCATAGGGCGAGCTGGTCAAGCCGTACAGCCGGCGCTGGAAATCTTCGTAGGAGGTGACAGGATCATGTGCGCAGCGAGCCTCGCGCAGTCGCTTTAGCACGCTATCCAGCGGCTGCACAAAGCTTCCTTGCACGTAGTACTCCTTGGCGTAAGGGGCGTCAACGAACAGAAACTGGATGCGGCCAGATGGACGGGTCACCGCAATGTGGTAGGAAGGCTGGCCGTTTCCCCGAGTAATCTCGTAAATCAGATAGGCCGGGGGATCTCCCAGATAGTAGCTGACAAAGTCCGATTTGGTATCATGCAGCGCATAAAAGCTCTTCTCGTTCGTCCCCAGCTAGAAGAACAGGATAGTGCGCATCAGCGTGGATTTGCCGTGGCCGTTCACACCGATGACTTGGCCGTGGCCCCCAACCGGAAACTCCAGATAATCAAAGCCAGCCGAATTTACGAGGACGATGCGATCAAGCTTGGCCATTGGACTCCTCCGGTTCGGCGGACTCATCGGGGATCTCGATGCGGTCCAGGAACTCTTGGATGTAGTTTATCGCGGAAAGAACTCGGTACTCTTGTCGAGAGGCGTCGAATTCAGAAAGATACCCACGCCTCACAAGCCACTGCAGCAGGCTTTCCAGGCGATCGGCATTGGTCTGGGCTTTGGGTGAGACAAACATGAGAAAGTGCTCGGCCTTCGGATCGTTGTTGCACCTGGCCACCAGGGCCGGACCGGAGAAGACTTGCCCCTCGGCAAAGCCCTCCACGTGGGTGGAGAGAAAATCCAGCATCCGGACGAGCCGAACCATCTGCTCGAGCTTGGCTTCCTGGTTTGCCTGCGGCTCCTCATCCACCGTTAAGTAATAGCAGTTGTCGCTCTTTTGCAGCCGGAATCCGAGCAACTCAAAGAAGTTGCGGCAGGGATCTTCATCTCCACCCTCGAGTCGCTTGAATAGGTCGGCATCCTCCCCCGGCCCATTCCGGGACAGCAAGTGGTTGTCTCCGCGGCTGAGCCGGGCAAAAAGACGGCGAGCGATTGCTGGGGCTTCAACATTCATTTGATCGACAATTCTGGAGGGGGGACAACGGCGTATTCCCACGTGCCATCGGTGGCCATTTCGAACGAATGGTCCTCCCACGCCACCGACCAGTCTTCGTTGGTCAGAATGGCGCAATACCCATCAATTCTCTCCTCCTCAGTCAAAGGGCGCCCCTCCACCCGGACCTTTCCGAGAAAGACGAACAGGTCGTCTTTCTGCCGACTGAATGTCTCGTAGACGTCCTGCCAATCGATCACCGGCGGGATGTCATCCGTCGCGCCCTGATCTGTGGAGATCTTCTTAGGCTTGCTCGCCGCAGGCCCCATGCCCTCACGGGCGAGTACTCGCAGCAGCAACTCAGGACGAGTATCGATGATCTGAGGATCCAACGAAGTCCGAATCCGGAACTCGTGAAACCAAGGACCCGTCGCATTTGCCGTCACATCCGCGATGTTCGTGGCATTGAGGTGTTCATGACGGTCAATGAGACCACAGAGGCGGATCAGCTTCCGGGTGCGCGCGTAATCGCGCTGCACCCTATTCAGGTAATCCTCAATGCACTGATACACGTCGATCAAGGCGTCCCCGACCTGGGCACAGCGCTGGATGACCTGACGGCGTAGCGAGACGACCTCCATCTCCTGATGGACCTGGAAAAATGTATCGTGGCGAAGCAGGGTATTCAGTTCATCGACGGCGTTGCCATAGCTCCTGGTTCTCTCAAGATGCCATCCCAGCCTGAGGAGTTTCACTTCGTAGTCCGAGCCGGCACGGTAGTCGTAGTCAACGGCAGCCTTAATCTCTTCCAGATGTCGCTGGCTGCGGCTCTTGCACGTATGCAGCAGCCGACAAATGCGCCGGAGCAGGGCAGTACCTTTGTGGGGATCCAACAGCTTTTGGTAGCCGTCGATATTGCGTCGTATCTCCTCCAGCAAGCCCACGAGCCAATCGGCCTGAGCCACCTCGGATGCGCCAAGCATCTCGTCAAGGAACCGCTCCACCCGGTCGTCCAATCGATATTCTCCAACCGCAACATCGACCTCGATAAGCTCTAGTGCGACCAGACGGTTCAGGGTTCCCTGGTCCGCCCACTCGCCAGCCATTTCCAAAGTGACCCGCGTGCGGCGATTCTCAAAGAACCGTTGCAACACGGGGCGGAGGTCTGATTGAAATATCCGGAAAAACCCTTCCTTAGAGAACGCCATAGCGCAGACGACGTAGAGGCTGATCACCTGGGGCCTCAGCGTCTCCAGCGAGTACAGCGGCAATTGAACATTCTTCCCAAACCATCACCGGGCAAGGATGGGCCTTTTCCTCTGGAAGGACAAGGAAAAGGTCGGGTGTCAATGTGCATGCACGTCAAAGGTTTGCTGCCCGGCCTTCAATTCTGCAGCCTCAAGAGCAAAGGGCAGGCTTGGTAAGATCCCGAAAGAACCTAAAATCATCAATGTAAGTGGTTGATGGAGTAGGGTTCTCTACACCTATCGGTGCGCGAGATCGCCAACAGTTGTAGGTTGTGGTGAGCGATGCGGCGAAGCTCGCCGGCTTTGAGCACGCTCACAAAACACAAGCCTCCGGCTTTGCCGGAGGTTGCTGACTGAGAATCAGAATGCCTTTGTAAATGATGACGAAACGACTCTTGCAACTGCGAAAAAGAACAGCTTGGTGCGGTAGTCGTAGGAGTAGTCGTATGTTTCATCGGATTTCAGATCGCTTCACGCAAGCGTGCGGATTCCGATGAAAGCGGACACCTGTTCCAATCCATATCGGACACCGTTCCGGGCCTGTCGGACAGTTGTCGGAGCGAAGCGACGCTCTGAGGGAGTCATAAAGGGGTGTCCGACAGGAGTCAAGGTTTTGCCACTGGTTTCGTGTTGATTCGGAGCCCCTCCGAGGGGCGACGATTGGATCGTCAACTCCCGGGTGCCATCGCGCCGTCTATTCGGGCGGGCGGTGAGCGGCGGGAACGGACTCTCGAACTCCAGTTCGCGTTCCCGCCGGTCGCTACGCGTAACGGACTCAC
>OCZT010007026.1_pt1 | contig 11077 bp, 6 predicted proteins | sample 1539031 | NCBI WGS metagenome assembly OCZT01 (sample SAMEA3539308, study PRJEB22396) | soil metagenome | biome: tundra; feature: field; material: soil | place: USA | collected 2010-05 | depth 0.15 m
GTGTCATTGGGGCTGGCGAGAGCGCTAGAACGAAGCGCCACGCCCGCGGAGAGAGTGGAACCCAAAAAGTATCGTCGGTTCATGCCGCTGAGTATACACCATTGCTCCAGGACCGGCAGGCGGTTCGGGTCTTGGCGTCTTGGCCGACCCTGGCGGCCTTCACGCTTCTACCACGGTGTCGGCGGATCGTGCGGGGACGACGCACTTGTCAACGAAGTGTTTTTGAGGGCTATGGTACGATGGGCGCTTTGGCTGCCTGGAAGCTGGCGGCGACAGCCACGGAATCCGAAGTCTGGCTCACAATGGAGGAGTGGATATGAAGCACTTAAGACCCGCGTCGCTGTTTCTGGCCGCGATAGCGGCCTTGGGCGCCGATGCCGGCTCGGTGCGGATCGACCATCGCTTCTTTCCCAACCTCGAGCTGATGGACGGGAATTGGGCCGCGCTGTACGCCGCCAGCGACGGTAAAGTCTATGTCGGACTGGCGTACCACGGCGGCGGCGGCCACTTCGTCTACTACGATTCCAAGGCCGATGCCATGCACGACGTCGGCAATCTCAACGAACTTACCGGGGAGAGCGCTCTGCGCCGCGGGCCGCAGTCGAAAATCCACGCCAAATTCGGAGAAGGGAAGGACGGCCGCATTTACTTCGGCACGCACGGCGGCCTATGGTGGAACTACGCCCGGTTTGGGACGAAAGAAGGCTATCCGGGTGAGCACTGGATGGCCTTCGATCCCAAGACCGGCCATGTGGAAGACTTCGGCGTGGGAGCGCGCTACGAAGGCATCAACACCGGCGCATACGACCCCTTGTTCAACCGCATCTACGGCCTGACGCAGCCGCGTGGGCACTTGGTGTACTACGACGTGGCTACGCGCAAAGCCGCGGACCTGGGCCGCATCGACAACTGGGAGTCCATCGGCCGAACTCTCGGAATCGACGACCAGGGGAATGTGTACGGCTCTTTCGGCGCCGGGCAGATCTTCCGGTACGATCCGCGAACCGATGCGATTCGCGAGTTGGAAGTCCGGGTTCCCATTCGCGAGAAGGGCATTTCGCTCGGGCGCGATTACGAGAAGTCTGAAACCGCGTGGCGCACCGTAATATGGGACCGCGGCACCAGGCAGTTCTACGGAGTGGACGAAAGCGCCACGATTCTCTTCTCATTCAACCCCCGCGCCGGCCGGGATGGCGAGGTGAAGCGCCTAGGCCAGCTCTGCATACCGGGCTTCGAAGACCGCCGCGACGTGCCCTACGCTACCTTGAGCCTTACGCTGGGGCATGACGGCAAGCTGTATTACGGCGCCGCCGCGCGCCAGTTCGATTACGAGGGCAGCGCCGGCGCCGAGGCGGCTCACCTGATCACCTACGAACTGAAGACCGGCCGCAAGCAGGATCTCGGCGCTATGCTACTCGAAGATGGCAGCCGCGTGTTCGGAACCAACGCCGCCGACACGGGCGCGGACGGAACGGTCTACCTGGTCGGCGCCATCGAAATGAAGCCGCGGGCCGGCGAGCCGGTGCTGGCCGGGGGGAGGATCGGTGGCATCCCCTACCGTGTCGCTCTGCTGATGTACCGCCCGCACTGATTATGCGAACCTTTCTCTTCATTCTGCTGGCGTGCCCCGGGCTCTTCGCCCAGAGGACCGTCGAGTACGATTATTCGGTGGTGAGCCAGGTCCGCATCGATTTGCGCGACCTCGGCTATCCTCCGCTGGACGTGATTCCGTCCGGCGAATCGGCCATCCGCAGCCTTGCCGTCGCGCCGAATGGTGCCATTTACGGAGCCACCAGCGGCCGGCGGAGCCACCTCTTCGTGCTCTACCCGCAGCATGGCTATGTGCAACCTCTCGGCTTCCTGAAGGGAGTCACCACCGTCCACCGGTCGCTGGTGGTCGCCGCCAACGGCGACGTCTACATTGGCGGCAGCATCAGCGTGGACGTGGACGGCCAGGGATACGGCGGCTACGACGGCGGGCGCCTGCTGCGCTACACTCCGGGACCGGACGACGAGCGGAAAGCTATCCACATCGATGCCGAATGCCCGGTGCGGGACCTGGGGATTCCAGTAGCGGGCGACGGCATATATACCCTCGCCATCGACCGCACGCGCCAGACGATCTACGGGCTGACCTATCCCAGCGCGCGTTTCTTCAGCTACGCGATCGCGAATAAGAAATTCACGGTCCATGGCGGCGTGGCGGAGCATTCCATCCCCGGCGAGAAGTTCGAAAAGGACCGCAACATCGGCCGAGCTCTGGCGCTTGACGCCGACGGCCGGGTTTACGGCTCGGGGGACCGCGGCGATCTCTTCCGTTTCGATCCCGTGCAGCAGAAACTCGAGACGTTGCGCGTCGCCGCCCCCACCGTGCGGGGACGCGAACCTTACAACCGGATCGACTGCTGGACCGGGAACCCGGACGGGCCTCTCTATGGCGGTACTTCAGACGGCTACCTGTTCCGGTTCGATCCCAAGTCGCTGGCGCTTGAAAACCTCGGCAAGCCGCTGAACCAATATCGTCTTCGCGGGCTGGCGCTGGCGCCCAACGGCCGCTTGTACGGCGTGGGCGGCGATGACGACGAGATGGCGCGCCTGTTCTCCTATGATCCCGTGCGCGGTGTTTATGAGATGCTGGGCATGGTGGACGTCAACCGGCGGCCCTACTACTCCTGGCAGGCCTACGTCATCGACGCCCTTGCGCTGGGCGCCGATGGCACCTTGTATCTCGGCCAGAGCGAGCGCAAGTCGAAGTTATACCTCTACTATCCGGAGGCTGCAAAATGAAAACTGCGAAGACACGATTGGGACTTATGGCGCTGGTGGCGTGCGGGATGGCTGGGGCGCTGCTTGGGCCGGAATCGAGCCTGGCGCGCACGGTTGTCCGCAAAAACAAAAACCGTCGTTAAGCGGCCTGGATCGCGAGTTTTTGGTTTCAGCTCGTTGGCGATGCGTTCTTCTCCAGGATTCAAGACCTCGTCGGGACGTTATTGCGACGCCAGTTTCACCTGGACCAGATCGTACACCTGCAAACGCGGCACGCGGAAAGACGCAACGTCGTCGTGCACGGTGGCGGCGAGCGCGTCGCGGGATTCGAAGTCCGGCGATTCCACGCTTGCCTCCTGCACCTTCATTCCGGCCGGGATTCGCAGGCGAACGGCGATGTCGCGAACCGGGTGGGTGAAATCGAAATTCACCAGGTGCAGAAGCAAGGTGTTGGAACCTTTCTGGGCGATCAACTCCACGGCCACTGACGGTGGCGCCTGGATGTCGGCCGCGAGCCGGTCATTCGCTGCCCATGCCACCGCGCTCAACAGATCCTTGTAGTTCTTCGGCAGGGTCCAGTATCGATTGCCGAAGTTGTAGTTGATCTGAGCGGGCGGCGGAGGCGTGGAAGGCTCGATGCCGGGGATGTAAACCGAGCGGCCCGCGCCGAAGGCATGCTGGACGGGGCGATTCTGCGCGGGCGGAGCGGGTTCCGGCTTCGCTTCGGAGAAACCGCCCAGCAGAGCGGTAGTCGGCGCGCCGCGTTTCGGAGGCCTGTCGACGCCAAAGACGTCCGCCAGCGCGAACTTCGCCCTCCGCAGGCGCCAGTCGGTGAGCAGCGAAGTGTCCTCGGTGGCCACCAGTCCGCCCCCGTTCTGGACGAAGGCGCGGATCAGGTTGACGGCCTCGTCGCTCAGCGCATCCTGGTTGGCCAGCACGAGCACCTTGTACCGGCTCAAGTCCTTGAGCTGGGGATCGAGAATGATGTCGAAGGGGACCTTCGACTGGATTAACGTCTGTTCGAACAGAACGGTGCTCACATTGGCGCGCGTGGGGTTGAACTCGATCGAGGGAAACGACCGCAGGATCGCCACATTCGCGAGGCTGCGGGCGCCGGCCATGTCCTTCACATGCTGGTGGAAAAACTTCACGTACCGTTGCGCGGCCGGTGTGAGGTCGGTCCCGTTCGCCGACAAATCGCCGACCATCCCAAGATTCACGCCGTTCCAAGCCATCGCCTCGGCGATGCGCAGTTCCGGCGGGCTATCGGCCGACTGCGCACCGTAGCGCCCGCCCGTGTAGATGAACAGGGACCGGTCCATGCTCCGCGCGACCTTGAACGATCGGATTTTCGAGACGAGGCGACCATCGGCGGTCCAGGAGGCCTGGTTGGGCTCTTCGCTCCAGAAGATGTCGGCGGTGCGCAGGAGTTGTGCATAATCGACGCCGCTGCGGAAGCCCTGGTTCGTGCCGGGATTGATATTCGGGTTGCCCTCGACGGCGACCTCGGGCCGCATGCCGCGGATGTAGTCGTCGTACTCGGCGAATCGGCGCGTCAGGTTGGCGGCGCGGAAGTACGTCCAGTCCTGCATCAGGGGATTGTGCAAATCGACGACTTGGGTCGCTCCGGTAGGCGCATTGAATGGCGGCAGGGCCAGGTGGTCGAGCAGCGTGAAGCCGTAGCGGGCCTTCCGCTGCTGGTCGGTGTAGCGGATGCGAAGAAACTCGCGGAATTCCGCCTGGCAGTACTTGCAGTGGCAGGCGGCTGGCCACCAGGACATCTGGTCGAAGTGGATGAGGTCGAGTTTCATGTCCTCGACGCCCAGGCGAAGCACCTTCTCGAGGAACGCGCGATAACCGGGGTTGTTGCGGCAGGGGACGTAGCGGAATGTCTGGTCGTTGTTGTAGTACAACGGGCGGCCGAACTCGTCGGTCTGAATCCAGTTCCGCGCGTCGGGTTCCTCGGCGAAGAAGGTCTCATACGCCATGGTGGAGCCGACGTACCCGCCCACCTTCAAGCCGTACTGGTGGGCAAGCTGGGTGAACTTGCGGTTCGCCTCGATCTCTTCCGCCTCGGCTTTGAGTCCCGCGGCCTTGTGCAGGCTGGTGAGAACCATGGTGACGCCAAGTTCTTTGAGCCGGCGCACGCTCTGTTCGGTTCGCTCCAATTTCCATTGCTCGGGGGCATCCACCTCCTGGCCGCCGCGGCGGATCTGGAAGGTTGGCGGCTCCCAGCTTCCCACCATGACAATGCCGTCCTTCAGCCAGGCCGGACGCTCGGCCGGCGCGCGGGCCTGAGCCGGGCTGGACGCGTTGCCGGGCGGCCGCGAGCAGCCGGTGAGCAGAACGCTGGCGACGGCGACCGCTACTAGCGAAAGAGGGGGGCTTCCGAATCTGAACGTCATTGGGACTATGTTATACTCCCGCGATCACCCCAGCGTCAACAAAAAAGGTTGCAGGAAGCTCGAACTTAAACCAACCCTCAAACTTGGCTTGCTGCCGGACACTCGAATCGGGAACTTACGCGTCTTAATGCTCGCCGCAAGATAAGTGATATGTCTTCAGAGTCGGAAGAAGATCTTCCGCCGGTACAGCCAGTAACAGAGGGACCACATCACCAGCAGGACCGCGCAGGTTTGTGCTACCGGGCCAAACGCACCGAGAAACCAGAACTTGCCCGTAAATACCGCCACGGACCTGTTCAGCCAGCCGCGCAGAACTTCACTCAGGGAGTAAATGAAAATGGCATTCGATCCGACGACGGTGAGCGGAACCGCGATCCCACGATAGCCCGCCACCTCGATCAATAGATAGAACACCAGCAACATCAGAATCACCCAACCGGCGCTCCATAGCACGAACGAAGCCGTCCAGATCCTCCGGATGGAAGGGATGAGCGGTGAGAGCGCCAGCCCGGCGGCGAAAGCGCCCACCATGGCAACGCCGAGGATTTTCATCTGTTCGGACCTTGGGCGGGAACTCCGGAGCAGGTAGCCTACCCACACTCCGAGGAGTGCCGTTACGCTGGTGCTGATCACGTTCAGGTTCGTGGTCCAGGAAGCGTAGTTGTATCCCATGATGGCGCGGTCGAGCACCGCGGCGATATTGCCCGTTTTGGTAAACGCGCCGTCGGGCGCCGGAAAGAGAAAGAACGGTACCGTATGGACCACCAGCAGCGCCACCGCGCAGACCACCTGCCAGGAAAACTTCAACTGCATGATCAGAAAACACAGGAAACAGGCCACCGCGATATGGGTAAGGATGTTGTGCATCTGAAAATGCAGCCTGTTGGCCTGGATCGAAATGATTATCTGGCTCAGCAACATTAATCGCAGGCATCGCATCCCCATGTGCCGGAAGTTCTGCCCGAACGTGGCGCCTTCCGCCGTGCGGCGGCCGAGCGAATAGGGCATGGACATCCCGACCATGAGAAGGAAGGCGGGCGCGATGAGGTCGTAAAAGTGTGTGCCTACCCACGGGACGTGGTCGAACTGCTCCCCGATTCCGTGGAAGACGGGATGCTTCCAGAGGGCGCGCAGTCCCAGACCATCGGATACCAGCATGATCATGATGAAACCGCGGAAGGCGTCCAGCGGCAGGAACCGCTGGGCCGAAGGTTCTTTGGTCCGTACGCCGACACCGCCCTCCCGGGTTTCGGCGAGGGCCTGTGTGCTCTGCATGATGGGGGAAAGTTAACACAGCGTGCGGCCTTATGCCACATACATTAACGAAGTTTAACATAAGTTTACCGCTGTTCAGGCCCTTTCATGCTATTTTCAATAGCGAACAGGTGGGGGTGCTTATGAAACGTTCAATTTGCTCCGTTTTCTTCGTGCTGGTCGTGGGCGGTTTTGCGCTCTGGCTGGCCACTCCGAAGGCGCTGGCGCAGGAAACCCGCGGCCAGATCCTGGGGCGGGTTGTGGACCCATCCGGCGCGGTGGTGCCGGGCACGACTCTCAAAGCCGTCAACGCTGACACCAATGTGGAAACATCGAGCACCACGAATGAGAGCGGCGACTACGTGCTGCCGTTCCTGCTTTCGGGTACCTACAATGTCTCTGCCGAGAGGACAGGCTTCAAGACCTCTGTCGAAAAGGGCGTTCTCGTTCGGGTTGCGGACAAGATCACGCTCAATATCACGCTCCAGGTCGGGCAGGCGACCGAGAGCGTGGAAGTCTCGGGAGAGTCCCCGCTCATCGAAGCATCGTCCGCCTCGCTGGGCGAAGTGGTCGATCAGCGCCGCATCGCCGAGCTGCCGTTGAAGGACGGCAACCCGATTATGCTCTCCTTCCTTGCGCCCGGTGTGACGAATCTGTCAACGGGCGGCTGGTCGCGGCCTTTCGACGTCGGATCGCCCTCATCCATAACAGTCGACGGCGCGCGCACCGCCACCAACGAGTTCACCATGGATGGCGCACCGGACTCACAACGCGGGAACGTGGCCTACATTCCTCCGACCGAGGCGGTGCAGGAGTTTAAGATCCAGACTGCCACCTTCGATGCGAGCCTGGGCTTCACGCTGGGGGCGGTGGTCAACGTCAGCCTGAAATCCGGAACCAACGCACTACACGGCGCGACCTGGGATTTTATGCAAAATAACGCGCTCAACGCCACCGACTACTTCCGTAACCTAAATGGGCAGCCTAAGCTGCCGGTCAAATCGCAACGCTGGGGAGTGAGCGTCGGGGGCCCGCTCTACCTCGGGAAGCGGTACGACGGCAGAAACCGGACTTTCTGGATGTATACCTACGAAGGGATCCACGACGCGGCCATAGAAACGCCGGCGTCGGGCGCTGTGCCCACCGCCAAAGAGAGGCTGGGCGATTTCTCCGATCTGCTTAAGATCGGCGCGCAATACCAGATTTACGATCCCGCTACGATCGCCCCGGCGGCCAACGGGCGTTTCAGTAGCCAGCCCTTTCCCGGCAACATCCTTCCTACCAGCCGGATGAACGCCGCGGCGGTAAAGATGATCGGCTTCTACGACCTGCCCAACCAGGCCGGCACCGCCGATGGCAGCAACAACTGGTTTACGTCCGACCCCGCAAGAGATACCTACTATACGCACGTGTTTCGCGTCGATCAAGTCGTCAGCGAAAAGCATCGCTTCTTCGTGCGCGGGAACGTGAACAGCCGGATTGAGAACTACAGGAACCATAACGCCGGCGGCGCCGGCGCCAGTTACACGGCGGCTGGAGCCGACGGACAGCTCGAATACCGGCAGAACAAGGGCTTTGCGGCAGATGACGTTTACATTTTCAGCCCGGGATTCTTGATGAACCTTCGTTACAGTTACACGCGGTTCATCGGGGGAGACGACCCGGTGAAGGCCAGGAAATACGACGTGGCCTCACTGGGATTCTCTTCTCAGTTTGCAAACCAGATCAACCAGATCGATCCGCGCGGGATGATGTTTCCGCAAATCAGTCCGGCTGGGTACAATGCCCTGTCCAACGAGATGTGGTCATTCAACTATTACAACGTCCATGATGTGGCCGCGAACTTTACCAAGATGATCCACGCCCACACCCTGCGGTTCGGCGTGGGATTTCGCGTCTATCAGGTGAACTTGTATTCCCTGGGCTTCCAGTCTGGTAGTTTTTCATTCGGTGGCTACACGAACGGTCCGCTGGACAACTCGCCGTCCGCCCCCATGGGCCAAGGCTTGGCCGGCCTGCTTTTGGGCTTGCCCAGCGGCTCTATTCCGGTGAACCCCTCCTATGCCGAACAAACCAGCGGCTTGGTTGGGTTCCTCCAGGATGACTGGAAACTGACTCCCAAGCTGACGATCAATCTGGGGTTGCGCTACGAACTGGAATTCCCCACCACGGAACGCTACAACCGCACCGTTGCGGGCTTTGACACTTCCACGGCCAGCCCGATCCAGAGCGCGGCGCAAGCCGCCTACGCGCTCAACCCGATCGCGCAGGTGCCGGTGAACCAGTTCAAGGTGCTCGGCGGCCTGACGTTTGCGGGGGTGGGTGGAAATTCGCGCGGCATCTGGCAGCTCGACAAAAACAACTTTGCGCCGCGCGCCGGAGTGGCCTACGCGGTGAACTCCAAGACCGTGATCCGCGGTGGCTACGGCATGTTCTATGACCAGCTCGGGGTCGTCCGGCGCGCCGTCATCCAGACGGGCTTCAGCTCGAACACTTCTGTCGTGACTTCGGTAGACAACGGACAGCACTTCATCGCCGGCCTGACCAATCCTTTCCCAAACGGCATTACCCAGCCGCTCGGCGCGGGATTGGGCTTGATGACCTATACGGGCCAGAGCATCACCGCCTTTAACACGAAGCTCGTTACGCCGTTTATACACCGCTGGCAGATCGGCATACAACGGCAACTGCCGGGCCAGATTGTCCTCGAGATGGCTTACGTCGGAAATCTCGGTAAGAACCTGCTCGCCACCCGGCAGTTGGATAGCGTGCCGCGACAGTACTTGAGTACGTCGCCGGTGCGTGACCAGGCGACGATCAATCTCCTGACCGCGCAGGTGCCCAATCCGTTTTATCCGATGTTGCCGGCAACCAGTTTATCGGGCACCACCACCAGCCGCTCCCAGTTGCTGCTTCCGTACCCCCAGTTCACCGGCGTCAGCCAAACGACCAATGAGGGTTACTCCTGGTACCAGGGCTTGCAGACCCGTTTCGAAAAGCGAATCAGTAAGGGCTTCACGGTCGGCGTTTCCTGGACCTGGTCGAAGTTTATGGAAGCCACCGGCTTCCTGAACAATACCGATGTGTCTCCGGAGCGGGTCATCTCCGATCAGGACCGCACGCAACGCGTGGTGACTACTGGAGTATGGGAACTCCCCCTGGGCACCGGCAGGAAATTCGGCTCAACGGTCCATGGTCTTCCGGGCAAGCTGATCGGCGGCTGGCAGACGGGGTTCGTCTTCCAGACCCAGAGTGGGCCGGCCCTGGGTTTTGGCAATGCGATCTTCACCGGAAATCTGCACGACATCCCGGTCTCCGCGAGCCAGCGCACCATTTACAACTGGTTCAACACAACGGGATTTAATCGGGTTTCCAACCAGCAGCTCTCGAACAACATCCGCGCCCTCGGCACGCGGTTTTCCGGCGTGCGGGGCCCCGGGACCAACAACTGGGACATCTCGGCGGTCAAGAACACCGGCATCGGCGAGCACGTGCGGCTCCAGTTCCGTACGGAATTCGTCAATGCGCTGAACCACACCCAGTTCAGCCTGCCGAACACCACCCCGACCAGCTCGGCCTTCGGCTTCATCACCACCACCGCGCAGTGGCCGCGCACTATTCAGTTCGGGCTCAAGGTGCTGTTCTAGTGTCTAGTCCGGCGTGACGATAGCGGCGAGGAATACCCGAAATCCGGTAAAGGTCAGACTTTTTCGGGCACCACGAACGCCCGCGGCAGTTCCGCGGGCTCCCGGGTCGCCGACCACAGAAGTAGCTGGCGGCGTCGAAGTGCAAGCTGCACCCCAGGCGATACGAGATGTTCGCCGGAGGAGGCAGAGCCGGCCCCTTCCCTGGGAGCCGGAGTCGCTCGGGATGGAACGGATGTAAGAAACGGCTCCAACGGAGGCGGTGGGAGGTATAATCGGTAGCGGCCTTGAGGCCAAAACGGGAATCCTGGATGACACGTATATCCCAAGATTGGAAGCGGCTGTTGCCGTGGCTGCTCCTTGTTGCCGCCTCTGTCTGTGTCGCCTTCGGTGGTTCTGCGTCTCAGGATCCGGCGCAGGGTACGACGCCCGGCAAAGCAACGGAAACGGCAGCGCAGCCGCCGGCTGCCCAATGGCAATCGATGTTCGACGGCAAGTCGTTGAAGGGCTGGAAGGAAGCGGATTTTCCCGGGCCTGGCGAAGTCCGTGTAAGCGACGGAGCCATCGTTCTTGGGAGAAGCTACCTAACCGGCGTCAACTGGACGGCGCCGTTCCCCAAGTCCGACTACGAGATCCGCTTCGAGGCCGCCCGGATGCAGGGGGGTGATTTTTTTGCCGCCCTCACATTTCCGGTCAACGACTCATTTTGCACGTTGATCAGTGGCGGTTGGGGCGGCATGCTGGTGGGGCTCTCAAACCTGGACGGCCACGATGCATCGGAAAACGAAACCACCCAGTCGTGGGATTTTGTGAAGGGCCGATGGTACGAGTTCCGGCTCGTGGTGAACAGCGACCGGATACGGGTTTGGATCGACGGGAAGCCGGTGATCGACGTCAACATTGGCAATCGGGAGGTCAGTCTTCGTCCCGGTGAGATCGAACTATCGAAACCGTTGGGATTTGCGTCGTATTCGACGGTTGGAGCGATACGCAAAGTGGAGTATCGGC
>OCZT010007027.1_pt1 | contig 11076 bp, 5 predicted proteins | sample 1539031 | NCBI WGS metagenome assembly OCZT01 (sample SAMEA3539308, study PRJEB22396) | soil metagenome | biome: tundra; feature: field; material: soil | place: USA | collected 2010-05 | depth 0.15 m
TTATGGGTATAAATGGTATTCTGAAAGCCATTAAGGCTTTTTCTCAGTGTTTTAGTCCATTTTTGAGCTGTTTTTCACACATTTTCACCGTTTACACCTCATACTATTTTCAATTAAATCCAATTTCACAAAAAAGAGCGTCCATAATACAAGGCAGCCATAGCTAAATAACCATTATTGCACAGACTCCCGTTATAGGCCATTCCACACATATTAATTTTCGAATAAATTCGTATATGTCCGACAAAAATTGGTTTGATCTGGATAAAATGATGTATAAATACCAATTTTGCCACATCTTGATTACTAACTAATAGATGAGAGTAAATGATTATGGAAAAATTAATGGTCAATTCAGCTAACTCAAATATGAAAGGATTGTGTCGAGTGGGAGGTGTGTCCGCAATTTTACTGAGTATGTCATATATCATCATTACTGTTTTGTATGTTTTGGGTGGAGCCTTGCCGAGTGGAAGTGAGGAATGGCTCAAGCATCTAGCCAAACACACTTTGGAGTGGCGGGCAATCCTTGGTTTCTCTGTCCTGACGGACTTTCTGTTCATGTTCGTCTTATGGTCACTTTACTACGTGTTGAAAGAGATTAATAGAAACGCCACATTAGCAGGCATATGCTTTGTGGGATTGTTCGTTGTCCTGGATTTGGCGGTCACATGGCCAAACTATTCTTCTCTCATTTCTCTTAGCAGTAAGTATGCTATCGCAAATAATGATACCCAGCGGATGGCTCTTGTCGCGGCTGCAAACTATGCGTATGGAGTTCTATCATCCAGCTTATTTGCCGTTTACGCAATTCTTGTGCCAGCTATGGGGATTTCAATTATTGGACTTGTCATGCTAAAGGGAACTTTTAGCAAAGTTACAGCCTACTTAGGTATTGTAACTGGGATTCTTGGGATCATTTCTGTGTTAGGTCCGTTTTTCTTTACTGGTTTAGGTATGATCGTAATCATTACTTCAGTTCTCACAACAATATGGGTTTTATTCGTAGGCTTCAAGCTTTTAAAGCTTAGTCAGCAGAGCATAATTTTAGAGAGTTAAGGGCAAACCTGGTTCATTTGAGCATTCATTTCAAGATTTTAAAATTTCTTACTATGATAATTTTAAAAAACAGCCGGGCCGTTATATGTAATGTATTCAAAACCTGACAACTAGCCTGATACTTAAGATACTCTACGTATAACAGTCAAAGCCATAAATTTATTACATGTACCAGGAATCCCAACACACAAGCAAGAGTTTGGCAGCCGCCACCGCGACGGCACCCACCGCAGCCAAACACATGCTTTTTTGCCACCCTTGACTTTGCCGGATCGATACTTAAATGGGGTACATTATACCTAATAACCAATGAATTATTATATTGGGTTTCCTTAGTTTTAGCGTATAATTTTAAAAACGATTATAAGGAGGATTAGGTATGAAAGACTCAACCTATAGCATACCTTTAGGCAGATTTGAATTTTTGGCGATGAACTGATTATTTAGAAACTTAAAACCGTTGCAAAGAATTATTGACGGACCATCTGAGATATGACTAAGGAAAATTTTTTAATAAAAGATTTAAAAAAGAATACATGAAAATAATTATAAAAACAATTTCTGTATCAGTATTACTACTTTTTATTTTTAATTGTTCAAAATCTTTCACTCAAGAAGCTTATAAAGATAAGAAGCCTAAAACGCTGACAGAGTTAAAAAACTCAATTCAAAAAATATTAATAGAAACAAAAACGCCAGGTGCAGGAGTAGCCTTAGTATCAGGAGATGAAACCATCTTGCTTGAAGGGTTCGGTAAAGCAGATATTGAAAATAATATCGATGTAAATGAAAATACAATGTTTCGACTTGGCTCAATTTCAAAAGTGTATGTTGCATTAGCAATTTTAAAATTACAGGAAGAGGGGCGTCTTAGTCTTAAGGATAAAATCAGAGATTTGATTCCTGAAATTGAATTTAATAATCCTTGGGAAGATAAATATCCTATCCGAATTGAAAATCTGCTTGAGCATACTACAGGATGGAGTTATTGGCATTATGCTGAGCTTGGCAGTGATGACCCTAAACCAAAAACGCTTAAAGAAGCGCTTGATTATTATCCTAAGTCAAGAACATCAGTATTTATTCCGGGAACACGTATCCAATACAGCAATGTAGGTACAAGTGTAGCAGCCTATATAGTTGAAAAAGTTTCAGGATTAACCTTTGAAGACTATATAGATAAATATATTTTTAAACCTATGGGTATGGAGAATATGACCTATCTTCAGTCTGAACAATATAAAAAATCGGGCGCAAAATTATATGATAATGGAATTAAATTAAATTACTTCAATATTCTTTATCGTCCTTCAGCAGCGCTTAATGGGTCTCCAAAAGATATGGCAAGAATGGTTAAGTTTTTTATTAACAGAGGCAAGATTAATAATAATCAAATAATATCTGATTCCTCTTTAAGAAGAATGGAAAGATCAGAAAGCATGCCAATATTATCAAAATCAGAATTGTATAGGCGGAATGGTTTATCAGATTATGGGAGTTACTATAATGGTTTTATTTATTATGGGCATGGAGGAAGTGTTCCGGGAGGAAATGCAGATTTTGCATATCTTCCGGAATACAATATGGGATATGCAGTAATGATAAATGGAGGTGATGAAGATGCAGTGAATGAAATCGCCGATTTAATAAAAAATTATCAAACAAAAGATCTTATACAAAAACCGGTTGAAATTGATAAAAAAAAGTATAAAATAACTATCGACCCGTCAGGATACTATACAATTATAAATCCGGGATATGAGTTCACCAAAATTCTTAATCGTATTAAATATGTCCATAAAGTATGGATTAAAAATGATACTTTATATATAAAACGCCTGATGGATGGAAATTCTACAACAAAATACATTCCAGCAGGCAATAATGAATTCAGATCAGTTGAAACTAAACGAATAGCGTTTGTTCTGATAAATGATCCACTAGAAGGCAATACAATTGGCGTTAATTTAAAAAAGATTTCACTATTATGGGCTTACATTCTTATTTCTATATTTTACTCATTTTTTATAATACTTGTTAGTACAATTATTTTTGGATTACTATGGACACTGGTCTATTTATTTGGAAAAAATAAAAGTAAAACTGCTTTATGGGTTAGCTTATGGCCTCTTATAACTAATTCTTTTATTTTCGTTGTAATTATAACTTATATAATAAAAGTACAGACAAAATATGATTTGTTCCAATTATTGGGAACTGTTAATCCAATTTCAATTTTGTTTTTTATTTGCAGCATTTGTTATGCATTAGAATCTGTTTGGTCGATATTTTACATTTTCAAGAATCGTCGTGTAAAAATGTCAAAGTTTTTTTATTTCCACTCAGCATTAGCAGCAATGCTAAATTTAATTTTTACTCTTTATTTTTTAAGCAATGGATTAATTGGTATTCCAACCTGGAGTTAATTTAGATACTTAAAAAGAGCCGTCCCCGAACTGTAAACCACATTTGCTACTCGCTGAAGGCCTTCACACAAGCCAATAGCAGCAAAAGAGGTTTCCAGTCCGGCCCTGCCTGTAGGACTTAACTAAGATTTGGAAGACAAAGTTCTCATACACCATGACAGTTTTAAAACTAACCCTACATATAACACGGATGGTATGGGTAATTGGCTTCGGCAGCCAGGACAAATCCATAATTGGCCCCAAAAGTATATGCGAGCAAACTTCGACCCACTTATTAAATCTTGTTGCACCCGGACTATTCCTGCCGCCAAGACAAAGTCAATAGGGCTGCCGGCCGACGCTCTGGTGCCTTGTTTTTTGCTCGCCATCTGGACTTTTTCATCATGACACAAAACTGCTCGTCCACTTATCGGGACTTGGTACCGTTTAGACAACTTCATCTTGACACGATAACTCACGTCCACCTACCGGGACTTTGCAAAAAATCATGCCAACCCTGACCCTAACGACCTGACGGTCGTCAGGGCACGCACAGACGGCAACTCCTCATACCACCGAGCCGTAAGGTTTCAGGTATATTCCAATTCCGGGATGGCCAACGCTCAAAAGCAAGAGTTTGGCGTCAGCCAAACTCTTGCTTTTTTACCAACCAGGATTAACTAATTTACTCTGGAGAAAGACAATCAAGATTACAGAGGCTCCCATTTGATTATAAAAGAATTTCACCAAACCGTAAAATAAATTTACGATCAGTTGTAAAATATATTTACTATTAGGAGGTGCATACAATTCCATATAGCTGAATATCTGGATGTTATGTTTATGGCACAATTCTGGTATTAATTAGTATGAAATAAAACCATACTATGAATACTCAAAACATAAAACTTACATTTAGGAACCTTAAGCGTAATAAGCTTTATAGCGCCTTGAGTATTTCCGGATTTGCTGTTGGATTCGCAGTTTGCATTATCCTTGCTTTTTATGCCTATAATGAATTTACTATTGATCAGTGTTATCCCGAGTATGATCGCATTACCCGAGTTATCGATGCAAAAAGCAACAGTTGCGACCTAGACTATAATTTAAATGCTACTTTAAGAGAAAAATATCCCGAAGTAGAATTGTCCTGTCCAATGTTCTTAATAGGAGGATTGGAGGTTAGTGCAAAAACCGATAAACATTTTACAAGGTTCAAGGGAATAATTTCAACGACAAATGATTTCTACAAATTGTTTTCCATTCGGGTTGTTAAACATTCCGGAAACCTTCCCTTCGAAGGGAAAGAATCGGCTGTAATAACTGAGTCATTAGCCAAGTCTCTTTTTCCAGATGATGATCCTGTAGGGAAATCAATAGTCGTTTTTGATGTTTTTACAGCAACGGTAACTGCAGTAATTGAAGATTTCCCCCAAAAATCAAGTATACAAGCTTCACTTCTGCTCAATTCAGGTAATGAAAATTTCAGGTTATCCCAGGCTTGTAATGAAGGTAAATGCATTTATCCTTCCAACCATTTTCTACTCTTAAAAAAGGGGACAAACCTAGAGGCATTTAAAAATAAGCTCGATAAGACGTTAGGATCCTACCAGCCAGATATTGAAAAAATTAATTTACAAAGCCTTAAAAATATTTATCTCACTTCAGGGATCGTTGGGAACCAGAATAATTCAGGTAACAAAACGCTGATTCTAATATATATTTCTATCGGTCTTATAATAATGGTCCTATCAATAATCAATTATATGAATTTCTATATTTCACTGCAGAATACAAAACTAAAGGAAATAGGAATAAAAAAAATTCATGGAGCTTCATTCAGTCAATTAATGGGGTTTTCTTTGTTTGAAGTTTCTGTAAGTATCCTCCAGTCTGTAATTCTTGCTTTGTTTTTTGTCAGTTATCTTTTACCAATAGCAAATTCGCTACTGGACCGTCAACTTGATATGGAAAATTTTTTTCATCCGGTATTGTTTATCATTTTTTCTTCTATTATAGTAGTTGTTATAGTAATTAACAGTTTTGCCCCATTTTATCTTCATTACAACTTCGAAATTCGTAGTTTTTTATCCGGAAGTAAATCTGGTAGCGGAAAACAACCCTTTAGGAATATGCTGACCGTTTTTCAATTTACTATTTCTATTGCTTTAATTGCTTGTGTATTAACTTTGTACAAACAAATTTCCTTTGCCAAACATTCTGACCTGGGGTTCCATAAGGAATTACTCATCCAACTTAATTTGCCTTTCAGCTTTAAGAATCAGGAAGCATTTAAGCAAAATCTAAATCATCTTACATTCTGCAAAGACGTATCCATAAGTGATGGTGTTCCAGGTAAAATTAAGAGAGGGATGGGAAGCAATACAGGTGATAAAAGCTTTGATTTAAAATGCATTTATGTTGACATTGATTTTCTGAGAACTATGGTGATTAGATTAAAGGAAGGTCGTTCTTTTCTTTCTGGTGATATGGGGAAAGGATGTATAATGAATGAAGCTGCTGTTGAGCAATTTGGTTGGGAAAATATCGAAAACAGAAAGTTCAATAATGGAATAGAAGGGGGATATCAAGTGGTGGGGGTAACAGAAAATTTTAATGTAGCGTCAATTCGTTCCAAAATTCCGCCAGTATGCCTGATCTTTTCTACTAAAGATGAGTTGTCACGAGCATCCAACATTAGTATTCGTCTAACTGCCGGGGATATAGGCAACAAAATGAAAGAAATTGAAAAACAATGGAAGTCCTTTATTCCTGATGAACCAATGGATTATTCCTTTTATGAAGATAACTTTAATGCTATGTACCAGCAAGATGAACGTTTGGGCAAAGCTATAGTGATGTTTGCTTTGATAGCTTTTATCTTAACGTGTATGGGCATATTTGGACAAATTTTTCAAACATGTATTAACCGTACCAAGGAGATTGGGATCCGGAAAATCACTGGTGCAAATGTTTCTGAGGTAATGGCCATACTTAGTAAAGATTTAGTGAGACGAGTAAGTTTTTCCTTTGTAATTGCAACCCCCATTGCCTGGTACTCTATGCATAAATGGTTGCAAAACTTTGCATATAAAACAGCATTGAGCTGGTGGATCTTCGCTTTAGCTGGATTGATAGCCCTTGCTATAGCGTTGGTAACTGTTAGCTGGCAAAGCTGGCGGGCTGCAACTAGGAACCCTGTTGAGGCACTGAGATATGAGTGATTTCGTTCCTCAGTCTCAGCTAAGTCGGCAATAATTTTCTGTTAATGCTGAATATTCTGATAGGATAATAATCTTCCTTTGCGATCCTTAAGCCATTTTTGTGCCGGTTTATAACCGCCAATGTAAAAATCCCACACAACATTTTAAAAACCAATTCAATTTTTATGTTTAACTTTAATTTGAACTGTGAAGAGAGAGTTAGATATAAGATATAAACATAACTATGTCCGACAAACGGTTGTTTTAAAATTCCGGTTTCCAAACGCAATAGACGAGTTGTAAGCAAGCCGACTCCAAACATGACTCTGATTAAATATTTGCAACCACAATTAAATCAGGAGATTTGCTACTCCTTGATTATTATTTTATAATCTTACTATATTAAATTAGATATTTAGTTGCATAACTAAAATATTAGTTTTAATTTCGTATTATTAGAACTTTAATTGTCCAGATTAAACCTATCGTATTCATCACGAAAATATTAATTCAATCCAAATACAATGCTTGAAAATTTTATCAAATCAGCATTCCGTTTTTGGAAGCAAAACAAGGTTTTTGCATCAATAAATGCGATGAGCTTGTCAATAGCACTAGCAGTTACTTTCATTATAACACTCTATGTAGTAAATGAGTATAGTTATGATCGATGCCACGCAAATTTTAAGAGGATTTTCAGAGTTCTTAACTATTATGTCGATTATAAGAAATCATATTCAGAAACTCCATACGTTTTAGCCTCAGCACTAAAAGCTGAGTATCCCCAAGTTGAAAAATCCATATCTGTAATATCCACTTCTGGCTTAAGAATAAAAGTTGAAGATGAAGATTTTACTGTATCTGATGCAGTTTTAACTAATTCTGAAGTTTTTGATATTTTCACACTTCCAATTGTAAAGAAAGTACAACAAGGAGACCTTTTAGAGGATAAAAATTCAATTGTCATTTCCCAGGAGTTAGCAGGAAAAATCTTCCCAGGACAGGATCCAATTGGAAAGGGAATTACAGTTAGATTATCTGATGGAGATCGTCTTTTTTTAGTCAAAGGAGTTTTTAGAGATATCCCACTGAATTCGACTTTTAAAGCTCAATGTATATTCAGCAGTAAACTGATTATTGAAAACCTTAACAAAGCTTATAATGTTACAAATTCAGACAAGGATTGGACCATTAATTCAGTTGTAACTTGGGTTTTGCTATCAAAAAACTCTAACGCCAAGGAATTAGAAAAACAATTCCAAACTTTTGAGTTAAAAAACCTTGGGCAAAACTCTCATTATCATTATCTGCTTCAAAATTTGGCCAAGGTTTACCTGGGTTCTGAAAATGTCGGAAATCCTGGAAAAATAGGCAATACAAAAAATATCAGATTATTTATTACAATTGCTCTTTTAATTATCCTCATAGCTTCAACAAATTATATAATCCTCTCTACTTCTGTGTCATCTGAACGTACTAAGGAAATAGGGTTACGAAAAACATTTGGTGCAAATAATCTTAGTATTAAATATCAATTATACACCGAGTCTATTTTAATGGCAATAGCGGTAATGCCAATCTCAATTTTAATGATGTGGTCAGCTATACCAACAGCTAGCAAGCTGTTCGAGACTCCAATACAAATCATACCTTCAAACATTCTGGTTTATATTTTGATCTCCTTAGCATTAACATTGTTTATCGGTATATTATCTGGCATTTATACTTCCACTATCCTTTCCAGGTTAGAGGTTACTAACATTTTAAAGAACTCAATTCAAACAGGTAAAAAGAAAACTCTCTTACGCTCATCGCTTATTGTGTTTCAAATAATAATCTTTTGTTCATTTGTATCATCCGTACTCATCATCCGCTCACAATATCAATATGCAATTAAAAGAGATCCCGGACATTACAATAGTAACATTATTTTGTTAAATCTTGGTCGAAATTTTAATAGATATCCAGCATTACTCAATGACATTAAAGCTAATACTAATGTTATAATGGCGTCTGGAGGTGCAGAATGCCTGCCTCTGCAGAATTCAGCAATAGGAACTTTCCAGCATTTCCAGGATAAAGAAGTTCGGGTAACAGTCGAGGAAATGTTTGTTGGTTTCGATTTTTTGGAAACTATGGGGATAAAATTGGTTGAGGGACGTTATTTCTCAAAAGAATTTGGGAGTGATCTTACGCAGTCAAGAATATTAAACGAAACTGCTGTACGGAAGTTAGGTATTGTAAATCCTGTTGGGCAAAAGATTGGAGGTGGTACTATTATAGGAGTTGTTAAGGACTTTAACCTTCACTCAATATATACTGAGATTCCACCTACAATCATTGTATTGCATGAAGAATTTTTATGGCAATTAGTGGTTCGTTATAGACCAGGTTCCTTTAAAAATGTCCGGCAAATGCTGGAGTTAGAATGGAAAAAATTTGATACCGGAGAGCCCTTTAGTTATGAAACTATTGAAGACCTGATTACAAACATATATTTGTCAGAAAAGAAGTTGAGTATTTTAGTAGCTATTTATGCAATTATTGCAATATTAATCGCAGCTTCAGGATTATTTGGTCTGACACTTTTTATTGCCAGAACCAGGACAAAAGAAATAGGAATCAAGAAAGTGTTTGGATGTTCTGAAAAATCCATTATTTACTCTTTTCTCTTGGAAAACTTTATCCTAGTACTTATAGCCGCATCAATATCTATCCCTGTAACTCTTTATTTCATGACTAACTGGTTAAAGAATTTTGCTTATAAAATCAGTATTAATTGGTGGGTATTCGTGGTAGCTTTTCTTATTGCTTCAATCATTGTTCATTTGACAGTTTTTTTATATTCTTATAAAGTGATTCGCATAAATCCAATTAATGCCCTGAGATACGAGTGACATAAAACTTTAATCATCAGGAGATAAATTTTCGTTAACTAGATTATAAAAAAAGCCCTAACAGCTAATTCGGACAGTGCTTTAATTAAATGCTTCGTCAGCCAGGACATCTTCATCATGACAAGACAATTCCTGCCCATCTATCTGGACAATGCCATCTTGAATAAAAATCAGCCAACCGCTATCTTTGTGGAATATCAAACCTTATAACAAATCATATCAGTTTAAAATGAGAAAATTCACCTGCTTATTGTTTTATCTGCTTCTTTCTGAATTACTTCACGCTTCTACTCAATCAGAAGATTCCACCCAAATATTTTTATTAACCTGCCACCCTGGTAGAGATGCCGTGACTATATATGGACACAGTGCCATCAGGATATTAAGGACTTCAGTTGGTTTAGATTCTGTTTATAGTTGGGGAGTTTATGATTTCAATGCACCAAATTTTGTGTGGAAATTTGCAAAAGGACGATTAAAATATAGAATTAATAGTGATTCTTACAAAGGATTTCTACGAGAATACTTTTTAGAACAAAGATCTATTATTTCACAAAAAATAAATCTAACCAATAATGAAAAGGAGCTCATAATTGCCCTGATTAATAACAATATGAAACCTGAAAATAAATTCTATCTCTACAATTTTTTCTATGACAATTGCTCTTCAAGAGTTAGAGATATTATCGAAAAAACTACTGGAGATAGACTTCTATATCCAAATGAGTTTATTAAAGACCAACCTTCCTTCAGAGGAATGATTAATAAAGCTCAAAAACCAATGCCATGGTTCACATTGGGAACTGATCTATTAATTGGATCATCAGGAGACAACAAAGCGGGATTTAGAGATCAAATGTTTCTACCGGAAGACCTAATAAAAAATCTTTCGCTAACGATGATAAAAGATACTGATAAAATTATACCCTTACTTCAAAAACCAGAAACAGTTCTTGATTTCAAACCCGTTACTTTAGACAATAGAATATTTCTTTCGCCTATTTTCATATTTTGTGTTTTATTAATAATCATATTGATACTATCCATATTTATTAAACGGGGAAAAAGTATTGACTTTATTGACATATTCTTGTTTTTCATATTTTCAATTCTTTCTATTTTAATGATTTTCTTTAATTTTTTTACTGATCATCAAGCAATGAAAATGAATTTCAATATTTTATGGCTCAATCCATTTTTGATTATAGCTTTTTTAGCACTCTTTGCTAAGAAAAAGAATCCAATTTGGTTCAAGATAGTATTTCTGACTTCAATAGGATTCCTTTTATCTATTGTTATAATTCCTCAATCAATAAATTTAGCTTGTATTCCGCTTATTTTACTTCTTATCCTTCGTTCTTCAGCAAGATCAAAATTTCGTTTTGCTACTTTTTTGCATACAGAATCAATGATATCTTAGATTACAGCACTGATTGAAAAAATAGCCGGCCGCTAATGAGGCTGTGTGAAAACACAAAAGGTGCTCCCAATATTAAAAATGTTGATAAAAAG
>OCZT010007028.1_pt1 | contig 11075 bp, 16 predicted proteins | sample 1539031 | NCBI WGS metagenome assembly OCZT01 (sample SAMEA3539308, study PRJEB22396) | soil metagenome | biome: tundra; feature: field; material: soil | place: USA | collected 2010-05 | depth 0.15 m
GTGAAGCCGTGTCCCGGCCCGGACGGACCGGGACACGGCCTGCGGCGCTGGGCTCGCAGCGCTGGCGCCCGGGCGTGACCTGGTCACCGCCTGTCACGATGAGTTTGCCGGCCCGCGGACGTCTCTTCTCCAGGAAGCGGCCGGCTCCGGCGGCACGGGACAGACGGAGGCAGGAGATGCGGGACCTGGTGGTGCACGCCTGGACATCGCTCGACGGATTCAGCGCCGACGAGGGAACCGGGGTCATGCAGCGGATGGGCGAGATCGACGACCCGGCCGGCGATGACTTGTTCGCGGGCCGGCTGGCGGGCGCGGGCACGCACGTCATGGGGCGGGTCACCTACCTGGAGATGGCCGAATTCTGGCCGAAGAGCTCGCACCTCAACGCGGCGCCGATGAACGACATCCCCAAGGTGGTGTTCTCCCGGACGCTGCGCGACGCTTCCTGGCCGGAAACCAGGATCGCCCGCGGTGACACCGCGCTGGAGATCGGCCGGCTGAAGGCCGAGCCGGGCGGCGAGATCATCGCCCACGGCGGCACCCAGTTCGTCCGCTCCCTGGTCAGGCTCGGCCTGGTCGACCGGTACCGCTTCTACGTGGTCCCCTTCGCGGCGGGCGCGGGCGTGCCGCTGTTCACCGCGGACGCGCACCCCGGCCGGCTGCGCCTCGAGCAGAGCACCGCCTATCCCGGCGGCATCCTCGAACTCGTCTACGCCCCGGCGTGACCCGGCGAACCGAGCGGGCCGGCGCTAGCAGGCGCGGGCCACGCCGACCAGTGACTGGCCCGCCCGCGGCGCGAGCGGCCCGGTCAGCTCCGGGTCCGGATGCCAGAGCCGGGCGTCGCTGACGCCCGGCTCGACCAGCGGCAGCGAGCCGAAGAAGCGGGTGAAGTCCGCGGCGGAGTGGTTGTAGGCCTGGACGTGGCCCGAGGAGTAGGCGCCGAACCCCTGGCTGGCCTCGCCTCTGTCGGCCCGGCCGACCGACAGCACCAGCAAGCTGCCGGGGGCCAGCGCGGCGACCTAGCCCGCCACCAGGTCGCGCACCGCCGGAGCGGGGAAGAAGTGCAGCAGCGCCCCCATGAGCAAGCAGACGGGTCTGGTCAGGTCGATGCCCGCGCGGAGCTTGGACATAACCGATGTGCGCTGGAGCAGCTCGGCAAGCCGGTCCGCAGGTACCTCGCGGATCGGCGTCCTGTCATCGATCGGGCCGAGCACGCGCAGGATGCCGGCCAGGCTCGCATCATGTACGGCCAGATTGACCCGCATCACCCGGTCCCACAGCTCCAGGCCGATCTGGTCGTAGGGCACCGGCGGGAGCGCGGCGAACAGCGCCGCGTTGTTGACCAGCACGTCGATCCGCCCGCGTTCCCCGATCACGGTGCTGACCAGGTCGCGGACTGACTCCTCATCGCCGACGTCGGTGCGAACGAAAACGGCGCTGCCCGGTCCGCCGCTGGTCAGCTCAGCAGCCAGGGAGGAGCCATCCGCGACGTCGGCGATATATACGACGGCACCCACCCGCACAAGCCCCGCCGAATAGGTCGCGCCGATCCCCGCCGCCCCGCCGGTGACAATGAACCGTCTTGCCGGGAAGCCTCATCCGTACCCCTCCTCGCCGCTGCTGCCTTCGCCCAACCGACAGCGGGAGCGTGCGGAATATTTCAGGAGGAACGTGCGGGATATTTCAGGGGGAAGTGGCAGGCCAGACACAAGGGCCTATTTGCGCAGTCTAGGTCTGCGGCACCCTCCCTCCAGCGATAACCCGAGCGCTCGAACCGGGACCACGTACGGCGAATGCGAGCAGCGCCCGCGGGGCTAGCACCTCGCCCCACCGACACCCTCATCGACCGCGCGTGGTCCGAGATTCGAGTCGCGCTCTGCTGGCTTAACGGCCAGTGTTACGGTGCCTTGCCAAGGGGTACCGGACTCACCAACTCGATGAGGTTTCCCTCTGGGTCCGCGACGTAGGCAAAGCGGTATTCACCGCGTGAGTTCGTCGCTGGAGCCGAGAGCAGCCGCGCTCCTGCCGCTATGGAGTCCTCGACCGCTTGCTCGAGCTGGGTGACGCGCATCGCATACTGGAAGACCCCCCGTTTCTTTGCGGCGTCCATCGCGCTGTCCGCAGCCGCAGTCTGGGCCGAGTCGCTGCGGGCAGTCAGCTCGAGCGTTGTACCGGCCTGGTTTTGAACCAAGGCCAGGCGGACCGGTGCGGGAGCGAAGTCGACGCGTGCGATCTCGTCGAAACCGAGTCGGGTGTAGAAGGCGACCATCGCGTCAAGGTCGCCGACAGAGAGCCCGAAATGCGAGATCGTCGCGCTTTGCAGGGGTCGTTCAGCGGGCGACATAGCCGCCGTCCACTGGCATCGCCGTTCCGGTGACGAAGCTGGACCGGTCCGAGCACAGCCAGACCACGGCGTCCGCGATCTCCTCGGGTCGGCCGATCCGTCCGATGGGGTGAGCCGCGATGCGAGCGGCCATTACCTCGGGCGAGCGGCCCTCAGCGATGAGCGGCGTGTCAACGAGTCCGGCGGCGATTGCGTTGACCCGAATCCCCTGCGTGCCGTAATCGAGTGCGGCAACCTTCGTCAGCCCAACCTGGCCGTGCTTTGCCGCGGCGTAACCCGCGAACCCGGGCACGCCGACGAGGCCCGCGCCTGAAGAGATGTTGACGATCGAGCCTTTGTGGAAAGGCACCATGTAGCGGAGCTCGTACTTCATGGACAGGAAGGTCCCGCGCAGGTCGATCGCGATCACGCGGTCGAACTGCTCGGTTGAGTAGTCGGCGAGGGAACGGAGATCATCACCGCCGGAGAGGCCGGCGCTGTTCACCCCGAAGTCGAGTCGCCCGGTCTCGCCCGCGGCGAACTCGACGGCGTGCTGAACCTGCTCCTCGTCCGTCACGTCGCACAGCACGGCGGCGGCAGCGCCGCCGGCCTTCTCCACGAGGAGGACCGTCTCGTCCAGGCTTGCCTGGGTACGCCCGGCGACGGTGACGAAGCACCCCCTGGCGGCCAGTGCGATGGCGCTGGCCTGCCCGATTCCGGATCCGCCGCCGGTAATGAAAGCGCGCGTGCCGTCGAGTTCGCGGGTCACCGGCCGATTCCCGTCAACTCGACGGACACGTCCCATAGGCGGCGCGCGTTGTCGGGATCGAGGGCGTAGTCGGCGACGCCACGGCGCACGCCCGGCGTGAAGGGGAGGGCCTCCTGACAGTCCTCGAAGTACTTGCCGGTGACCCCCTCTACGAGCGGGGAAGCGGCGAGGAGGACGGACGTCGCCGCGCCCTGCGCGACGTTCTTCTCCGATACGCCGGTCTTGCCGGACGGATCGAAGGAGGCAGGCGGCGCTGCCAGGTGGCGGCCCAGGTTGGTGTCCCGGATCCGGCCAGGGTTGAGCGCGTTCACGGCGATCCCGTCACCCGCCCACCTCTTAGCCGCCTCAACCGCGAACAGGACGTTCGCGGTCTTGGACTGCGCGTAGGCGAGCCAGGGGTCGTAGGGCTCCTTGGTGAAGTCGAGGTCCTCGAAGCGGACGGGGCCGTTGACGTGCCCGACGGAGCTGAGCACGGCAACCCGGGCGCTCCCGGAGTCCTTAAGCGCGTCGTGAAGGCCTACGGTGAGCGCGAAGTGGCCGAGGTGGTTCGTGGCGAACTGGAGTTCACGGCCCTCGGGCGTGTGCTGCTCCGGGGTGGCCATGATGCCGGCGTTATTGACGAGGATGTCGAGCGGGCCCGTCCAATTTTTGACGAACTCGGTGACGGACGCGAGGTCGGCGAGGTCCAGCACCGCGCCGTGCACCTGAGGGTTGCCCGTCTCCGCGGTTATCTCTTGCGCGGCGCCGTTCGCGGCCTCTCGGTTGCGTGCCGCGATCGTGACGTCGGCGCCGGCCGATGCCAGCGCACGGGCGGTTTCCCGTCCGAGTCCGCCGGCCCCACCGGTGACGATCGCTCGACGACCGGTGAGATCGACGCCTGCGATGACCTCGGACGCCGTCGACTGAGCGCCGAACGGCGTAGTGATGCGTGCTGTCATGCCCTTTTGTCCTCTCTCTGCGCTGAGCCCGCCGGTCCGCTGTTCGAGCGGGGCAGGTTCAGCTACGATGTAAGTGGAGTTGAGTCCGCTTAGGTACAGCATAAGCGGAGTCGGCTCCGTATGCAAGGAGGATCCCATGGCCCGCTCGCTCCGCGCCGATGCGCAGGCGAACTACGACCGACTGCTCGAGGTCGCCGCGCGCGCGTTCTCCAGAGAGGGCGCGGACGCGTCACTGAAGGCGATTGCCGCTGAGGCGGGCGTCGGTATCGGGACGCTGTATCGCCGCTTCCCGACGCGGGACGACCTGATCGAGGCCACCTACCGGAATGAGACCACTCGCCTGTCCGAGTCCGCGCTGCAGATGCTCGCCGATCGCGCGCCCGTGGACGCTCTGCGGGAGTGGATGGAGCAGTTTGTCGACTACATGCTGACAAAGCAAGGGATGGCCGATGCCCTGCCGGCGATCCTCGCCTCCCGCGAAGGACTTCGCGTGCACAGCCGAGAGGTCCTCGTCGAGGCGGTGGCAACGCTGGTGGCCGCCGGGACCGCCGCCGGGCAGCTGCGCAAGGATGTCGCGCCGGGCGACGTCCTTATGGCGCTCGGCGGGATCACCCTTATCAGCGGCCACGAGCATCAGCGGGAGCTCGCCTCACGGCTGATCTCCCTGCTGGTCGACGGACTCGTCGTCTCCTGCGGTGATGCTTCCCCGACCGCCCAGGCGCGTGGTCGAGCAGGGGCGGTTACGATCGCCAGGGCTGCCACCGCCAGTACGGCGGCAGCGCCGGCGTTAGACCGCGAGTTCCCACGGGGAACGGGTAACGATGGCGTTCCGCAACTGCACCGCCAACTTGGGCATGTTCCAGGTCAGCGCGCCCACGACCCGAGCTCCATCGCCGTAAAATGCGGCGAATCGTTCACTCTGCAGATCGCCGGCGACGATGCGGAACTCGAGGTCTCCCGCAGTGCGCCCGTACGCTTGGATCTTGCAGTCGTACTGGGCAGTCCAGACGTACGGTACCGGGGCAAACGGCACTCGTTCGCCCATCAGGGTGCGTGCGGCCGCCGCACCCTGCGCAGCAGCATTCAGCCGATGCTCGACGCGTATCGGACCGATGTCCGGGTGCTGCCAGCAGGCGACATCACCGGCGGCGACAATCCGGTCAGCAGCCTGGCAGAACTCGTCGCAGACGATCCCGTTGCTCAGGTCCAGTCCCGAGCCGGCCAGCCAGCCGACGGCCGGCTCGGAGCCGATGGCGACAAGGACCGCGTCGGCCTCCAGGGTCTGGCCGTCGTCGACGCCCCGGACGACACCGCCAGCGGACTCGAAGCGCTTGATCATCCGACCGTTTCGGAGGTTCACGCCATGCGCACCGTGCAACTTCACGAGCTTCTCCGCGACAAGCGGCCCCAGTTGCCGCACCAGCGGCGCTGACAGTGGGTCGACCATGGTCACGGCCAGGCCCATCTCGCGGGCTACGGCGGCCACTTCAGATCCCAGAAATCCCGCGCCCGCCACGACGACCGTTCGCGCGCTTAGCAGCCGGGCACGCAAAGCCAGCGCATCGTCGATCGTACGAAGCACGTGAACGCCTGCCAGGTCATGTCCGAACGGCAGGCGTCGAGGCTGGACGCCAGTCGCGATGACCAGGCCGCCGAAGTCGAGGCGGTGGCCGTCGCTGAGCATCACCGAGCGCCCTATCGGGTCAAGCGCCTGTGCGCTGAGTCCGAGGTGCCATTCTGCTCGCAAGGCGGCGAGCGACGCCGCGTCGCGTAGCCTGAGCCTGCCAGGTTCCGCGTAGCAGCTGCTTCGATAGCGGCGGCCGGTCGTACGGCTCCCGCCCCTCCGCGCCGACGATTGACAGACGGCCGGCAAAGCCATACCGCCGGAGCGCCTCTGCCGCCGCTAGCCCGGCGGCAGAGGCGCCGACCACGACGGCATGCGAGTCGGGACTGAGTGCATCGGTCATTCGGCCAGCTCGATGGCGCGAGCCGGGCACACCCGGGCCGCTTCGCGGGCGCCCTCCCAGGCGTCGGGACCGGGCCGCTCCTCCAGGAGCACCGCGATCCCGTCGCTGTCCCGCTGGTCGAAAACGGCCGGAGCGTACAGCACGCACTGCCCGGACGCGACGCACTTGTCCTGGTCGAGCTCCACCTTCATCTGAGTTCTCCTCCCTCGCTGCTACCAGGTGACCGGAAGCTTGTGCACGCCGTAGATGTTCATGTCGTGCTTGAACGGCAGCTCCTCGAGCGGCACGGCGAGCCGCAGGGTCGGGATCCGCCGGTACAGCGTCTGGTAGACGACCTGCAGCTCGACCCGTGCCAGGGGCTGTCCGAGGCACTGGTGGACCCCGAAGCCGAATCCGACGTGGTGCCGGGCGTCGCGGTGAATGTCGAGCCGGTTGGGATCGCTGAACTCGCTCTCGTCACGGTTCGCGTTCTCGAGCATGATGATGATTCCCTCGCCCGCGCGGATCGTGACTCCGCCGATCTCGATGTCCTCGGTGGCGATGCGGCGCCGCCCGAAGTGCACCACGGTGAGGTAGCGCAGCAGTTCCTCCACGGCCGCGGCGACCAGCCCCGGGTCGCCGGAGTCGCGGATCTCGGCGAGCTGGTCAGGGTCAAGATCACCACTTCTGGCAGCTCATCAGCGTATCGATAGGTTCCTGCAATGAGGCAAGAAGCCGTAAGTACCAGCGCTGGTAAGTACTAATCGGCTCCGGCCGAGCGCGCCCAACGCCAACTCTGGGCCCTCGGCTACCACGGCATCATCACCCTCCGGAAGGACGCCGCCTGACCATCCAGCGCCGCTAACCGCACCGGCGAGCATGAGACCACGCCACCGAGCGGACAGCCGGACGAAGCACCGTCGCGGCCTGGCTCGTGTGGCAGAGACCAGGGATGGGTGCGTTTCAGCGACGGCGGTCGCGGGCCTCGTCGGCCGTTTGATCGAGCGATCCGGCGGGGCCGTCTGGAACTTCGGTGCGGGCCGGCTGGTCGGCGTTCATGGAGGCCAGCAGCGCGAGGGACTGGGCGGTGCGACTGCCGCGCTCGCCGTGGTAGACGACGATTTCCTGGCCCTCGGCGGCGGGGATCGGGAAGCGGTGGTAGCGGAGCTCGAGGCGGCCGAGTTGCGGGTGGTCCATGAGCGTCGGGCCTGGCGGCTTGGGGCGTGCGTCGTGGCGCGCCCACAGGCCGCGGAAGCGGCCGCTGCGGACCGACAGCTCTCCGATCAGCTCGTTGAGCAGGGGATCGTCGGTGTCGGGTCCGACGGTGGCGCGCAGGCCTGCGACCATGCTTTCGGTTGTGTGTTCCCAGCCGGGGTGCATGTCCTGGACGCGGGGGTCCAGGAAGGCGGCGCGCAGCAGGTTGGTGCCGACGGTATAGAACGGCGCCAGTGCGGTGGCGAGGGCGTTCGCGGCGAGCACGTCCGTGTAGCGACCCTGGACCTATGCGGGCGTCGTGTCCCAGGCGTCGATTAGTCCGGCGATGTCCGCCGGGACCCGTTCCGGCCGCGGGCGACGCGGGCGGCGATGTGTTCCCGGCTGGGCCAGGCGGTGCAGGTACGCGGCGGCGTCCTCATCGAGCTGCAGCGCGCGGGCGAGCGCGTCGAGAACCTGGGGGGAGGGGTGCCTGTCGCGGCCCTGCTCCAGGCGCATGTAGTACTCGGAGCTTACGCCGGCGAGCATAGTGACCTCGGCGCGCCGCAGACCGGGAACGCGGCGGCGCGGGTCAGGCTTGGGGAGGCCGACGTCTTCGGGCAGGACGAGCTCGCGTCGGGCCCGCAGGTACTCCCCGATTAGGTTCTCGCTGCTCACGGTTATGACGATACGCGGCCCAGCGCCACTGATGGTGTCCCTGCGACTACTAGCCCTCGCACCTCCCTTGTTGGCCTGGCGGCCGGTGCGCACGATGGGCTCATGCCTTCCACCACCGCATCTCATCCCGTCCAGACCCCGTTCGGGGTCGCCTCGACTGCCGCCGGGGTGCTCCACGGGGTCGATCTCTCCGGCCGGCGCGTGGTCGTGACCGGTGGCGCCTCGGGCCTCGGCGCCGAGACCGCGCGGGCGCTAGCGGCCGCCGGCGCGCAGGTGACCCTCGCCGTCCGCGACCTGGCGGCCGGCGGCAGCGCAGCCGAGACGATCATGGGCGCGGCGGGCCGCCGCACTGTTGATGTCCGTCCCCTGGACCTGGCCGACCTTGGATCGGTCGCCGCATTTGCGGCCGGCTGGGAGGGACCGCTCGATGTCCTGGTCAACAACGCCGGGGTCATGGCGCTGCCCGAGCTGCGCCGCTCCGCCGAGGGCGCGGAGCTGCAATTCGCCGTCAACCATCTCGGCCACTTCGCGCTGGCCGTGGGCCTGCACGACGCGCTGGCAGCGGCCGACGGGGCGAGGATCGTGTCGGTCAGCTCGCTGGTGCACATGGCCTCTCCGGTCGTGTTCGAGGATCTGCACTTCGCCGGGCGTGACTACCACCCGGTGCTCGCCTACGCCCAGTCCAAGACCGCGAACGTGCTGTTCGCGGTCGAGGCAGCCAGCCGCTGGGCGGCCGACGGGATCGCCGTCAACGCGCTGCACCCCGGCGTGATCCTCGGCACGAAGCTGATGCGCCACGTGACGCCGCCCGATGAGCCGGCCGACCCTGACGCCGCGCCTCCCGCGTACGCGCTGAAGACCGTCGAGCAAGGCGCAGCGACGAGCGTGCTGCTGGCCGGCTCGCCGCTGCTGGCTGGTGTCAGCGGCCGCTACTTCCAGGACGGCAACGAGGCCGAGATCGTCGACCGCAAGCCGTTCGACTTCGATCTGCCCGCGTCGGGCGTCGCCGGCTACGCCGTGGATCCCGCAGCCGCCAGGCAGTTGTGGGACGCCTCGATCCGGCTGACTGGTCTCGGCAAGTAACAAGTAAGGAGCACCCTCATGTCACGCACCTGGATGATCACTGGCGCCACCTCTGGCCTCGGTCGCGAGATCACCGAGCAGCTGCTGGACCGCGGTGAGCGCGTTGCCGCCACCGCGCGGGCGCCCGAGCGCCTTAACAATCTCGCGGCGGTCCACGGTGCCCGGCTCTGGACCGCGGCGCTAGACGTCACCGACACCGCCGCTGTCCGGAGGGTCGTCGATCGCGCGTTCGCCGAGCTGGGCAGGATCGATGTGATCGTCTCCAACGCCGGGCGCGGGGCGTTCGGTGCCGCCGAGGAGCTCGCCGACTCAGACATCGACGAGCAGATCGCGCTCAACCTCGTCGCCCCGATCCAGCTCACCCGCGCCGCACTGCCGCACCTGCGTTCCCAGGGCGGCGGGCGGATCGTGCAGATCTCAACGATGGGCGGCCAGTTCGGGTCCGCCGGCGGCAGCCTCTACCATGCGTCCAAATGGGGCGTCGAGGGGTTCTTCGAGTCGATCGCCGGCGAGGTCGCGCCGTTCGGCGTGGAGATCACCCTCGTCGAGCCGGGGGCGGCGCGAACCGGTTTCGGCCGCGCCCTGGTGGTCGCCGACGCCCTGGAGGCGTATGCCGCCACGCCGGTGGGGCAGATGCGCGCCTACATCGACTCCGCGGGTGACGGTGACCTGACCGGTCAGGCCCCGGGAGACCCGGCCAAGATCGCACAGGCGATCATCGACTCAGCCGACGTCGATCCCGCACCGCTGCGTCTGCCGCTCGGCAGCGACGCCTACGCCCAGATGCACGGCGCGCTCAGCAGCCGCCTGACCGAGCTGGAGGCGGCACGGCAAACCGCGCTGTCAACGGACGTCGATGGCTATCAGGGCGCGGGCGTGGTAACGCGCTCCGGCGGGGAGCGCTGATGCGCACGGTCGCACTGGACGGTCTGTCGGTCTCCGCGGAGGGTCTGGGCTGCTGGGGGATGAGCGAGGTCTACGGGGCCACCGACTGGGAGTCGTCAATCGCGACCATCCGTCGTGCGATCGACCTCGGCATCACGTTCCTCGACACCGCCGACGCCTACGGAGCTGGCCACAACGAGGTCCTCGTCGGCCGCGCGATCGCCGGGCGGCGAGACCGGGTGCAGATCGCGACGAAAGTCGGGATCGACCGGAGCATGGGCAGCATGTCGCTGCGCGGCGAGCCCGCCTACATCAGGCGCGGCTGCGAGGCCTCGCTGCTGCGCCTTGGCGTCGACGTCATCGACCTCTACTACCTGCACCGTCCCCCGGCCACCAACCCGATCGAAGAGAGCATCGGCGCGATGGCCGGGCTCGTCGCCGAAGGCAAGGTCCGGCACCTCGGCGTCTGTGAGGTCAACCCGGACCAGCTGCGCCGCGCCTACGCCACGCACCCGATCACCGCCGTCCAGAGCGAGTACTCGCTCTGGACCCGCGACCCCGAGACGCTTGGCACCACCGACGTGATGCGGGAACTAGCGATCGGCCTGGTCCCGTACTCGCCGCTCGGCCGCGGGTTCTTCACCGCGACCGTCGATGTCGACGAGCTCCAACCGGATGACATGCGCCGTCTCAACCCGCGGTTCGCCGACGGCGCCGCCAAGGCCAACCAGCCGCTCCTCGATACCGTCCGCTCGATCGCCGACGCCCGCGACTCGACCCCGGCGCAGATCGCGCTAGCCTGGGTGATCGCGCAGAGCGACCGGCTCGGCATCCCGGTCGTCCCGATCCCCGGCACCAAACGCGCCGCTCGCATGGAAGAGAACGCCCGCGCGGTCGACGTCGCGCTTAGCGCCGCCGAGCTCGCCACTCTTGGCAGGCTGGCCGATCATGTGGTGGGAGCGCGCTACTGACCCCCGCGGTGTTCGTAGACGCGCGGGTGCAGCGCAGCAAGATCGAACAGGGGCGTGTCAAGGCCTGCCGCCCTCGCGCGCCAGCACCAGTGGCTCCGGAAGTCGCCCGCGTCGCGGCCCGCAAGGCCGCCGACGCCTACGCCCAGCTCGGCGAGCCGGTCCTCGTTGACGACACGGGCCTTGCTGTCCACGCGCGGAACGGACTGCCCGGTGCCCTCGTCGCCTGGTTCCTCGATACCGTCGGCCCGCAAGGATTCCTGGACATGGCCGCAGGAATCACCGACCGCCGGG
>OCZT010007030.1_pt1 | contig 11073 bp, 9 predicted proteins | sample 1539031 | NCBI WGS metagenome assembly OCZT01 (sample SAMEA3539308, study PRJEB22396) | soil metagenome | biome: tundra; feature: field; material: soil | place: USA | collected 2010-05 | depth 0.15 m
GCGATCTGCGCCCGGATCCGCGCGAGATCGCTCTCGGCTCTCTGATAGGCTTGCGACGTCGCGACCCCGCGCGCCAGCAATTGCGCCTGGCGGTCAAATTCTCGGTGCTGGAATTCCTCCAGCGCGCGCAGGTCGTTCAGGGTTGCCAGCGCTTCCTTGTCGTCGAGGCGCGCGAGAATATCGCCGGTCTTGACGGTTTTGCCTTCGCATCGGCAACGCTCGATGATTCGGCCGCGAACCAGCGGCGTCGAGCGCGACCAGGTCTCAGGTTCGACCGATCCGGTTGCATAGACGATTTCCGCGGCGGCGCCGCGGGTGACCTGAGCTACCGTAATGGCGGGTCCGCGCGACAGCCACCACGCCATTCCCGCCAGCGCCACGATAAGTGCAATCGCGATCGCCAGCTTCGACGCAAAGGGACGACGCCCACTCGCCGCTTGCTTGGCAGCAGCTTCCGGGATTTCGGTGGGTGCAACTCTCATATCCATGATCGATTGATGCCGGTTGCGTCGATGAGGTTCCGGAAATTTCGCGATGGCTGCAGCAGGCAGACGACGATCAATGGACCAGAAGCACGCATGTCTTGCTTTGCAGCAGGAGGTGGTGCGTTACCCCGCCGAATATCCATTCGCGCAAGCGGGCATGTCCGTAGGCTCCGGCTACGATGACATCAATTCGGGCCTCGGACGCGATTGCATCCAGGTGGCTGCCGGCGTCGCCGGCGGCGAGTTCGACCCTTGCCGTCGCCGATACATCGTGGCGCTGAAGCCATTTGGCCACGTCGGCGACATGTCCGCTTGCAGCGTCGCTCTCGCGCTCGTCGGACACGATCTCGACGACCGTCAATTCAGTGGCTTGCTTTAGCAGCGGAAGCGCCGCCGCGACCGCCTTGCGTGCTTCGGCGGTATCCTTCCAGGCGATCAGAATGCGATTCAAGGCCAGACTGGTCTTGCGGGGCGGTACGACCAATATCGGCCTGCCGGTTTTCATGACGGCGTCGCCGATATTGAGCGGCTGATGTGGGGCAAGCGTGGTGAAATGTTCCGAGCGGCCGACCACCAGCAAATCCGCGGCCCGGGCCTCCGCGGCAAGAAAGTCTGCGGGATTGGCTGCGTCCGAACGCCATTCCAGGGAACCGCCGACAGCCTTGAGTGCCGATCGAAAGTGGCTTTCGCAGCGGGCAATTGCCTGGTTCAGGTGTGCAAAGTCGGCTTCGAGCACGCTCGATGCGACCATGCCGTCGGCATGAATAGGCACGTTGGGAAGACCGGCCGTAACGCCGATCACCTTTGACTTGAACCGGTCAGCCAGATCGCAGGTGACGCGCAAGGCGGGCTCGCTGAATTGTTCAAGGTCGAGATGCACCATGATGGATCGATAGGTCACGTCGCCCCCAATTCAGTGTGAGATCAATGCCGGGACGGTGAGCGATTCGAACATGCCGCGCGTCGTGCCCCCCAGGATAAATTCCCGAAGTCTCGAATGACCATAGCCGCCCATAACGATCAGGTCGGTATCGTTGTCGGCAGCCAGGGACAAAATGGCATTGTGAATATTGGAAGTGTCTGCCGTAAGCCGGTGCGGCGTTGCGGGCAGATCGCGCCGGGCGAGGTGAGCTATCAATGCCGCCGATGATACTTCGCCGGCGTCGTCTTCGGCCTCGTTGACGGCAACAATGTCGATTGTCGTCGCTTTGCGAAGAAACGGCATGGCGTCATGGACTGCCCGCGCCGCCGGTGCTCCGCCGTCCCAGCAGATCAGCACACGATCAGTCCCGATGGGAGCGCGGGTGATGTAGGGAACCATGAGCACGGGCCGCCCGGAGCCGAACAGCACCGCCTCCGACAGGAAATCGGTCTGGCTCGGGTTTGACCGGTCTGGCTGAGCGATAATATTCAGGTCATAAAGGCGCGACATCTCCGTCACGGTGCGGGTTGCCGCATAGGAAACGTTGAACGTGCTTTTGGCATCATGGGGAATGCCCAGCCGCCTTGCCGCGATCTCGAATTGGTCGAGTACGATCGCGGCCTGCTCGACACTGGTTTCGTACTGAGCGGCCATCACAACAGCTGCGGCCTCGGAGGCTATCATCGGGTTCAATGCCTGATAGACGCACGCGATCCCGTCGAGATGAGCTTCAAAGCGACTTGCGACCGAAGCGGCGCAATCGATCAGGGCGCCGGCAGGCCTGTCCACGGGTAAAAGAACAGCGATATCGTTGAACATGCTGGATTGCCTTTTGGTTGCAAGCGCCTGACTTGATTTCAACTATGCCCGCCTATGACTGAGACTTTTTGATCTATCTCATGCCCTGCGCCACCCCACCTCCGGGGGAACGGGTGAATTGTGACGCGGGGGAACGCAGCGCTTTTTGCTCAATTCACTGAATTCGCCTGATGCATTGATCGAGATCAAATCGTTCAAAGGGATGATGCCGGGCCAGTGTGCCAGAAATGTCACGATCTCGGGTGATTCTGACGCCTATTGGTTGTTCAGCAGGCAGCACTCCTTGTGCCCTGTCTTGATCAATTAACAGGGACCTCGTCATGAAACTGACCCATAAACTAGCAATCGCAGGAACGGCCGCGATCGGAGCGCTGGCTTTCGCAGGCGCGGCGCTTGCCGCCGATCTTCCGGCGCGGACTTACACCAAGGCCCCGATGATGAGCCCCGTGTTTAGCTGGACCGGCTTCTACGTCGGCGGCCATGTCGGCGCTGGTTGGGGTACCACCGAAAGCAATCTCGACGTCGGAAAGACACTCGTTAGCAATGGGATCGACCCGATCTCATTAGCGCTCGTATTGCCGCTTGCGCAGACTCAAATGAGCGGGTTTCTGGGCGGCGTTCAGGCCGGCTACAACTGGCAGTCCGGCATCATGGTATTTGGCATTGAAGGCGATTTCAGCGGGGCCGACATAAAAGGCAATGCCCCCTGTCTCCTCATTCTCAACTGTGGAACCAAGGTTGACTGGACGGCTGACATCACTGGTCGGCTCGGCGCGACGGTTGGTGACCGCGGCCTGCTTTATGTGAAGGGCGGCGCCGCCTGGATCAACAGGAAATTCAGCATCGGTAATTCTGTCGCGGTCGCCGGCGGCGGCGGGGGCGGGGGCCCGTTCGCCGTCACTGATGGGGACGGTGGGGTCTTCAGCGCGGGCGGGGCTATCAACGGTTCTGTGACCAACACGCGGCTTGGTGCTCTGTTGGGCGCCGGCATCGAATACAGCGTCACGAGCAACTGGTCGGTCAAACTCGAATACGACTATATGGATTTCGGGAGCCAGAACGTGAATGTGCCGGTGGTAGCATCGGGAGGGTACTGCTACCCCGCCGGCGTTTGCCATAGCGGCAGCTTTGCGTTTAATGCAAACGTGAACCTCAAAGACGCGGTTAATGCCGTCAAGGTGGGCGCGAACTACCACTTCTAATTGACGCTCAGCCCTCGGCCGGCGCGCGCTTCCTCACTGGGGAAGCCCGTGCCGGCCAGGAGTTTAAAGATGGCGGCGTCCGATAGTGTATCGGACGCCGCCGTTTCCTTGTTCCGTCTTGGAAGCCGGCCGGCTGCGATGATCGAACGAGAAACTGACCTCGCGCCGCTTCCTCAGGCCTTGGTCTCGCTCGGCCTCCTAAAACGCACGTCATCATTGATCCGAATCAATGCTTTTCGCCGCGCCTCCGGCAAAATTCACACGATTGTTTCATAGAGTTGATCAGCCGCTTCATCCGGTTGGGCTTTTGGACAGAGCGGTCGATAATGGCTAGAGACGTCACCGGTGGCGATACTTGGTATGTCGCATTTCGCCAACCCAGCGAGGTGCCGGGCGTCTATGTGCGAAACTCCGTGGCATTTCGAACAGAGACTGACGCGAAGAAATTTGCGGGCGAGCGATTGGCAGAAGGCTGCGATATAACCGCCGGAACCATTAATCCTCATCGTCCGAAAAGAACGATGGGGCTGTCGCTGATTTCAGCTTGGCTCGAAACTGGCGACTGACGTAGTTACGGTTTCGCCGGATGAATGAACGTCCACGGACTGGTCTCGGAGTCCTTCGGCACCTCGACCGCGATGAGGTAGGGCCCGCCGTCGGCCAGGGCCTTTTCCAGCGCCGGGCGAAATGTCCCGGGCGAGGTCACCCGCGCCGCGCCGACGCCGAAGGATTCCGCAAGTCTCACAAAATCCGGATTGACCAGATCGGACGCCACCACGCGGCCGTCGAAGCGCTCGCGTTGATCGCGCCGCACATTGCCATAGGCGTTATTATTGAAGACCAGCACGACCACGCCGATGTTGAACTGCACCGCGGTTGCAAGTTCCTGTACGCCGAACATGAAGCCGCCGTCGCCGGTGATCGCGACCACCGGCCGATCCGGATGCGCGACCTTGGCGCCGAGCGCGGTGGGAAAGCCCGAGCCGAGCGTGCCCTGATAACCCGAGGTGATGAAGGTGCGGGGTTCGTAGACCGGAAAACCATACCAGGAGGTGAAGCCGACCTGCGACAACTCGTCGGTGACGATGGCGTTCGGCGGCAGTACCTCGCGCAGAATATTCAAGTAAGCCATCTGCGGCTGAACCTTCTGAATCTGCTGCAGCGCCGACGCCGACGCCTCGCGGATCGCGGCGCGGCGGCCGCTCGTTTTCTTGTAGCCGGCCTTCCTGACCGCGGCGAGCAACTCGCCTGTGCCCGCGCGCGCGTCGGCAACCACTGCGGCGTCAGGCGCAAACCGGCGCATTTCCGACGGATCGATATCGACACGGATGGATTTCAGGCCGTCGGGGCGAAACGGCCAGCGGAACATGGTCGGCAATTCCATGCGGGTGCCGATACCGATCATGAGATCGGCGCGCGGCCAGAGCTGATAGGCCGCCGCCATGGTCAGCCCGAGTTCGTGCGCGTTGCTGACGATGCCGCGGCCGCTGCGGAACGCCACCACCGGCGCGTCGATCAGTTCCGCAAGCTCGAGAATTTCATCGCGGGCGTGAATAGCCCCGCTGCCGACGAAGATCATCGGCGTCTTGCTATCAGCGATCAGGGAGGCTGCGGCCTTGACGCGCTCGGTATCGGGCTGCGGCGCCGGAAAGGGATCGAACGGCTTTGAGGCGCCGACGTCGGCGCGCTGCGTGAACACGTCCCAGGGCATTTCCAGCGCGGCGGGTCCGCGCCGGCCCGACAGCATTTCCTGGAACGCGCGCGAGACCAGCGTCGGCGCGGCGTCGGGATATTCGATGCGGTCGGCCCATTTGACAAAACTTCGGAGCGTCGCGAGCTGATCCGGCATCTCGTGGAGATGGCCGCGGCCCTTGCCGAGGAACTGGGTCGGTACCTGTCCGGTCAGGCAGAGCACCGGTTCGTTCGATCCGAACGCCGTCAACAGGGCCGCGCCGGCATTGAGCACGCCCGGGCCGGGCACCACGCTGAACACGCCGGGCCTGCCGGTGGATCGCGCGTAGCCATAGGCCATGTAGCCGCAGGCCTGCTCGTGGCGGGCGCCGATCACCTTCAACTGTGCCTGCTGGAAGGCGTCGAACAGGCCGTAGATCTGCGCGCCGGGCAGGCCGAACACGGTATCGACGCCGTGCGCGACAAGGCCGCTGACGATCGCTTCGCCGCCGGAACTTGAAGTCATTGCATTGTCCAATCGCTCGCCAGCAGAATCATGAAACTTCGTCGATCACGCCATTGCGCAGCACGCCGATATTGTCGGCCTCGACCTCGACGACATCGCCGGGCTTGAGATATCGCGGCGGATCGAACCGCGCGCCGGCGCCGGTCGGCGTTCCCGTGACGATGACGTCGCCGGGCACCAGCGTGGTGAAGGTCGAAATATAATTGATCAGGTAACGAAAGCCGAAGATCAACCGGCCGGTGCGGTCGTCCTGCCGCGTCTCGCCGTTGACCCGGGTCGTCAGCCTTATATCCGAGATCTGCTTTTCATCGGTGTAAGGAACGAGCCATGGGCCGAGACTGCCGGTAGAATCGAAATTCTTGCCTTGCGTCACATTGAACTTCGCGTGCCGGACCCAGTCGCGGATCGTGCCCTCATTGCACAGCGTGACCGCCGCGACGTGATCCAGCGCCGCGCTCTCCGGAATGTGCCGGCCGGCCTTGCCGATGACGAGAACCACTTCGCCCTCGTAGTCGAGCTGCGCCGAGGCGCGCGGGCGAACCAGCGGCGTCAGGTGACCAACGAACGAGCGCGGCGTGCGCATGAACATGCTGGGATATTTCGGCGCGTCCTGGCCGTCTTTATACTCCGCGTTACGATCAGGATAATTGACGCCGATGCAGATGATTTTTTCTGGCGCGGGGATCGGCGGCTGCCAAATGATGGCGTCGAGCGCATGGTCGGGCGAACGCCGCGCGGCATCCTCGGCGAGTTTTATCAATGCGCCCGCGGCGATGACTTCGCGCAGCGTCGGAAAATCCTTGCCGAAGCGCGCGGAGAGATCGACGATCCCGCCTTCGACCACGGCACCATACTTGGTCGTGCCGTCGACGGAAAAGGTGGCGATGCGGTGAGTGGCCATGAGATGTCCAATAGCGGGCAGTCGTGAAGTTGTCATCCGGCCTGCAGCTGCGCGGCCGGCTTAGCCGGGTTTCATGCCTTTGGCCTTGATGACAGCGGCGGCGGCTGGAGTGGTCAGAAAATTGATGAAGGCCTTGGCGGCTTCCGCTTGCCTGCTGTCTGCAGCGACAGCGGCCGTGAAAACCAGCTCCTGCTGCAATTCGGCGGGGAATGAGCCGGCCAGTTCGACGCCGGGGGCTGTCAACACGTTGACGAGAAACACCCCGAGCTCGGCATCGCCTTTGGCAACCGCCTGGGCGATCTGGGCCGGCGCGGTCTGCGGCCTGGTCTTGGCTTTCATCGCCTCGGCAATGCCGAGACGCCCAAACACACTCAAGACGTAAGCACCGGCCGCGCTTTCCGGCAGAAAGGCGATGGACTGGGCGTTAAGCAGCGTCTGTTTTAGCGCATCTGATGTGCTGATGTCGGGCTTGGCTGCGCCGGCGCGGACGATGACGCCATAGCCGACGCGCGCGATATCGACGGTAGGCCCGGAGGCGAAGCGGGCCTTCGCGCCGGCGTCCTTGAAAACATCGACAGGGACGACAGCGAGGTCGAACGGCGTACCGGATGTAGCCTGCTTGATCAGGTTGGGGGTGGAATCGAAATGAATGACAAGCTTATGGCCCGAAGCGCGCTCGAATTGAGGGCCGAGCTCGTTCAGCGAGCCGGTCATCGAGCCACCCGCCAGGACCTTGAGCTCGGCGGCCTCTGAGTCGGCTCTCGGCGAGGGCCCAAGTGCCAAGCCAAGTATCGAGATAGCTGCGGTGGGCGATGGCTTCTTCATGATACCCTCGTTGACTGCGGCACCCCAAACCGAGATTCCGCAGATGACATCGGAAATGGTGCACCCTAATCCGCAATAGTGACATCGGCGACAAACAGCGGTTCGCGGATCGCCTGTCCCGGAAACGGCGATCCCTGTTCGAACCAGGAACGCGGCGCGGGAGCACCCCACAGCGTCTGCCGCCGCGGGTCCTTCAGCGACCAGCGCATCGGCTCGTGATCATGGTCCATGGTGAAGTAATCGCTGGTGTAGAGTTCCAGACGGTGGCCATCGGGGTCGCGGACATAAAGAAAAAACGCATTTGAAATGCCGTGGCGGCCGGGCCCGCGCTCGATGTTTTTGAGATAGCCGCTCGAGGCCATCACATCGCACAGATGCAGGATGTTCATCGCGGTCGGCACCCAATAGGCGAAATGGTGCAGGCGAGGGCCCCGGCCGTTGGTGATGGCGAAGTCATGCACATTGCCCTTGCGATGCAGCCACGCCGCCGCGATGCGGCCGTTCGGCCCGTCTTCCTCGGCGTACTCGGTCAGCCGGAAACCCATCCGCGCGTAGAAGTCGACGGTGTCCTGAACTTCGGCGGCGAATACGTTGAAGTGGTCGAGCCGCTGCGGGTGGCAGCCCTTGTAGAGATCGTAGCGGCGCAGCAGATGCGGGCGCTTCTCCATCGAAGCATGGAGTTCGATCTGAAAGCCGAACGGGTCGGTGAACTGCAGCGTGCGGCCCTGGAACGGCTGCTCGGCAAACGCGTAAGTGATGCCGTTTCCCGAAAAGAAGGCCGCGGCCTTGTCGAGATCCTGCTCGTTGCCGACCTTGAAGCCCAGGCGGTTGCAGGCGGCGGTCGCCGCCTTGCGCAGCACCAGCGAGTGATGCTGATGCTCCTCGCTGCCGCGCAGAAAAACCGTCCTGTCGTCGCGATCCTCAACATGCAGCCCGACGGCGTTTTCGTAAAACTCGCGGCTGGCATTCAGATCCACCACGTCAAGCACGACGTGACTGCACCTGACGATATTGAACGGCGGATCGAAAGTATGTTGCGGGACGGGCATGCGGTGTTATTCCCAATTCAGATTATTCCGTCCTCATGGTGAGGAGGCGCGCTTGCGCCGTCTCGAACCATGAGGGCATGGTATCACTCATCCTTCGAGACACGCGCAAGAGCGCGCTCCTCAGGATGAGGGTATCCCCAGCCGTTGAATCTTGTGCGTTCCCCTGGCAAGCGAGACGTGCTTGGTTTCCATGTAGAAGTCGAATGAATAATCGCCGCCGTCACGGCCGATGCCCGACGATTTCATGCCGCCGAACGGCGTCGGCAGATGACGGATGTTTTCCGAATTCAGCCAGATCATGCCGGCTTCCAGCGCGTCGGCAACGCGCAGTGCGCGGCCCATGTCCGAAGTCCAGACGTAACCGGTAAGGCCATATTGCACGGCGTTGGCGATCTCGATGGCGTCATTCTCGTCGCGGAACGGAATTACCGTCAGGAAAGGGCCGAACACTTCCTCCTGAGCGACCCGCATCCGGGCATGCGCGCCGGTAACCAGCGTCGGCTCCACATAATGCCCGCCGCCGGGTCCGTCATGCGCCTTGCCTCCGACCGCGATCACCGCACCATCCTTCCGCGCGATGTCGAAATAGGAGCAGACTTTTTCCAGATGGAGCTGGTGAATCAGGGGGCCGATTTCGGTCGCGGGATCGAGCGGATGCCCGACCTTCAACGCCTTGACCCGCGCAGTGAGCCTTTCAATGAATTTTTCCGCGATACTCTGCTGGATCAGCAACCGGCTTGATGAGGTGCAGCGCTCGCCATTGAGCGAATAGATCATGAACACCACCGCATCGAGCGCGCGGTCGAGATCGGCGTCGTCGAACACGATCACCGGGTTCTTGCCGCCCAGCTCGAAATGCACGCGCTTCAGGCTCGGCGCGCCCTGCGCCATGATCGCCGAACCAGTCGCGCTTTCGCCGACAAAGCCGATCGCCTTGATGGCGGGATGCTCCGTCAACGCCTTGCCGGCTTCTTCGCCGATGCCGTGCACGGTGTTGAGCACGCCGTCGGGCACGCCGGCCTGCTTCACGAGTTTTGCCAGCAGATCCGCCGTCACCGGCGACCATTCCGCCGGCTTGTGCACGCCCGTGCAGCCGGCGGCGAGCGCAGGCGCGATCTTCCAGGTCGACAGCATGAACGGCGTGTTCCAGGGCGTGATCACGCCGACCGGGCCGATCGGCACCCGGGTCGAGACGTTCCAGTGCTCCTCGCTCGGCATGTTCAGGCCGTCGCGCGCATCGGCGCATTTGTCGGCAAAGAAACGAAAATTTTCGGCGCCGCGGATCGCGGCCTTGGCCATGAAGCGATGGGCCTGGCCGGTGTCGATGCATTCGAGCACGGCGATATCGTCGGCGCGGTCCTCGATGGCGTCGGCAACCCGGTGCAGCAGCTTCTTGCGCATGGTCGCGGGCATGTCGCGCCAGGCCTTGAAGGCCTGCGCTGCCGCCGTCGCGGCGCGATCGATATCCTCACGCCCGCCGCGCGCGACGGTCGCGAGCGCCGCGCCATCGACGGGCGACCTGGTCTCGAAGGTTGCGCCCGAGATCGACGGCACGACTTTGCCGTCGATGACGTGCCCGATACCGTCAGCTTTTAATTTCGCGAGCAACGGCGCGGCGCGGTCCTGATTGGCCTGGAACACATCTGATAATTTCGGGGTGACCTTATCCATGCGCGGCCTCCGTTTTCAGAACGTCGTGGATGTTGTTGCGCTTCCAGCTGGTTTCCTTGTCGTTGATCTGCATGTCGAACGACAGCGCGAATTTGCTCGCGGCAAAGACCGGATCGAGATGGTCGGACAGCACCCTGAAGATATGCTCGCCGGCCTTCTTGCGGGTCGCCAGATCGCGCCCCTCGCCAAGCCGCAATACCATATCGAGAAAGCCGAAATGCGTTCCCCCGTCGGCGATGGCATAATGCTCGCAACGGATCGCGCGGACGCGAATGCCCCCGAGCGGAAAAACCCCGGTTTCGACCGCGGCCTTGCGGACGACTTCGACGACTTTGCCCATATCGACCCGCGCGTCGAGATTGGCTGAATATTCAATGGTGAAATGCGGCATATATTGCTCTCCCTGGAATCGGACCGACCTAGACCGAAATCTTGCGGTGACGTTGCGGCAACGGAAGCGCTCTCCCTCTCCCTTTGGGAGAGGGTCCAGCGATCTGCCGGATCTGCTGCCTCGTCTTTTCCGCCAGATGCAGCCGCTCGGAGGCAAGCCGTATCTCATTTTGAGCGAGTGCCATGAAGCCAAATCATTTGCTGAGGGGAAACCGTCGAGCCGCGAAATGACTAACATCCTTCGTCGCTGGCGATCAAACGGAATTGGATCGTCCAACTTGTGCGCTGCACTGCATCGGATATCGGTTTGAAGTCCAGTTCCGTTGCTTCCTGAAATCGGGATCAAAGGTGCAAATCTGCATGATGCTATCGAGACGATGCATGGCGGTTGTCCAAATCGACGCAATCGCCGGGCGACTTTGGTCGAGACCATAGACACGCGCGCGATTTTTCGCTCAAACTGCAGGCAAGCCGGTCATGAAAACCGGTATGAGGGCTGGATGGCGCTGCGCCTGCCGCAGTCGGTCCAGACACAAGGTACAAGGCGAAAATCCGCACATGGTCACGATACAAGTCCAAAACCTTATCGATTTTGTTGCCGAGGTGTTCGCC
>OCZT010007032.1_pt1 | contig 11072 bp, 13 predicted proteins | sample 1539031 | NCBI WGS metagenome assembly OCZT01 (sample SAMEA3539308, study PRJEB22396) | soil metagenome | biome: tundra; feature: field; material: soil | place: USA | collected 2010-05 | depth 0.15 m
ACGGGAGTGGCGTTATTTTAGCGTATTCAAGGCCCGAATGACGGAAGTCCTGCCTATCCTCAGCTTCCGGGCAATCTCTGAGTTATTCATGCCTTTCTTCTTGAGCTTCATTATTTGGTCGGTTTTTAGGGAAGCTGTTGCCGGTCGTCCGTGGGCTTTCCCCTGAGATCGGGAATGAGCGATACCCGCTTTCACGCGTTCTCGTAAAATGTCCCGCTCAAATTCTGCAAAGACCGCAAGCATTCCCGAAAGCGCCTTTCCCGCCGGTGTGGTCAAGTCGAATGCTTCGGTGAGGGAAACGAAACCTACGCCGGTGTCTGTTAGCTCCCGGATCGTGCCGATTAGGTCAGATACGGAACGTCCCCAGCGATCCAAACGCCAGACTATGATCGCATCAACTTGGCGGCGGCGAGCTTCTTTCAAAAGCTCCTCGCGTTTGGGCCGCGTCTTCGCCCCTGAGCCTATTTCTTGGATCTCGTGCTTTATCTTCCAGCCTCGCTTCTTGGCATAGTCACGCATCGCCTTCAACTGCATTGGAAGCGTCTGCTGATCGTGGGTTGAAACTCTGGCGTATAGTGCGACTTGCATGGGTGTCCAAAAACCCTCTAAAAATATGCCTAAAATAGGCTCGTTTTTACAGGCTCGAATGGAGTCTAGCAGAACCGTCCAAAAACAGTAGTTATTGGACAGGTAGGGGAATTCTTGCTAACGTGAGGGGGTCGAAATCAAAGCCACACTCCTGCAATGATCAAAACCATTTCCGAGAAGGTGCCGGTCATCGAAATTGACCTTAACGGGCCTGAGGGGAACATCCATATACTTCTCGCATATGCCAGAAAGCTTGGCTACACGTTAGGCTTAGCGGAAGAAGAAGTGAAAGATGTCCTGAATGAAATGCAATCTGGTGATTATGAACATCTAGTTCGCGTCTTTGAGGAACACTTTGGCAACTTTGTGATTATGTATCGATAGAATCACACAACATTCAACAATCGTGGAAAATATTTCAACAACAATGCAAGAGACTATTAAAGAGCAAATTACACACGCACCGGGGGACGACACCGCGTGGTTTTGCGTTTGCGGAAACAAGCCTGCAATCGAAGGATTTTTTGCATGCGATAAGGACGGTAACGAAATAGAGCCGAGTATTGATAGTGACTGGGAAAACTTATACGTGTGCTTTGGCTGTGGCCGGATTATTAATTCGGACACTTTGGAAGTTGTAGGCCGCAATCCGAATCCAAAACCTTTGGATTAAAGATCCTAACTGTCTCGATGAAAGATACTCCTCAAAGAGTGTTTTTCTATTTACCCATACATCTCCCACGCGTCGTTAAGAAGAAGCGCTGGTTCCGGGGAAGGTAGTGTCTTAATTTGAATTTCATCCCTCACTCTTAACAGCCTCACGTAGCGTGTGGCGAATCCAACCGGATAACGTCTTGTGTCCGTCTTTCTTCGCCGCCTTTGTAAAATGCTTTAGATCGTCGTCATTAAGACGAACAGGCACGTATTTGCTCTTTACGTGACCTTTCGGCAACTTTGGGCGTCCGCGTGTTTTCTTTGTTTTCTCAGTCATTTTGAGCCTTATATTCAGCGACAATAGATGCCTTAACAGCGTTCTGCGGCGTTGTCGCTGGTGGAATCTGCAAAACGGTAACGTGTTGTGTTGGTTTCGATTCGTCCTCGCGGTCGTATGCCCAGGCGTAGACGCGAGATGCCAACGGGTGATCGGCAAGATCGAACACTTCAACCTCACCTTCCCAAACCGTTTGGCCTTCAAAGGTTTCTTTTACCGGGACCGTCTCGACATACGTTGCTTCGGTACCGTGTAATCGCTTTATCACGTCTTGGAGTTCTTCGATGTAATTCATCGTGTGGCCTCCACGAGATCGCCGACACTCCAAAATGATCGTTCGACACCTGCGGCCATTGCCGGGGTCATCTTGAGAGTGCCATGAGTTCTAACAAGATTGTAATACGCGAAATGCAAAGCAACGGCAGCTTCAAAGTTCTCGATCTTCTTGCTAAAAGCGTAGGTCAATCTGGTCAACCGGCGAATGTGTTGCCGCATAGTGCCGTTCGATCTTTCGATATAGCTTGTCGAGATCAGATCAGCTTTCGGGTGTCCCATAATGCGAGACTTTTCTACCGAGACAATTGCGGGTGCGCTATAGCGTCGTTCAGGATGATGTTCGCCTGTTTTTTCGTTCGCGTATTTCTTGATAATCATGCCGTAATCAACATCGGCTCCGAATCCGAGTTCTACGACATCAACATATTGTCTCAAACCGTCAGTCGAGATTTGCGGTCGGTTCTTTATGCGGGAAGCAACGTCCTGAACAAACGTCTGTGCGGTGGCAGCGGTCCGCTTGCCAACCTTGAATGACGGGATTAGCTTTGTGTCCGCGTCGATTGCACAGAACGTCCAAACGTCGCCTTTGCTGTGGTCGTCGTACGGCGTCAAGTGCTTTTGCTTCTTGCCGATGAATCCCCATATTTCGTCGAACTGCAAATTTTCGCAAGTGAGATCGTGCATCTTGGCATCCAGAAGTCTCGCACAACCTTGTCCGATTCTTACGCCTAGATTCATTATCATGTTACGATTTATGCCAGTCATACGCTCAATAGAACGAATGCTTGAGCCTTCGGCTAATGCACTGATTACCGCGATTTGTTTTTCAGTCTTTAGAACGTTTGCCATGTATTAAATGTAACACAGTAAATATCCACTGTCAAGTCTTTGTTGTGTTACGATAAATATTTTCTTCGGCTAAAAGAATATGCCTAACGCTATACCTAATTCCGAGAGCGGCAACGGTTATAAGAACCAAGAAGGTAATCCAACGCCCGATCCCGAGTGGCGAGGATACTATGGCGTCGCCGGATTTTTCATTTTTGGAGAGCTGGCCATTTGGTTGCTGTGTTCTAGCATCACGGAGAACTCTACCTACTGGCTGGTTCTCATTACCGCTAGCGTTAGCTTTATGATTTTCATCGCTATGTTGGTTCAAATTGAAGTTACTAAATTGCAATGGAAGGCGATGCACGGACAAATGGAGATTATGCGTGACCAATTCATCGCGACCGTCATGCCCGCGATCGTAACCACGAAGTGTATTTTGGAAAAGCCGCTTGCCACCGGTGAATGTCCCGTTGTCCATATTTACTATGCCAACCACGGCTCTGGACTCGCCGTTGATGTAAGACTTGGAATTGGTTGCGGCGTATTGGACGCTGGGCAATCTGAGATTTTGAAAAGTGGAGTCTGGCCGAGGCAGGCAAAAGCACCCTCCGAGGGTTCGAGGGGCGTCCTTGCGCCGGGAAGTGCACCGAAACATGCTCAGATCGCGCTTTCCACGTATAACAAAGACCATTTGCAGGGGATTCTTGAAGGGAAGCGGTCGTTTTATGTATACGGAGATATTGGTTATTCCGATTTGCTCGGCAACCGTTATATGACGCAGTTCTGTCTGATGGCAAAGGATATCTCCAGAAACCACCTCAGTTATATAACGCGGAATAATCGGATTGTGCGCATACCCGACTACGACCCCGAACAATAGCAAGGGCAGAATCCACATTAAGACCATGTATCGATACATCCTCATCTTAGTTGTCATATTTGGTATCCCATTGGCATACGCCAAGCCAAGTGCAAACGCACATTCCAAGAGCGCAGCCAATAGCAATCCCAATTTGGCACCAGTTGCCGCTGATAATACCGAGACTCAAAAGTCCGACGAGTCCAACACCGAACATGGCCCCCAAGATAAAGAGCGTGATGCTAAAGAAAACGCGTTTAGGATTCAACAATCCCAGCAAAACAATTCTATTGTCGATGCCACGATAGTGATTGCCGTGTTTAGCGGCTTGGGCGTATTCGTTACGCTCGGATACGCCATCGTCAGTTTCAAACAATGGCGATCCATGCAAAAAGGTCTCGATATTACGATTGAAGGGATTCGACCCCATCTGAAGGTTGAGGCCGCTAGTAGAACGTTGTCGCCCGATGACATTATCGAATTGGAAATTTACTTTACCAATTCCGGCAGCAGCCCCGCCGAAAAGGTGACTATTGCTAGGACGCCCACTTTGTTTATTGGAGATCGAGCCGTATCCGTTCTTAGATTCAACCAACCCGAACCGTTCTCGTTGGAACGTAATGCCAAAGAGACCGCTAGAATAGCATTTGAATCCCCAACCGCTGACGAAGTGAACGGATTGCAAGACTTTACTGATATCTCGCCGGGTCGCAGATTGAAGGCCGTGTTCAGAATTCACGGAAGCTATGATGGTCTTAGTCAAGAATATAGGAAACGTAAGAAGGGGAAGCCTTACGTTTTTGACGTACATCTGGTTTACCAATTTGGCGGTAGATGGGCTAAAGCGGAGATAACACAAGGTCACTAACGCGGAAACCAGTAAAGAGAGCGTCAAAAAGCAAATTAAGACACTACCCCGGGGAAGGATTATTGGACATTCCTTGTGAAGAACTTAGTCTCAGCTTTCGAATAGACATCGACAATAGGTACAAAATCTGTCGGATCTTGAATCGCTACATGACTGAAATTGAATCATGTACTAAGGACATCATGCTTGATAGAATTGACAAATCGAATACATACGCGACAAACGGTCACCAGTTCCAAAAAACGACACTGTTTCGCGCGTGATGAGAGCGAACAAAGGAAAGAATACAGGGCCTGAGATCGAACTCCGGCAAGCATTGTGGGCAGCCGGACTAAGGGGTTATCGGTTACATGTTAAAACGCTGCCCGGAAAGCCTGACATTGTATTTGCGCGACGAAAGCTTGTGATTTTTGTTCACGGATGTTTTTGGCATCGTTGCCCCACATGCAACTACAAGCTGCCTAAGACCAACACGGACTATTGGAAAGCAAAGTTTAATCGTAACGTCGAAAGAGACAAAGGAACGGTCATTGATCTTGAAGGACGTGGTTGGAAAGTAATTACGGTTTGGGAATGTGAGCTTAGTACCACGCTTGCGCACACCGTTGACGTTATAAAAAAACCCCTCGAATAACCTTTCTTACGTTACCATCGCAAGTGCTGGATTTAATCGGACAGCATCGGCTACGCTTCGAATATACAAGTGTCCGATTGCCTACACCAAGGAGTCGGAGGTGCTCGTCTGACCGTTGATGCTAATGATGAATGTATCTTGACCCCGGAGGATATTGAGTTCCAACAGCTCTTGGACTCCGCTATTGTTGACATATATCCCGTGGTTCTTGATCGTGTCCGATCCGCGCAATTTGCGGGTTGGCAGCGGCGTGTTGGCGGCGAGGACGATATTGCTCAGCAGGCTTGTGCCGAGTTTTACGCACAATGCATCCGCAACCAAAATTTCCCAACCGAGGATGAGAAGCTTTTAAATTACGTCGTTACAATCGCAAAGAACATCGCAGGCAGAGAATATCGCGACCACATAAATCGACAAGAATTTCACGTTGATCCCGAAGACCCGAAACTTGGCAAGCTCTTTGCTGCCGAAGAGGAAGGTACTTCTCCAGACTTCGACAACTGGCTCCTCCAAAAGGGTCGAGAGGAGCAACTTCTGAATGCGTTGTCAAAGCTCCCACCGCGACAGCGGGAAGCATTCGAATTGTGGATAGGTAACGCATCTTTAACATACGCCGAACTCGGAGGTCACATGAACATTTCCGCAGATGGCTTTCGCAAGAACTTCGACCGCGCCTGCGATGCTTTGGACACCATGCTAAATTCGGCTCGCGCCAACTGTCCGGTGGTATACACCTAGGTAATGGGAGTAATCCCAAGGAGAAATTATGACAGACAAAAATCAAGAAGATGAAAAGGAGTTTCAAGCTCCGCCGCCACCCATTCTCGTCTGGGAAGGGCAGTCGGATTGGCAAAAACCTCGCCAGGAAGTTCGGTATTTCCATAATCGAAAAGTCGACGGCTGGAGTGGATACGTCAAAACCGCAAAGATCACGGGCTGGGTCGATAATGTTCGTATCGCACTCTTTGTCGAGAAATACAAACGCGACCATGGTGACACCGATCCCACGAATGATGAGATTTTAGATTGGATGGTAAACGATCCGTACAATGAATTCGCCTTACAGGGTTTGGCCGAAAGCATCGTAAAAAACGGAATTCGACAACAGATCGTTGTGCAAGCGGACGGCACTTTGCTCGACGGTAACAGGAGGTACTTTGCCTCACTTTACAAGCTTCGCGAATCCGAACGTAAGGGTGACGCTTCATCAAAGCAAATGGTCAGCCAACTGCCAGTATTTGTGACCGGCCCCTCAGCCACAGCAGCCGATTTGGACGCAGTTGTGGTGGAGGAGAATTTTGTGGACGACTGTCGTCGTCCGTGGCCAAACTTCATTAAGGCACAACATGTTTTTCGGAAATATCAGGAGTTAAAGGAAGACGGTTTTAACAAGACCACGGCAATCGCCCAGTTACTTGAACATTTTGGTGAAAAACGCAGTCAGATCGACCGATGGATCAGAATGATGAACTATATTGAGGAATTCCAGGATTTTCATGTCACTGGCGATGAGGAACTTGGCCATGACCCTAAAGATGAGTACGACGTCAAATGGCGAAGCCAGGAGCGATTTGAATATTTCGACGAACTTACAAAACCGGAGGTCAAGCGGATTCTTGAGGCCGATGCTGAGATGCGCGACAAGGTTTTTGAACGTCTGTACGCCAAGGATTTTAAGAGCTTCGCGCAGATTCGTAAGATACCGGCTATCTCGAAAGATTCACGAGCACGCGACAAGTTTATGGTGGGCGACGGGGCCGAGGCGGTCGAGGATGCGATTCAGTGGGTTACTATTACGGGTGCGGCGAAGCGCGCAATGGACGTACAGGATCGCATTATGTCATTCGCTAAGTTCTTGGGTGGATTGACGGTCAACGACCTAGGCAGCCTGGACGTCCTATCTATTAACGCCCTGAAGGACATCGCTCGTAATGCCGCGACGATGGCCGAGTCCGTTACGGACGGTGTTGAGGAGTAGTAAATGAGAGGTGAAGTCTTTATTGCTGCGGATGATCGGGGGCTTATTTTAAGACCCGCGTCGAAGGCGGATCGAGTCTCCATTACGACGGAGATTCGCCGCCTCGCAGAAGGTGCGCGAATAGCTATCGATGGCAGCGACCTGATTTTATCGACTCTCGTAGCGGTTACACTCCTTCATGAAAAAAGCCGCTTCTGTCTGGACTGGTCACCAGAGGCGAAAGCTTTCATCGACAACTTCTCGGCTGGTGTCGCCTTGCGTACCCATGCGCTAAAAAGACTGAGAAAATTACAGCAGACTGAAGCGGCTGAGTGGGCTTTGCGAGATTATGACCAGCGAGAGATTCTTGATCCTCATCAAAAGATTGCCGTCGCCGCCATGACCGATGTGCTTATAGACGGGCTCTGCTTGTTCGACGAGCAGGGGTCTGGAAAGACCGTCATGACCATTCATGCCTTTGATAGGATGGTGAAGCAAGGGCGTGTGACGAAGCTGCTCATTTTTGCCCCGAAAAATATGTTGCCGACCTGGAAAGACGATTTTGCTAAATTTATGGGCGGGAAGTATCGAGTTGAAATTGTCGCGGGCGGACGCAAATCCAAATTTGAAATGCTGATGACACAGGCAGATGTCTATGTGACTAACTACGAAACGGCCCAGAACTTGGAAGGTCCATTGCGCTCGCTATTACAACGATTCTCAGACCGCGTAATCATGGCGGTTGACGAGAGCTTTTTTGTAAAAAATGCGACAGCCCACCGCTCGGCCGCCATCCGACGCCTCCGGTCATTTTGCAAACGCTGCTGGATGTTGTGCGGCACGCCGGCGCCGAATGGCGCTATTGATGTCGTGCACCAGTTCGACGTAGCTGACGGTGGCGTAACCTTCGCTTCAATTGATTTACCGAAGGATCCAATTGCTCTTCGGCAACGAGTTCAAACTGTCGTGGAAGCGCGCGGTCTTTACCTTCGTCGCCTAAAGAACGAAGTTTTGCCCGAATTGGCCCCGAAAAGTTTTGAGCGAGTCAGCATCGATATGGAACCTATTCAGCGTGGTCTTTACGCAGAGACGCTCACGGGCCTGATCGATGATGTCGTCGCTGCTGATGAACGAGGCTTTCGCGATCTTTGGGGTTCTTTCCTCGCTCGCCGGATGGCGCTCTTACAAATCGCTTCAAACCCTAAACTCGTGTTTCCAGATTACGAACAGATACCTCCCAAACAGGAGGCTCTGGAGCGATTATTAAATGAACTAATTACGATTCGCGGCGAGAAGGTCGTTCTATGGTCTTATTTCCGGGGCACGTTGGATCAATTAGAGCATCGATTTTCAAAATATGGAGCGGTTAGACTTGACGGCTCGGTTACTGACATGACTAAGCGAGGAGATGCTGTTCGAAGTTTCCAACAGGACCCGACCACCCGGCTATTTATCGCCAACCCCGCAGCAGCAGGAGCAGGAATTACTCTCACTGCCGCTCGAATCGCTGTCTATGAGTCGTTCCCCATGCAAACCGCTCATTTTTTGCAAAGCATCGACCGAATTCACCGGCGAGGACAAACCCGTGCTGCGCACTACTATTTCTTGCTTTCAACCGGTTCTCTCGATGAGGTGGAATACGAACGTTTAATAGCGAAGGATAAGATGGGTTTTCTTCTGTTTGGTGATGAGCCGCCCGAGATGCATACTCGCGAGTTTTTTCTCAGGGATCTTAATATGGCATTGGAAAGACTCGGCTAAATAAGGACGCGCCATTATCACGCCTTAGCGCTAAGCCATTCCTTGATTTTTTCTGGATCGTCAGTTTTTAGCAGCCTTGCGGGATGCAATTGCGTTCGCCTCCGCTTTTGAATCTTTTTTTCCAAATCCGGGTCGGCACATTTGACCATTCCAAGACGTTTTTCGGCATTCACCGGCAACCCAACTGAATCGGTTTCTTGAATTGTAGAAATGAGAGCCTGCCCCAAAGCTTTGCCAACACCGACCGGAACTGCATTGCCGATCTGCATATATTTCTGTTGAACACTACCTGCAAACTTCCACGACTTCGGAAATTGCTGAAGCGTGGCATACTCCAAAACCGTAAGAGGTCGAAGCTCGTCGGGATGGCAGAGAGTGGTGGCTCGACCTATTGGAGACGTTGTTAATGTAGGTGAAGGCTTGCCCCAATCTAGGCGGCGGCAGAAACCTCCTCTACCGCCCCAAGATATGAAAGCAGCTCCTAGCGCTTTTTCTTGAAGGTCTTCTGGCAAATCAGTCCAGTTTTGCCCTTCTGTAAGTTGGGCCAACAATTCGAGTCGGTCTTTCGGAAAATCCAAATACTCCGGATTCGATTCCTTTAGACCGCCTATCGCCCTTCTTAGCGACAGCCATTTTTTCAGATTTTTGCCACCCCTCTTTGCGTGAGTTGCCGCAGGCATCGAGATATTTTCTCCATCCCGACTTCCGAGGAAAATCACTCGCATCCGATTTTGCGGAACACCAAAATCGGCACAATTTATCAACGAATACAGCACATAATAATTAAGTTCGGCAAATTCCGCCAGAATTATTTTGAGCGCGGAACCTAATTCTTCATCCGACTCTAAAGGGGGGTAACCAGGGCCACGGTTATTTAGTGTTCGGTGCTTAACAGCCGCCGAAAGAATCCCCTTTACATTTTCCATGATAAAAAATCGAGGTTGGAGGTCTTTTACCATACGCGTAAAGTCTCTAAAGAGGCTTCCGCGAGGGTCGCCGAGTGACCCGCGATTTCCAACTGTGCTAAAGCTCTGGCAGCATGGCCCACCGCTTAGAAGGCAAATCTCACCCGACTTTAAACCAGTGCTCTCCAAAATCTCACTCGAATCGATTCCTTGAATCGTTCGATCAAAAATGTGGATGTCGGATCGATTAAGTTTTATGGTTTCTGTCGCTTTTTTATCCTTTTCGACAATAGCCATTGTTTTGAATCCAGCTTTTTCCAAGCCGATATCCAAGCCCATCGCTCCAGAGAACAGTGAAATTGTCGATTTATCCGTCATTAGCTAGTTACAAATAATATCAAATCTTTTTTGATAGGTCCAACCAACACGCAAATCCTGCTAACTGTCAACCCTCCCGGTAAATGCTGCGAGTTATTGGGAAATACTCAACATCCGCCCAGCACACCCAGGAACGTAGAGAATCCCAGGAGTGCTTTTGCGTCGGCCCTCTCTACGGGCCTTTGTAAATACCGAACCAGCGAAGCGAGATTTGAGGGTTTTGCCTATCCCCTATCTCGTTGGCGTGGGTTTCACGTCGCGGCGGTCGGACGGCGGCAATAAGCTGATAAAACGATGCTTACTGCCGACAGAGTAAACCGCGAACCCCAAGGCGGCGCAAACGGCTAATGGGGCATGATAGAAGCGGGTCTATCGTCCTTCAAGGTGCGGTAGATCTCCGTATAAATTGGATTGGGGGCTTCGAGCGAAAAGTTTTCTCGCGAGGTAAAAAGAAAAAACTTCTTGAGGCGATCAGGAACGGTTTCGCCAGCAAGGGCGGCCAGGCTATTCGCTCTTGCCTCGGTAAGCGTAACCGTCACGACGCGGAACCATTTCACACCATACATCTTCTGTTGTCGGTTTTGTGTCAGATATTGGCAGTAGGCTTTCATCTTGTCATCAAACGTCCGGCGTGTCGTGGTGCTTCGATCGGCTTCGAGGGCAAACGCAAGGGAATTGTTAGGCGCCGATCGCGTGGTATTCGCGATCAAGAAAAATCCGTCTGGGCAAACCGGCAGACGGGTTTTCCGGCCGTCCTCGTAAAAGGTCACGGCATCGTAAATCCCCTTCCCTTCTCGCCAATCGGTTAGTTGAAGCGGGCTGTTGCGGCTTGCGAGCAATAGCGTCGCGTGAATGTCCGTAACTAACAGGGTATGGCTGAGAAAAAGCGGTTTTAGCTCGTTCGTACGGAGACGGGTCGGCACGTCCTCTAGTGAAATCAAGCCCATGTAGGCTAAGTTCCTGAATCCTTCGGTCCCAATCGAGTAGATATGCTTCTGGTTCGGATTTGGAAAAGCGGTTCGAT
>OCZT010007033.1_pt1 | contig 11072 bp, 4 predicted proteins | sample 1539031 | NCBI WGS metagenome assembly OCZT01 (sample SAMEA3539308, study PRJEB22396) | soil metagenome | biome: tundra; feature: field; material: soil | place: USA | collected 2010-05 | depth 0.15 m
TATCATTATCTCGAGAGGATTATCAAACCTGATGTGCCTGATAAAGTTGTCTTCATAAATTACATTGAGCTTATTTAGAAAATCAACATCATAATAACCCTCATTTATATATGGATTGATTGTAAAATACCCAACCCTGAACGAAGTGAGGTTTTGAAAGAAATGTGTGCCCTGGCTGGGATCTATCCTGTAATTCTTTAATCCCGATTCAATAATGATCCTTGCAGCTGAAATTTGCGGCCACTTAACCGGCACGCCGAGCCAGGGGTCGGTTGAGCCCCATCTTCCGGGACCAATAAGCACATATCCTTTACCCTGTTTTACGAATAAAGTATTTATCTTTTCAATTTCAATTGCAACATTTTTGTTATTTGCAGCATTAAAAGACTCCGGTTTGACATACACGAGATCGTTAATACCTTTAAACAGTCCATTGCCAAGAGCTGATTCGGAATAGATAATAGTATCTTCCGGTCGTACATGATCGAGGTTGATGTTATGCGCCTCTTCCGTATGAACAATAGGTCGTATCTGCAAAAAGTTAAAAATTTTAGGAGTTCCTGCAGGTGTTTCCAGATTGGCGGCAAATTCAATTTCAACCGGGTTATTCATCTCCTGCTGACCCAGCTCAAGAAGAGTACTTAAGATTTCCGCAAGCGGAAAAGTTTTATACTGAAGTATATTTGAAAAGGTAATTACCCTTTTACCCGGCTGGCTGATACCATCCCTGAGAACGTTGTTATTCCTGTCATAAGTTGATGCTATATATTTCAGTGCGGCCTCATTATTGAGTTCCCTGATATCAATTTTCAAAATGTTTACTCCGTCGTCAGTTGATGGAACAAAGCTGTTAATATTAAGATCGAGAGCGTAGAATTCTTTCTGGGAATCTCTTAATGCTGACTCCGGTGAAGAAAGTTGAAGAATTTTTTTGGGATATTTCGGAGAAAATCTGAGTGACAAACCACCATCGACAATTAGTTTACCCAGACCAAATGCTATGTTCACAATTCCATCTTCAGCTTTCTCAGAACCTATCGGATAGTAATTTATTGACCGTGCAACTCCTGATAATGTAGGATAATAAATTTCGCCGTGCCTGTTGCCGCAAACCTCCTGCAGAATAATTCCCATCTTTTCCTCATCAATCACATTTGCTGTTGCGGTCATATAAGCCTTGCTTACCTTGTAAAAAACAGAAGCGTATACCTCTTTGATAGCTTCCGATAACATTTTGACCATCTCTTTATTATCAGGAAGCCTGGGGATCATGTAAGTTGAATAGATACCGGCAAATGGCTGGTAGTGTGAATCTTCAAGTTTGCTGGAAGATCTTACTGCTATGGGGTAATTTCTGGAAACTGAAAGAAATGCATAGAAATCCTGGTAAACATGGCCAGGCAGTTCAGCATCAACGAAACTCTTAAGGATCTCATCATCTGTGTGATCAGATAGTGCAACAGAATAAAGGTTATTCTGATCCATGAACTCATCGAATATATCGGTGCTCAATACGACAGTTCGCGGAATTGTAATCATCACATCAGGAAATCTGTTAAACAGCTTATTGTTTTTAATTATACTGTTTATAAATGCAAGGCCCCTGGCTTTGCCTCCGATCGAACCTTCACCAATTCGCGAAAATATCTGGTACTCATCGAAGCTGCTCTTATCAAATTTTGCTATAACTCCCCTGCCCTTGCCTAACCTGAAACTTGATATTGCAACATACAGGAAACGCCTCATCTCATCCATCGTTTCAAAATCTTCCTTACGGATGTATTTAAACATCTGTGCAACAGGAAAAAGCGCTCTTGCATTCAGCCATTTTGAAAAATGGTTACGTGTGGCATGGTACTCGAGTGTATTGTCGGGGATAGTCAGCAATTTCTGCTGAAGACTCTGGAGGTCTGTTGCAATTCCAATTGGTTCCAGTGTTAACGGATTCCGGAATACAAACGGGCCGAAAGCGAGATTTTGAATAATAAAATTCCTTAACTCGAGTGATAATGTTTTGGAATACTTGTTAATGAAACCTGCTCCGAGTTCTTCGGCAGCCTGTTTGTGTGTTGTACTTGATGACTGGATCAGGAAAGGCACTTTGTCGTCATCAGCCATGACTACCTTGCAGAGTTCTATTCCGGCGTTTTCATCCTGTACATTGTCTCTTTTATAACTTATATCCGAAATAACGCCCAGAACATTATACTTATACTTTTTATATAGGTCAGCAGCATCATTGAAATTGTTCGCCAGAAGGATTTTCGGCCTGCCTCTCATTTTAAGCATCCGTTGATGTTCATTCAGAGCTTCACGCTGAAAATCAAGAGATTGCAAAAGCACTATCTTGTAAATATTCGGAAGGTACGAGGAGATATACCTTATAGAGTTTTCAACCAGGATTATCGCCTGAACGCCTATATATTCAATATCATAATCAGCATTCATTTTATCCTCTATCAATTTGATGATGGCGAGGATGAGCGATGCATCGCCAAGCCAGCAGAAGACGTAATCAATAGCGCTCAGATCCTCTCCTTCCAGCCGCAATGATACCTCTCTGGAAAAATATGTTAGTACGACAATAGGTATATTTTCATATTTTGCTTTAATTCTTTTGGCAAGTGCAAATACGTCGGTACCCTTGAGGCTCAGCATTGAGATAACAAGGTCAATATTGCTTTCTTTTAGAATTTTAAAAGCATCTTCTGCATTGTCCGTCTGAACGAACGTCGGAGGATACCGCAGGTTAAGAGAAGCATATTCATTAAAGATTTGTTCATCAATCCTGCCGTCTTCCTCTAGCATGTAATTATCATAATTACTGCATATTACAAGAACACGATGTATCCTTTTCTGCATAAGAAGGTCAAAGGAAGTATCAGTAAAATCATACTGCTGAAGATCCATTATTCCTTCAATTATGCTCATAGTGTTATGTTATTAATTATTCATTGAGATTACAGCCATGCCTTTCTTACCATCCATTCTGATCAAAAGAGGTTTTTCAAACCTTACATGACTAAAAAATTTCCCCTTTTCAATAATCTTTTGATTTTTAAGCTTATCCCATGCTATTGCGCCGTCATCAGTTCCATGATTAATGGAAAAATATCCAACATTCATAGAGGTTACGTTGTGGAAAAAATGAGATCCAAGAGATGCATCAACCTGAAAATCAGGCAGACCTACCTCAACAATTATCTTAGCATTTGATATCTGTGGCCATACTACCGGTATTCCAAGGAATCTGTCTCTTGAGCCCCACCTCCCGGGTCCAAGAAGGACATATCTGCGGTTTTCCTGAAGCATTTTTTCATTCATCTTATCAATCTCTGTTGCCATTTCGTTCGTAAGCATATTATTGAATGTATCGGGCAACAAATATATGAAATCAGAAATATTGTCAATTACTCCATTGCCCATACTTCTTTTGGTAATAAGAACTATATCATCATTTTTAATGCTTTCAGGGTCTATTGAATAGCCTGCCCCGCTTCCCACAAGAGGTTTTATCTGAAGAAGATAAAAGGAGGCATTCCCATTTTTGTCCTTTGTAAGATCAACTGCAAATTCGATCTCAACCGGAGTACCGAAGGCTTCCTTTACGACATCGAGTACAACATTCAGGGTTGATGCCAGAGGAGCGTAATCATATTTAAGAATATCGGCAAAATTGACTACTCTTGGACCAGGCACATCAAGTCCCGGAACAATAGTGTCATTATCCAGACTTAATACGGAAGCTGAATGATTAAGTGTTCCATGCTTTTCAGCCTGACTAATATCAAGTGTCACAAGTCCCGCATTTTCGCCTTCGAGAAGATTAAGTTCCTTCTTTGCCATATCAACAGCATAGAAAATAACCTGGGAATTTTTATAAAGATCCTTGTGCGAAATAATATCAATAGAGGGATAAACCGGTGAGAATCTGAAAGCCCGTTCCCCTTCAACAACATAATGTCCAAGGCCAACTGCCAGAACTGCAAATCCGTCCTGAGGTTTCATATGAGAGACAGGATAAAAATTGAACGACTGTGCAGTGCCGCTTATATGAGGATAAAATGCATTTTCAAACCTGTTGCCTACTACCTCCTGAATTACAATTGCCATTTTCTCCTGTTCAACCTTATAATTAATAGCTTCAAAATAGGTCCGTGCATTTTTTGAATATATTGAAGAAAACACCAGTTTGATAGCTTCCGATAACTGTTTCAGTCGTATTTCCGGCTCATAGTGATTATTCGGAAGCAGATAGGTTCCAAAAATACCTGAAAAGGGCTGACTCATCGAGTCTTCAAAAAGGCTTGAAGACCTTACAGCCAAAGGTTTATCTATGAGTTTAATAAAAATTCGCAGCTCTTTTTCGAGTGTATAACTCAGGCTTCCGTCGAGGAATAATTTCTGAAGAGCATTGAAGTTTTTCTCAGTGTTTACCTTGTCCCACAGATGATTCCGTTCCATAAACATATCAAATTCATCTGTTCCTATAATTGCTGTAACAGGTGTTTTTATGTTTATTCCGGGGAGAAGCCGCCCAAGTTCAAAACTATATATAAGGGTGTTAACGAAAGCCAGTCCACGTCCTTTTCCACCAAGTGAGCCCCCTGAAAGGCTCACTATATTAGTCTCATCTATTACTGCAGATTCCTCAAAATTCACGATCTTGCCCTTGTTCGTTTCTCTTCTCCGCTTATGGATGATATCGATAAGAAACTCACGCAGCTCTTTGAGACTATTGAAATCTGAGACACCGATAGGGTTTATCATTTTAGCGATTTTCACCTCTCCTCTTGCCATAAGCCAGAGTGAAAAATGATTTTTCATAGAATGGTAAACAAGAGAGTCTTCAGGTACGGTCTGCAGGTAAGCCTCGAACTCTTTCATCGATTTAGCCACTGCGATCTGACGGCCCTTTGTATCCCTGTAAACAAAATGTCCAAAACCCAGATAGTAATTTATGAATGATTTGAGGTCCTGAAGCAAACTTTCTGAGTTTTTATTTATGAAATTTGATTTCAAAGAATGTGCATAACGGGCATTTTCCGGATCAGATGACTGAAGCACAGAAGGAAGATTGGGAAGGTATTGTTTGATATGTTTTATGATGTCAAAACCTGCAGTATCATGCATAATGCCGTTCTTTGGGAACCGCATGTCTGAAATAACACAAAGCAGGCTATCCTTATATTTATTAAAGATAGTTATAGAATCTTCATAATCGGATGCCAGAAGAATTTTTGGCCTGGCCCTTAGTTTGAGGACTTTATATAATTCATCGGTAGATACATCCTCGATAAGATTTTTTGTCTGCTCCATTACAAGAGTGTACAACATTGGCAGATAACTTGAATAATATTCTGCCGAATCTTCAATGAGAAGTATAACCCTGGTAAGACCTTTTTTTGTGTCATTTTCCACATTTACTTTGTCCTCCAGAAGCTTAACCATTGCAAAAAATACCTTTGACTCCCCTGTCCATACAAAATAGTTATCAAATGGAACGCCCAGCGATTTCTGCCTTTTGACAAAAGTTACGTCACCCGGGCTGTTGAGAAGCAGGAATGTAGGTATATAGGGATACTTCTCCTTGATTTTTTTACACAATATCATCGGGCTCTCCTTGTCAACCCCGATCATTATGATGATCATATCATAATGACGGGCTTTCAGCCTTGCAAATGCTTCATCCTCAACCGAGACTCCTGTCACTCTTGGAATTGATGTAAGGCTCAGCTGGTAGTATTCTCCGAGCATGTGGTCAGAAAACCTTCCTTCTCCTTCAATTGAATACGCATCATACAAATTGGCGACAAGAAGTATTTCTTTTACCTTGAATGGCTGAAGATCGTGAAATACATCTCTTTCAGCATTATGACGGTCGAGGAACTTCTGGAGCAACTTCCTGCTTGAAACATCCTTAATATCTTCATCATCTTTCTGAGTGAGCTGCGATAACCGTATGATATCCCTTGCCTTATAACTGTTGATATAACCTGTTAAGATACTGGCTATGTTCTGAATAAGATCGCGTTCCTCTTTGAGGAAGGGTCCCTCATTTTCAATAGTGAATTCAGTAGTGTAATAAATTTCTATTGATCCTTTTTCATTGTCGATTGTATAGAACTCCTGAACCATCTTCCAGTTAGTTTCATGAAAATCGACTGTTTCAAAATCTTTTCCCATGAATCTTATTCGGGCCACTGTATATTCAGGATACTGCCATGCAGCAGGTAGAAGAAGCACTATTTCCTGAAGCGATTCTTCGATTGGCTTAAACTCCTTCAGGATAGATGTTGTGCGATTAATACAAGCAAGCTCTTTAAGACGTTCTCTCTGGTCGTGCAGGAGGCGGTTATATTCAGGAGTATTTTGGCTCAATTCATCCATTTGAAGAATCTAGGTTGGACAGGATAAGCTACCCCACGCTCCATGTTGAACCGCTTTTCAGCAGGTCATCCACACATTTTATCTTCGCAGTTTTTTGTATTCCCTCTATCTGTTCTCTAACATCTGTTTCGTAAGTAGAGCCGTCAACAGACCGGATAACTCCCAGAGCAACGGGATACTCAGGGTATCTCATATTAGCAAGCATATACTGGATTCCGGGGTTTGGTTCATAAGCATCATGAACCAGAATGTTCTTTTCGTTGAAACCGTTTTCTCCGAGTTGAACTGCTTTAAGCTTCCTGCAACCCTCAAGAATCAGACCCTTGTCGTTATTCTTGCCGAAAATCATTGGCTGACCATGTTTAAGAATCAGGGTCCTGTCATCTCTAACGTCTTTTTCAGCTATAGTATCATGGATCCCGTCATTGAAAATAACGCAATTCTGCAATACTTCAATTACTGAAGTCCCTTTATGCTTTGCAGCTTCCATATAGATCTGAGTTGATAAAGCCACATTGGTATCGATGGTGCGGGCAAAAAATTTGCCTTTAGCGCCTATAACCAGTTCACCTACAGAGAAAGGTTCTTCAACTGTTCCGAAAGGTGAAGTTTTTGTTACAAGTCCTTTTGTGGAAGTAGGAGAATACTGGCCTTTTGTAAGACCATAGATCTCGTTATTAAACAATATTATATTGATATCAATATTGCGCCTGATTGCATGGATAAAGTGATTACCCCCTATTGCGAGGGCATCGCCATCGCCTGTGATCTGCCAGACAGACAAATCGGGGTTGGCTGTTTTTACACCTGAAGCAATTGCAGCAGCACGCCCGTGTATACTATGAAACCCATAGGTATTCATATAATATGGAAACCTGGAAGAACAGCCAATTCCGGAGATAAAAGCGAATTTCTCTTTTGGAATACCAAGTTCAGCAAGAGCTTTCTGAACAGAACTCAAAACTGCATGGTCACCACAACCCGGACACCATCTGACTTCCTGATCACTCTTGAAATCTTTTGCAGTATAGTTATAAACCATTGTATCAGCCATATTATTAAGCCTCCAGCATTTTTAAACAATTTTCTTTAATATCATTTACTGTAAAAGGAAGACCCTGAACTTTATTTATCTGTTCATAAGTAAATTCCTGATGTTTAATACGCAGATAATTTGCAAATTGCCCCAAATTTAATTCACATACAACGATCTTTTTAAACCTCTTGAAAACATCTTTTACATTCTTAGGCAAAGGATTGATGTAATTGAAATTTACCAGGCCTACTTTAAACCCTTCATCAATTAATTCACGAACGGCAGTTATAAGATATCCATACGATCCACCCCATCCGACCACGAGAAGATCGCCTGATTTAGCACCGTATACCTCAAGATCAGGAATTTCATTTGCAACTCTTTCAACCTTTTCTGCCCTGACCATAACCATTTCTTCGTGATTTTCAGGTGTGTAGGATACTGTTCCTCTGAATGTCTTTTCCAGTCCCCCTATCCTGTGTTCAAGTCCTGCAATACCTGGAATTGCCCATGATCTTGCGAGTTTATAAATATCGCGCTTATAAGGCAAAAATGGTATTTCGGTTGGGTCAGCAAACGGAGGATTGATTTTTGGGAGATCTTTCATTTCAGGGATTCTCCATGGTTCGGTTCCATTTGCCAGATAACTGTCAGAAAGAAGTAATACAGGAGTCATGTGCTCCAAGGCAATTTTTGCTGCTTCAAAAGCAAAATTGAAACAATCCGACGGAGTACTCGAAGCAATAACGACAACCGGACATTCACCATTGCGACCGTAAAGAGCCTGCATAAGATCGGCCTGTTCAGTTTTTGTTGGCAGTCCGGTTGAGGGGCCCCCCCGCTGAACATTAACAACTACAATCGGAAGTTCAGCCATCACAGCCAGTCCAATAGCTTCAGACTTGAGTGCCAGTCCCGGTCCGGAAGTCGAGGTAACAGCCAGGCAGCCTGCAAAGCTTGCACCAAGTGAAGTGCATATTCCGGCTATCTCATCTTCAGCCTGAAAACTTTTTACACCAAGGTCCTTGCGTGCGGCAAGCTCCTCGAGAATACCCGTTGCCGGTGTGATGGGATAGGAACCTATGAACAATTTTAGTCCGGCTTTTTCAGCTGCTGCCAGAAAACCCCAGGCGGTTGCCGTATTTCCGTTTATATTCCGGTAGGTGCCTTTTGCGATATTAGCCGGGAGTATCTTATAGGTCGGATTAAGGGCTTCAATTGTTTCAGCATAGTAATAACCTGCCCTCAGCGCAACTTTATTCGCTTCAATCATGACCGGGTTTTTCTTGAATTTTTTTTCAAAATAATTCTCGGTATAACTTAATTTGCGTTCGAATAGCCAATAAACCATTCCAAGTGCGAACATATTCTTTGTTCTCAGAACCGATTTTGGATCAAGACCGAAATCCTTAAGAGCTTCTTTTACCATTGAAGAGATAGGAGCTGCTATAACATTGTAACTTTCAAGTTTTTCCTCAACAATGGGGTCTTTCAGATATCCGGCTTTCTCAATATTTTTTTCGGTAAAATTGCCTTCATCATAAATTATAGTTCCTCCCGGTTTGATCCATTTTGCATTGGCCTTGATAGCCGCCGGATTCATTGCTACCAGTACATCAGAAAAATCACCGGGGGTATTAATTTTTGAATGTCCCAGATGAACCTGAAATCCTGAAACACCTCCGACAGTACCCTGAGGGGCCCGGATTTCGGCGGGATAATCAGGAAATGTAGATAAGTCATTACCAAATAAAGCGGCTGTATCTGAAAAAAGAGTTCCGGTCAGCTGCATCCCGTCACCCGAATCACCTGAGAATCTGATAACCACTTCTTCCCTTTCGATAACCTCTGATTTTTTACCCATGATATCTATTATTATAAATCAGCATTTTATTTTAGATGAGATAACTAGCTGCTTATTAAGCACAAAATTAACTTTTAAAACATGGAAAATGGCATAAAAAAAGATATTTGAGTATGATATTGATCATATATGGATGTTTGAGCTCCTTAATTCACTGTTTTTTCTCATCCACTGAATGGTTCGGATATTTTGCCACCATGCCTGTTTTAGTACCCAATCAAACCCCCTTAAAGGGTGCTAATTCAGAAACTTTTAAGAAAAATTCCGAAAAAAATTGAGTTATACCCTCCTTGGGGGGAAAGGGGGTCAAAAATTAAAGATGATTACGGATGTTATTCAGCTCCAGATATCTGCTTTTTTCAGATTAATTTCCCCTTCAAAAAACATTCTGGCAATCTTTTCAAAGTAGGCTGTATAATCTGAAATAAAAAACCGGTCCTTTACATTTCCACTATCATTGAGAAGGTCATTTTTATCCAGCACATCCCTAAGGACCATTGAAACAATTCTTGCTGAATCAACAACTTCAACATTAAAATTAAAAAATTTGCTTATCTGATTTTTAATTATCGGGTAATGTGTGCAGCCGAGTATTAATGCCTGAATACCCGCAAGTGACTCGTTTGATAAATATGTACGAATAATAGCGTTACTGATATCATCGAAAATAAATCCTTCTTCGATCATAGGAACAAGCAATGGTGTTGCCATAGAGACAACAGTCGCAGCCGGTAATTTTTCCCGTATTTTTTTATCGTAAGTTCCTGAACTGATTGTCCTTTTGGTTCCTATAACTCCAATTTTTGTAAAACTCCGTGTACTCATGTAATCAACTATCGGGTCGATCACATCAATAAGTATTGTTTTGCCTTCAAATTCTTTTTTTAACGAATCGAAAGCTGAGGCAGAAGCAGTATTGCATGCAATCAGAATGACTTTTGAATTATGTTCCAGCAGAAATTCAGTTATACGATGGGAATAGTACCTGATAGATTCTGCCGATTTGTCACCATAAGGCAGATGAGCCGTATCCCCGAAATAGATAAGACTTTCTCCCGGTAAAATCTGTTTAATAGCATGAGCTACCGTCAATCCGCCCACACCCGAATCAAAAATTCCAATAGGTTGTTCTTTCATCCTTCTTTGTTTTTAACTCTTCCTCTATCAAAGAGAAAAGGCTGCTCTTCTGAGCAGCCTTATTTTATAAAAACTTATGAATTATTTTAAGCCAAGTTTTGTTTTAACAAGTGGCATAACATTAACACTTTTTGATTCATCAAAATACAACAGGGCACCTTTTGCAACGTCGAATACATAGAAAAATCCGTTTTCCTTTCCAATATCCTTTATTGCCTTATCCACCTTTGTATATATAGGTTGGAACACTTCAGTCTGCTTATTCTGAAGCTGTGTCTGAGCATTCGTCTGAAAGTCCTGAATCCTTTTCTGCATATCCATCAGTTCCTGTTCCTTAGTCTGTTTTACAACATCACTAAAAGCTTTGGACTCTTTTTGATAAGCATCGGTTTTATTATTAAATTCAACCTGCATCAATTCCAGGGCATTGACAAGTTCTTTACGGAATTTCTCAAGTTTAACTGTGGCTGAATCATATTCCGGCATTGACTGAATGAGTTCATCACTATTTATATGTCCAAATTTAAAGCTCTGAGCTATTGCACTTTGCCCTGCCAACGCAACAACAATCATTAAAGATGCTATACTTACAAATCTTCTCATTTTAAATAATTTTATTAAACAATTTATGCAAAAGTAATTAAT
>OCZT010007034.1_pt1 | contig 11072 bp, 11 predicted proteins | sample 1539031 | NCBI WGS metagenome assembly OCZT01 (sample SAMEA3539308, study PRJEB22396) | soil metagenome | biome: tundra; feature: field; material: soil | place: USA | collected 2010-05 | depth 0.15 m
AGAAACAGCTAACTATAAATGGCTGCCTGAAAGGAACCATGACGGATCGTAATTAAACATAAAAATTAAAATGAAAAAACGATTAAATATGCTGAGAAATGTTTTCAAAAAAGTGTTGCACACACATACGAAACCTATTTTTATAATAGAAGATGATGTGCTCTATGGAAAAGCATTGAAGGCATTCATACAAAATTGTTTTCCTACTGTAAAAGAAGTAAAATTATTTCCAATTGGAGAAATGTCTTTAATGGAATTACAAATGCACCCAACGGTTATTATCATAGACTATTTTCTGAATTCAAAATACGCAGAAGCACATAACGGATTGGAAATTATTAAACAAATAAAAGACCAGAAACCTAACACGAATATTATTGTACTAAGCGCTCAGGAAAAACCCGGTATAATTTTAGAAGCGATCAGGGACTATGATTGCAGATATGTGCAAAAAGATAAAAATGCCTTTCAGAATGTAGAACAATTAATAAAAGAATTTATAACTCCAAAAAAAACTCCGACTCTTGAGCCCTGGGCTTAAAAAATATTTTCATTGAGAGATGATGTCTCTTCCTGATAATTCTAACATAATGCAAAAACTATGAGTACAAAGAATCAAATTGACATTTTCCTGGTAGAAGATGATAAAATATTCCTGCTGGCGCTAAAAGCGGATATAGAAGCCACCTTTAAGGATGAGGTTCTTAAAATACATTCATTTGCTACGGGGGAGGCTTGCATGCAAAAATTCACGCAAGTAATGCCGAAAGTGGTCATTCTTGATTATTTTCTTGATGGCAAATATCCTGATGCCGCAAATGGCATTAAAGTTTTAGACTGGATAAAAAAAGAAAGCTTCGAAACCAACGTAATTATCCTGACAAATGATGACCATATTGATATTGCATTGGAAGCATTTCACCACGGAGCGTCCGATTATGTTGTTAAAACAGCGACTAAATTCAAAAAAATTAATTATTCATTATCCAATATTTTTAAAATCATAGAGGCAAAACAGGAAACAAGAAGATACAAGTTCCTGACCTTTGTTCTATTCATGTGTATTGCATTTTTGGTGGGAGGTTTAATTGCAATTCAAATATTTTCTCCATCGCTTCTTAAATAGAAATAACCACATCAAACAAAAAACAATAAATCCTAATAAATTATATTTATGAAACAAGTAACTAAAACAAAAACTATTTTTATAGTTGAAGACAATGCCGCTTATGGTAAGACCCTGCAGGAATTTTTAAAATCAAAATTCCCGGATGTGAGCGAAGTAAAAGTTTTCCCGATCGGGGAAGCCAGTTTACTGGAGTTATATCAAAATCCCACCGTCATTATTATAGATCATTTATTAAATTCTATACAAAATGATGCCGCTACAGGACTGTCAATAATTAAAATAATAAAGGATACGAATCCCAGTTCGAATATTATTTTACTGAGCGCTCAAAAAGAATTTGATGTTGTATCCGAAACAATTTCAAAATACGGCTGCAAATACGTACAAAAGGATGGGCAGGCATTTAACAAAGTAGAGCAGTTAGTTAAAGAATTTATTTCATAATATCTCACAGGATGCATCAAGCTACACAACCCAATAATGCAATGATCACCGATCGGATTATTCCTCAGGAATTAAAGAATAAAATCAAAATACTGGTAGTGGAAGATAATCTTCTCAATCAGAAATTAGCCGGCTTTATGCTTAAAGACTGGGGATTTAAATATGAAATTCTGGCCAATGGAAAACTTGCTCTCGAAAATCTTAAATTTAACAGGTACGATCTTATTTTAATGGATATTCAAATGCCCGAATTGAATGGATATGAAACCACTAAACATATCCGTAAAATACTAAAACTTGAATTGCCGATCATTGCTATGACCGCTCTCTCGCTGCCGGGTGAAAAAGAAAAATGTTTAAGTGTGGGCATGACGGATTATATTTCAAAACCGATCAATGAAATGGAATTGTTCAACCTGATCACAAATTATCTTTTTTCAAGTGTTGTTAAAACCGAAAAAATATGACAAACAATAATAATGATTTAAAAAAAGTAACCAATTTGGATTACCTGGTAGACCTGTCAAAGGGGAATACTCAATTTGTAAAAGAAATGATCGATACGTTTCTTGCAGAAAACCCAAAAGAAATCGAGTCGCTTGAGAAAGCTATTCAGACAAAAAACTTTGAGGCCATTAAACAAACCGCACATCTTCTGCAATCCTCCATTCCTTTTGTGGGATTAGATAAAATCATTGAAAGCGAAGTGTACGAAATAGAAAAAATAGCCGTAGATAAAACAGTTATTAAAAAAATTGAAATAGTGCATGCGGATAAATCAGAAATTCAAAAAATTGAAATACAATCAGCCGATAAACCATCTCTTCAAAAAATCGAACTGTTATTTTCTAAAGTAAAAGAAGCTTGTGAAAATGCCCGCCAGGAACTCAAAGATTCTGAGCACCACCAACTGTCTCCAAAATAAAAACGGAGATTTAAGGTAGCGGAAATGGAATTTACAGTTATACTTTAAATTATACGTTTAAACATCGCATTTTGAATATTAATAAAATTTAACTATGAATATTTTAATTATTGATGATAATAAAGCAACTCTTCAAACGCTTCAATATGGCGTAGAGCATCTGGGGCATAAAGTTTCTATAGCTGAAAGTGGTGAAGAAGCGATACAGCTTACAGAAAATACAAAATTTGATCTTATTATAAGTGATATTATGATGCCCGGGATTTCCGGGCTGTCGTTGGTAACTGTTCTCCGCACAGTGAATCTTTGCAGCGCACCTATTATTATGATGTCAGCGCTGCATAATAAACCTTTATTAGACGCAGCGTTTGAGGCAGGTGCAAATGATTTCATAGCAAAGCCATTTACTATTGAAGAACTTACTGATAAGCTGCAGAAATATGATAAAAACATAATAAAACAATCTTGAAAACATTTCCGGCATTACTTTTTGTTTTTGTAATAAGTACCGTCAAATTATTCGGGCAAACAGATGCTAAGGAGTTTGCAGAAGTGGATGATTTATTTTTAAACGACCGCTTTGCTGTTGCATTGCCCTATTATCGGAATTTTCTTAAAAACGATTCTTCCAACACAAACCTCAATTTTAAAATAGGTGTTTGTTACCTGAACTCCAGATCGCAAAAAGTGAAGGCGATCGGATACCTGGAGAAAGCAGTGGGCGTTGCCTCGCCCATAGTTGCGTATAAATTTTTAGGCGATGCCTACCATCTTGCCAAAAAATTTGATCTGGCAATTGCCTCCTATGATAAATTTAAAAAAGTATTCCTGGCTGATAAGCCGAAAGATATATCCATACTGGAAGAAGTGAATTGGAAAATCGAAATGTGCAGATTTGGAAAAAAGCTACAGGAATTAGATACCATCCGGGGTAATCTTAACACCAATAGCTATAAGGATAAAAACGCAATAAAGAATATTAATTTTAATTACACAGATTATACTTCGGCTATGTCACTTGATCAATCTACTATGACATTTACCTTTCAGCGGCCGGATGGAATAAAGAAGAAATTACCTGAAGATGGAAAATATTTTGAAGATATTTATATCCCTGTCAAAACGAACCTCATCCCGGCACCAAAAACTGTTATTGATACCACTACCAATAGAAATGAAGCGTCCGTTGCTACTTCTGTAGATGGCCAGATCGTCCTGACCTATAAGGATGACAAAGGAGATGGTAATTTATATATCACCCGGTTAACAGGAAATCAATGGAGCTCACCTGAAAAACTGAATAAACCTGTAAATACAAAAGGATGGGAATCAAACGAATTCATTTCAGCAGATGGTTATACCCTATACTTTACAAGCAACCGTGCCGGAGGTTTTGGCGGGAAAGATATTTACGTATGCAAAAAACTGCCTGACGGAGAATGGGGAAAAGCAACGAACCTGGGCCCTGTTATTAATACCCCCTTTGATGAAGAAGCGCCTTTTATATATTCCGATGGGCTTACTTTATTTTTCAGCTCAAATAAAAACAAGCAAAGTTGCTGCTTTGATATTTTCAGCAGCACATTGTCAATGGACGGTACCTGGACAGAACCAACTAAGATCGGGTACCCGGTAAAAACAGTTGTGGATGATATTTTTTATGCAACAACAAACCATAAAGAAGCTTCTTCGGCTGCAATAAAAGAGAATGTTCAGGATAAAAAGGATACATACCTGGTAACTTTTATTGATCAAAAAGGAACTCCCTTTACAGTTCTAAAAGGCAAGGTGGTTTATACAGACAGCGAAATTCAGGGGTACATAAAAATCACTGTTACCGATAATGAAACAGGGGAAATATTAAGTGTATACAATTCCAATTACAAAACAGGGGATTATTTACTTACGCTCCCGCCCGGAAGAAAAAATAATATTACTTACGAAGCAGATGGCTATCTGTTTCAATCGGAGAGTATGGATATCAGTAAAAAGGCCAGCTATTATGAAATACAAAAGATCGTTCAACTATCTCCTGTTGTGCCGGGTTCAAGAGTTTTCCTGAATAATATTTTCTTCGATTCCGATGGGACCACATTGCGTTCAGTTTCCAATGTTGAGTTGAATAAACTTTTTCTTCTGTTATCCATGCACCCGGGGATGATAGTTGAACTGTCCTGCTCTGTCAATACGAAAGAAATTACGAAAGACAATATTAAATATATTACAAAACTTGCCCAGGACAAATCAGAGGCAGTTGTAAATTATCTCATAGAAAAAGGTATAAATAAAGAAAGGGTGATCGCAAAAGAACCCGGAAAATTAAAAGCAGCTAAGCTAAGGGGAAAGCAGGATAAAAAAGGCAATGCACCGGAGGAACAATCGGACGACAGGCTTGAATTAAAAATAGTAGCAATCAAATAGTTGAAACTACAAACCTGCCTTTCGATAAAACAAATAAAAAATAAATTATCATGAAAAAAATTCTACTAATAGTCGGCATTTTTGCTTTTACTTGCAGCATTGCACAGCAGCAATCCAAACTAAACCCTTCCGCAAGTTCAGTTTCGTGTATTAATCTTGGGCAATCAATGAATGTGTTCGGCTCCGCATTTAGCGGAAGAACACAGCTTTACGCGGATCCGGATTTGAATATTGTCACCTTAACAAGGCGCTCCCTATGGACATCGGCTTCTCCTCATGGATTATTTGCGGATATTTCTATCGATGGAGGAAACACTTTTACAACGGAAGCAGGTCCAATGTATACTGCTCCAAGTGATACTGAGCGCGCAAGATATCCACAAGGAGTTATTTTCAAAAACCCACAATATCCCACCATAGTGGATTCTGCATTTATCGCGTATTATGCTCCTTTGACAAGCTATTCAACAACAGGGACCAGTAGTTACGCGCCTTGGCCAGCAGAAGTAAACGGCATAACAAGAATTGGAACTCCTATGAATGCTAGGCAAACTATAACTTATTATAGCCCTGCTTTTTCTGGATGCATTCCAGACAATGAAATAATCACTCCGCAGGGAATTATTTGGAACATAGACAAAGGTATTGATGCCGGAACAAAAGATTATAACGACAGTATAATAATTTCAAAAGGAATATGGAATCCCGTTAAAAGAGATTTTGATTACACCCGAAATATTTTTCCTTTCTCCGTTCCTCCTTTTAATAGTGAATATATAAAAACAATAGCAAGAACAGGAATTGCATTTTCAAAAAACGGGCAGACGGGATATTTTGCCGTGCTTGCAAATGAAGGCTCCGGCTTTGAACCAGACGCAATTTATTATCCAATTGTTTTTAAAACAACGGATGGAGGAAATACATGGAGTTTGCCCATCCGTATTCATCTCGACAGCACGGGTATGTTGATTACAGGGCATTCCGGAAATTACAGCACAGCTTGGGAATTAGATTTGGAAGTGGATGTGCATGATAATTTGCACATGCTCATGGCTTGTTCTGCCGACTCAGTAGTTTCTCCCACACAAGAAACCATTAATGTTGTTCCCGGATCATGGGGAATTTTTGATGTATTTACTCCTGACGGAGGAATAAAATGGAAAGCAACATTACTTGCAACTCCCGAAACTTTTCGCGGAACATTTGGAGGGATCAATGAGGACAGCCGACCGCAAATTTGCGCTAACAAAAACAGGGACAAACTTTTTTTCTGCTGGTTTGATACCGATATTATTGCTTATGGAAGCGACAGCAGCGGAAATGTTCATCCCGATATGCACTGGAGGGGATTGGATGCGCTTACTAACACATGGTCTCCTGGTGAAGTAAACGCCACAGCCGGAACTTGTGCTGCTGGAGAATGTACTTTCGGACTAGTGGCAAATTATGGCTTTGAGTCCGGGTCAAACTTTACCATTCCTGTTTCTTATCAGAAAATTCTTACCGATAATATGAGTCCGACACAACACGTTTACTTGGGTAACAATACTGTTTCAACTTCCGGATGGAGTTCTTCTGTAAACGTAGTCGGTCTTGCTACGGATGGCTCTTCATCTTCGGTAACTGAAATAAATAATTCGTTCAGTGTTTTCCCTAACTACCCCAACCCTTTCAGTGGCACAACAAGTTTCGATATTTCACACACAAAACCTTTATCTGTTTCCGTTGAAGTATCCGATATGTTTGGAGAAATTGTTTTGCCAATGATAACCAATAATCTTCCTGCAGGAAAACAAACTATTGCGATTGATGCAAAAAAACTGTCACCTGGAATTTATTTCTACAGAGTGAAAACGGAAGAATTCAGCATAACAAAAAAAATGGTGGTGATGTAGATAAGAGAAAATAATCAAACAACAGTAAATTTAAAATAAATCATATGTCAGCAATAAAATTCGGAACAGATGGCTGGCGCGCCATTATAGCAAAAGACTTTACTGTTGATAACGTTGCACGGGTAGCCGAAGCCACCGCGCAGTGGCTGCTGAAGAATTATAAAAAACCATCGGCAGTAGTGGGATATGATACCCGTTTTGGAGGAAAATTATTTGCTGAAACAGTGGCGAATGTTCTCTCCCATCATGCAATTAAAGTTTTTCTTTCAACAGATTTTGTTTCTACTCCCATGGTTTCGCTCGGAACGGTGAATAAAAAAGCTTCGATAGGAATTATCATCACAGCCAGTCATAATCCGCCTTCTTACAATGGATTCAAACTGAAAGGAAGTTATGGCGGTCCGATGCTTCCTGAAAAAATAGAAGAGATAGAAAAATTAATCCCGGAGGTAAATTCAATAGATCTTGAAAAATTATCCCTTACCGGATTTCAGGATAAAGGACTGATAGAATACATTGACCTGGAAACCATGTATTGCGATCATGCTGAAGCAAATTTTGATCTCAGGGCAATTCGCAAATCAGGTCTCCACCTGGCGTACGATGCCATGTACGGTGCAGGGCAAAACGTAATAAGCCGCTTATTGCCCGATACTTCTTTGCTTCATTGTGAGAATAATCCATCCTTTAACGGGCAGGCGCCTGAGCCCATTCATAAAAATCTTCATGAGTTTTCTGAATTGATAAAGAGAACAAAAACCATGGATTGCGGTTTGGCAACCGATGGAGACGCAGACAGGATAGGTTTATATGACAACGAGGGAAACTTTGTGGATTCCAATCACATTATTTTACTTTTAATTAAATACATGTATGAGCAAAAAGGAATGCGCGGCAAAGTAGTGACATCTTTTTCAGTCAGCCCTAAAATTGCGAAGATGTGCAAGCATTTGGGGCTGGAACAGCAGGAGACAAAGATTGGTTTTAAATACATTGCCGCCATCATGATCTCAGAAGATGTGTTATTGGGAGGAGAAGAATCAGGAGGCATTGCCATTAAAGGCCATATTCCTGAACGGGATGGAATATGGATCGGTTTAACGGTCTGGGAATACATGGCTAAATCGGGCAAGACACTGCGGGAGTTGATCAAGGATGTATATGCCATTGTAGGTCCTTTTGCTTTTGAACGTTCCGACCTGCATTTGCACGAAGAGTTGAAAAACACCATCGTAGCGAACTGTGAAAAAAATCATTACCAGAACTTTGGAGATTATAAGATACAACGGACTGAAACTACGGACGGTTATAAATATTTTTTCAGTGATGATGAATGGCTGATGATCCGCGCTTCAGGAACAGAACCTGTTTTGAGAAATTATGCGGAATCAAGCACACTCAAAAATGCTTTTTCTATTTTAAAAGCTGCTGAACAAACTTTATTGAATACAAATAACACATAGCGTTTTTTTATTCCTTACGATAAATGAAAAGTCAAGTATTGAAAATTGCATCTATGTTTCTGTTTTTAACATCATGCATTGTACAATCGCCTAAGTATGCCACGCTTGAACAAGTGATGTCTTTGCAGGTAGGAATGTCGAGAGAGCATGTGGAAGAAATATTGAAAACTAAGCCATACGACCTGAAAGCATATAACGATACAAGTAATGTATTTATTTATGTGTACCGTGTAACTGACCGCAGAACGCTTTCTTTTAATACTAAGCCAATAAACGGGAAAGAAGCGATAGGTAAATACGAGCAATTAGCTGTTGCTTATTCAAAGGATAGTAAGGTGATAAGTATAGAATCATGCAGTTTGTGCCCGGATAATTTAGTAACCACCCATAAAATTGATTTTGGAAAAATTATTCTGTTTGTGACCGTTACATTGCCCGTGCTGTTGATTTATTTCGGATTGAAAAATTAGGAGTACAATCTCTGTCCCAACTGTCCGAAGCACTCCTTCCGGGAAGTATATAATTCTTATCCGGAATATTCTTTATTGAATTATTATTTTTTTCGTTACAATTTCATTTTCATCCTTCACCTGAACAAAATAAAATCCTTTGGGCTGGCTGCTTAAATCAATGGTTGATGTTTGACCGTGCTCCGCCAAAGCGCTTCGCGAAGGCGAGTGGTTATTGGTTGATGTAAATATTTTTTCGCCAAGAAGATTTATTATTTCAATGGAAGAAATATTTTCAGATAACTGAACACTTAATTTTCCAGAAGAAGGATTTGGGAAAACTGAAACAGATAATTGTTCTGTAATTTCATTTACTGCAGTGGTTAGTGGTGTACACAGCCCTTTCACGGGCACGGGAACATTGCTGTCGGTGTTGGTTGCATTTCCAAGTTCACCATAGTAATTAAATCCCCACGCCCAGACCATGCCGTTATTCATCAGGGCAAGGGAATGATAGGCGCCTCCGGCAATGGCGGTGATGCCTGTGAGAGAACTTACGGAGACGGGAACATTGCTGTAGGTGTTGGTTCCATTTCCAAGTTCACCATAGTTATTGTATCCCCAGGCCCATACCGTACCGTCATTTTTCAGGGCAAGGGAATGAGACCATCCTCCTGCAATGGCGATGATGCTTGTGAGAGAACTTACGGGGACAGGAACATTGCTGTTGGCGGTGTTTCCATTTCCAAGTTCACCATACAAATTTGCTCCCCAAGCCCAAACTGTGCCGTCATTTTTCAAAGCAAGGGAATGCTCCCATCCTCCGGCAATGGCGGTGATGCCGGTGAGAGAGTTCACCTGTATGGGTATGTTGCTATCGGTATTGCTTCCATTTCCAAGTTGACCGGAGTAATTCCATCCCCAAGCCCAGACCGTACCGTCATTTTTCAGAGCAAGGGAATGATCATATCCCCCCGATATGGCGGTAATGCCTGTGAGAAAACTTACGGGTACGGGAACATTGCTGTTGGTGTTGTTTCCATTTCCAAGTTCGCCATAGTTATTGTATCCCCACGCCCATACTGTGCCGTCATTTTTCAGGGCAAGGGAATGACTATACCCTCCTGTAATGGCGATGATGCCTGTGAGAGAACTTACGGGGAGGGGAACATTGCTGAAGGTGTTGTTTCCGTTTCCAAGTTCACCAACGCCATTGCTTCCCCACGCCCAGACTGTACCGTCATTCTTCAGGGCAAGGGAATGATCCCATCCTCCGGCAATAGCGGTGATGCCTGTGAGAGAATTTACGTGGGCGGGAACCTTGCTGTTAGTGTTGGTTCCATTTCCAAGTTGACCATCGATATTCAGTCCCCAAGCCACTGCGGTGTTATCATTACAAACAGCAAAGGAATGAGCGTATCCGCATGCAATGGTTTGAGCGGAAGCAATAGTCCCGAAGGGATAGAAAACCAAAGACAAAAGAATTACAAAAAGTAAAATTTTTTTCATCTCGACATTTTTGTACTCAAATTTACGACAGGATTCTAAGGCAATCCATACTTTTCGTTAAGAGCGGTCTTTTAATAGCCAAAACCCGGTAAAACTAAAATACCCAAGGAAATTTTTCCTTAGGCATTTTTAGCTTGCTCTAAAACTCGTGTATATAGAGTTTTATGTATCCCGCAGCCCTGCGACATGCGGAAAGGGGAGGAATTTCTTTTATCAGAATAAAAATGTTATTCCTGCATATCCACCGTATGCTTTTCTTGAACCCTTCACAAGAATATTATATGAATTATCTCCTGTAGGTGTGCCGCTCATGTTAACCAAACCATAGAAGAAACGTAATCCAAAATCTAAACGAATGTTCCGCTGTTTGTTAAGCGCTATTCCCAAACCTGCGCCATATGCCAGGCCCACATCGCCTTGCTTCACTGCCAGCACTGCATGCAGGGTATCTGAATTGCTTCCGCTGGTTCCGCTAAAGCTCGATCCGATATTAATTCCAAATTGGGGACCCACTACCACGCCAAAAACAACAGGAAGTGTTTTATTTGTGCTAACCGTAAGCAGCAAGGGTATGTTAATGTAATTGACGCTTACCTGCCTGTCTAATCCCCTGTCTTTATATTTCTGGGATGTTTGGTCGTAATTAATTTCAAGCTGTATGCCCACGTTCTTAGTAAAATTATGTCCAAGCATTATTCCGAATCCGTTGCTCATGGTGGCATTGCCCTGAACGACTTGACCATTGTAATTGCTTATTGACAAAGACGTGAATGTGGGGTTATAACGCAACCCAAATTCACCTCTATACAATGTCTCTTCATCATGCGCTTTGACTGC
>OCZT010007035.1_pt1 | contig 11071 bp, 10 predicted proteins | sample 1539031 | NCBI WGS metagenome assembly OCZT01 (sample SAMEA3539308, study PRJEB22396) | soil metagenome | biome: tundra; feature: field; material: soil | place: USA | collected 2010-05 | depth 0.15 m
TAAGACCGCCTTGCTCCCGCGATAGGACTCGAACCTATAACCTGCCGGTTAACAGCCGGACGCTCTGCCAATTGAGCTACGCGGGATCAGCCGACGGACGTCCACCAGGCCGGAGAGCCGGGGGCTCGATCCCAGTGTCGTCGCGCGCCTAAGGGTAGCGCACACGCAGCGGTCCACGCGGCGCCCGGGACGGGGTTACCGAGGGGGTTCCTCCGCAGCACGGGCGGAATTTCCCTGCCGGTTACCATGAGTACGCCTGGGCATCACGGGGAAGTCAAGCCTGCGCAGGCTAACTCAGATGAAAGAGGGGCCACATGCGGTACCGGGTCACGTTCCTCGCTGGCCTCGTGGCCGGCTTCATCATCGGCGCACGGGCAGGCAGGGAGCGTTACGAGCAGATCAAGAAGCTGGCCCGCAAGGCCGCCGACAGCCCAGCCGTGCAGCAGGCGGCCGGGGCAGCCCAGGCACAGGCCGCGGGGCTGGCCCGATCGGCCAGGGACAAGGTCACCGGCAAGATCCAGGAACGGCTGCCGAAGCTCGCCGAGACGGCGAGGAACAAGGTCGGCGGCAGGCTGCCGGACCGCGTGCCCGGCACCCGGTCACGGGACGGCAACGGCCGCACCGCAGGCAGTGCTTTCTCCCGGAGGCCCGGCGCGCCGCGGGAGTGAGGCCGCAGTGCTGAGCAGGGGCCCCGATCAGCCCCGGGTGATCGCGCCGCGCCGGTAGGCCCACCCTTCTAACTACCCTCCGTGAATGTGCTATCACCGGCATGAACCCATGCGCTGGTTTCATGGTCATCGGGCAATGTGCAGGTCAACGGTGGCGGTGTGCCAGTCGCCCGCCAGCGACACAGGCAAAGGAGGTTCGGTAAGTGCTTAGCCCAGGTACTCCTTGAGCATCTGGGCACGGCTCGGGTGGCGCAGCTTGGACAGAGTTTTGGACTCGATCTGGCGGATCCGCTCCCGGGTGACGCCGAACTCCCTGCCTACCTCTTCCAGCGTCCGCGGGTGGCCGTCCATGAGGCCGAATCGCAGCTGGATGATCTTCTGCTCCCGCGGCGTGAGGTTGTGCAGAATCTGCTCAAGCTGGTCCTGCAGCATGATGAACGCCGCGGCCTCCATCGGCACCACCGCGTCAGCGTCCTCGATGAAATCACCGAGGTTGGAGTCTTCCTCGCCGATCGGTGCCTGCAGGGAGACCGGCTCCTGGGCGATCCGCTGGATCTCGGCGACCCGGGCCTGGCTGAGCCCCATTTCCGCGGCGATCTCGGCTGACGAGGCCTCCCGGCCCAGATCCTGGTGAAGCTGGCGCTGCACGCGCGCCATCTTGTTGATCGTCTCCACCATGTGCACCGGGATCCGGATGGTGCGCGCCTGGTCGGCGATGGCCCGGGTGATGGCCTGCCGGATCCACCACGTGGCGTAGGTGGAGAACTTGTAGCCCTTCGTGTAGTCGAACTTCTCGACAGCACGGATCAGGCCGAGGTTTCCCTCCTGGATCAGGTCGAGGAAGACCAGGCCGCGTCCGATGTACCGCTTGGCGATGGACACCACCAGCCGGAGGTTGGCCTCGATCAGGCGCTGCTTGGCTCGGATGCCGTCCGCGGTGAGCTGGGCGAGTTCCGCACCCGCCGCATCCATGAGCGGGAAGCCGCCCTGCAGTTTCTCGTCCGCGAACAGCCCGGCCTCGATGGACTTGGCCAGTTCCACCTCGGCCTCGGCAGTGAGCAGGGGCACCCGGCCGATCTCGCGGAGATAGATCCGGACGAGATCGCCAGTCGCGGGCCGCCTGCCGGAATCTGCAGACCCGGCGCGGGGCAGATCCTCGGCCTCCTCGTGCGGCGCGTCGAGGATCTCGACTCCCTCGTCGCTGAGCAGGCGCACGACACCTTCGAAGGCCTCGGCTGGCATGTCGGTGCCGTCCAGCGCGGCCGTAATGTCGGCCACGGTGACGGCGCCGCGTTCTCTGGCTCGCGCGACCAGGTCGGCTAGCTGATCACCTGACTGCGCGGCACTGGGCAGTAACGTAAGGGTCACGCAGACCAGTGTGCGCCCCTGAGCCCCTGTTACGGGGGCCTAATTTTGTCACCTTCCCGCTAGTAACGCGGAAGCCAATGACCTGCATGCGACACTCCGGAACCGGAGGGCAAACCCGTCACAGCATCCGCGCCAGTACCAGGAGCCTACGGTGCCAGTCCAGCGAGCCACGGCGCCTAGACCAGCGCGCTCAGGGCGCCAGCCCAGCTAACAAGGCGCCAGCCCAGTTAACAAACGGTGCCAGCGCCAGCTAACCCAGGGCGCCTGCCGTCGCTAAAGCGCGCCCGCCGCCCGCTCCAGGAGCGCCTTCCGGCGCTGCTCCAAAGCCACCAGATCACCGAAAATCCGGTTGTACTCAGACTGGCCGTCCACCGGGCTCAGCCGCTGCAGCCTTGATTTCACCACCGCGATGTTCCGGCTCACCGCGAGTTCCTCCACCCGCGCGAGGACCGCGTCCGCGTACCGGGCATCCGGTTCCCCATCCGCCCTGGGCACCCGCAGCGGTTCCACCGCGAGCTGGGTGACGAATGCCCGCACCCGGTCATCCGGTGCCGCGTCGCGCAGCCGCGCCGCCCACTCCCGCCCGCTGCCCGCTCCCCTGGCTCCGCCGGACGCCGCGATCAGCTGGTACACCGCGGCATGCGGCGGCGCGGTGAACGCGCTCGCCTCGATCGCGTCGTAGGCCGGCCCGCACAGCGCCGGACGCTGCACGGCGAGCTTGAGTGCCTCCCGCTCCACCTGCATCACCGGGTCGGCAGGATCGTAGCGTTCCTCCCGCCACCCGTCCGGCGGCCGGGCGGGTGGCTGCTGGCCGGAACGTTCCGGCGCCGACGGCCGCTGTCCCGTGCCGCCCCGTGAGCCCGTGCCGCCCCGTGAGCCCGTGCCGCCCCGTGAGCCTGTGCCATCACGTGAATCCATGCCGCCCGGTGCGTCAGAGCCGCCCGGTGAGCCGGCCCTGCGCTGTCCTCCCCCGCGGGCGTTCTCCTGCCCTGTCCTGCCGCCTGTCCTGCCGCCCGGGCCGCCACCGCTGCGCGCGGGCGCATGCGCCCGCACCCGGGCCAGCACGAACTTCTCGTCCAGCATGCCGAGCCATCTGTCCAAGTTGACGGCGTACCTGTCGCGCAGGCCAGGGTCCTTGATCCGGCCAATGATCTGCGCGGCGGCGTCCAGGGCCGACAGCCGGCCTTCGTTGGTATCGAGGTTGTATTTGCTGAGCTCACTGCGGATGGCGAACTCGAAGACCGGAAGGCGCTGGGCGACCAGGTCGCGCACGGCCGCATCGCCCTGCTTGATGCGCAGGTCGCAGGGGTCGAGGCCATCCCGCTGCACGGCCACGAACGTCTGCGTGACGAACCGCTCCTCCAGATCGAACGCCCGCAGCACCGCCCGCTGCCCAGCGGCGTCCCCGTCGAAGGTGAAGATCACCTCCCCGCGGAACTGGTCGGCGTCCATCAGGAGCCGGCGCAGGATCTTGACATGCCCGTCGCCGAACGAGGTGCCGCAGGTGGCCACCGCGGTCGGCACCCCGGCCAGGTGGCAGGCCATCACGTCGGTGTACCCCTCGACGATGACCGCCTGCCGCCGTTGCGCGATCTCGCGCTTGGCCAGATCCGCCCCGTACAGCACGGAACTCTTCTTGAACAGCGGCGACTCGGGCGTGTTCAGGTACTTGGGGCCGTCCTCCGCGGGATTGAGTTTGCGCGCGCCGAACGCGATCACATCGCCGGTGAGGTCCCTGACCGGCCAGACCAGCCTGCCCCGGAACCGGTCGACGGGTCCGCGCCTGCCCTGGCTGGCCAGGCCGCCGAGGAGCAGTTCGGCGTCGGTGAACCCGCGGCCGCGCAGGTGGCGGGTGAGCGCCTCCCACTCGGCCGGCGCGTAACCCGCCCCGAAGCGCTCGGCGTCGGCGAGTTCGAATCCCCGCTCGGCGAGGAACGCGCGAGCTGGCCCGGCGGCCGGCCCACGGAGCTGTTCGGCGAAAAAGTCCGCCGCGTCCCGGTGGGCGTCAAGCAGCCGACGGCGCTGGCTGTGCTCCTGGCCGGGTACCTGGCCGCCCTGCTCGTACCTGAGCTCGATGCCCGCGCGGGCGGCGAGATGCTCGACTGCCTCGGGAAACGACAGGCTGCCGATCTTCTCGACGAACTTGATCACATCGCCGCCGTCGGCGCACGAAAAGCAGTACCACAGGCCGCGGGCCGGGGTGACGTTGAATGACGGGGTCTTCTCGTCGTGGAACGGGCACAGGGCCTTGAGCGACCCACCGCCGGCGTTGCGAAGCTGGAGGTACTCGCCGACCACCTCGTCGATGGCCGAGCGTTCCCGGACGACTGCGATGTCCTCGTCGCGGATCCGGCCTGCCATTGGCACCCTCCGCTGCTCCCGCCCCACTCCCCGTCGCGCCCGAGTCTAGTCCTGTCGGCGACCCTGGGCATGCCCGCCGGAAGGCGCCCGGCGATGGCCGCGGCCCGCGCCGCCGCCGCCTGGGCACCAGCGCCTGCACGCTTCTGGGCACCCGTCTCGTTTACCCAAGCGTTACAGGCCGGTACTCACCTGAAATCGCTCCGCTGTTCACTCTTATGAGACAGTGATTCGTGACAGTAGACGGAGGTTTCACATGCAAACCACCGCGGTCGGCAACTCTTCCGCGGCGGTCGCCGTCACCGACATGGAAAGCCCGCCGGCGCTGCCCGCTACCTCGACACCCACGCTGGCGCAGCGGGTGGCGGCCGATGAGGTGAATTTCATCCTGGCCACGTTCGTGGACCTGAACGGGAAGCCGTGCGCCAAGCTCGTGCCCGCCCAGGCCGTCGAGATGCTGGAGACCGAGGGGGTGGGCTTCGCGGGGTACGCCGCCGGCGCGCTCGGCCAGCAACCCAGCGATCCGGACCTGATGGCCATCCCGGACCCCTCCTCATACACGCTGCTGTCCTTCCTGCGGCCGGGACTCGCGATGGTGCACTGCGATCCGCATGTGCTGGGCCAGCCGTGACCGTACGCGCCCCGGAACATCCTGCGCGCGGTTCTCGGCCGGCTCACCGAGCAGGGGCTCACCGCGCAGGTCGGCGCCGAGGCTGAGTATTTCCTCGTGCGCAGGGATGCCGAGGGCAAGCTGGCCGTGGCCGACGACCGCGACAGCTCCGCCCGGCCGTGCTACGACGCCCGCGACCTCACCCGGATGTATGAGCACCTGACCGAAGTCTCGACCGCGATCAACGGCCTGGGCTGGTCCAACTACGCGAACGATCACGAAGACGGCAACGGGCAGTTCGAGCAGAATTTCGCGCACGCCGGGCCGATGACCACCGCCGACCGGCTGGTCACCTTCCGCTATCTGGTCCAGGTTCTCGCCGAGCAGCGCGGGATGACGGCGACGTTCATGCCGAAGCCGTTCACCGACCGGACCGGCACCGGGCTGCATATGCACATGTCTTTGTGGCGGGACGGGGAGCCGCTGTTCCCTGACCCGGCGGACCCGCGCGGTCTAGGCCTGTCCTCGCTCGCGTACCAGTTCATCGGGGGCCTGCTGGCGCATGCGCCAGCGCTGCTCGCAGTGGTCGCGCCGACGGTCAACTCCTACAAGCGCACCACCGCCGCGACCCCGGCCTCCGGCGCGACGTGGGCGCCGAACTCCGCCACCTACGGCGGCAACGACCGGACGCACCTGGTTCGTGTGCCGGACGGCGACCGCATCGAGGTGCGGGCGTGCGACGGCTCCGCCAATCCCTACCTGGCCATGGCCGCACTGCTGGCCGCGGGCATGGACGGAATCGGCCGGGGCCTCGATCCCGGTGAGCGCGGCACGGACCCAGGGCTGCCGCTGCCGCCCACCCTGCTGCACGCGGTGCAGGGGCTGGCCGCGGATGACGTGGTGAGCGGCTGCCTGGACGCCGCGGTCAGCGCCGGCCACCAGGTCGCCGAGTACTACCGGCAGGTCAAGACAGACGAGTTCCTGGCCTGGCACAGTCAGGTCAGCGCCTGGGAGACCGACAGGTACCTGACCGCATTCTGACGTCCAGCAGGCAGGGGAGGCGCGGCTGTGTGCGGGATCGTAGGGTTGCAGCTCCGTGCGGAGGCGCACCGGGAGCGTCTCGGCGAGCTGATCGCGGCCATGCTAGGCCAGCTCCGGGACCGGGGGCCCGACTCGGCCGGGGTCGGACTGTATGGCGATGCCAGCCTCTGCCAGCCGGGCGGGGCCGCGGTGAGCGTGCTGGCTGGCGATGTGCCAGCGAGCGACCTGGCCGAGGCTCTGCGGCGGCTGCTGCCGGGGCTGGCCGTGGACGTGACGGCGGTAGCCGAGGTGCGGGTGGCGACCGCGCCGGTCTACCCCCGCCGAACTCACCGCGGCCGTGCGGACCGCCCTCCCGGCCGCCACGCTGCTGGGCAGCGGCACGGACCTCGTGGTGCTGAAGGGCATCGGTGACCCGCTCGACCTGGCCCGGTCCTTCGCGCTGGACGGCCGGGCAGGCTTCCAGGCCGTGGGCCACACCAGGATGGCGACGGAGTCGGCGGTGACAGTCGCGCACAGTCATCCGTTCTGCGTCCATCCTGGCCTTTGCCTGGTCCACAACGGCTCCTTCGCCAATCACGAAACGATTCGCCGCCAGCTGATCGCCGACGGCGTCACCTTCGACACTGACAACGACTCGGAGGTCGCCGCCAGGTTCGTCGGCGCCTGCCTGGACCGCGACGACGACCTGGAGAAAGCGCTCCGCAGCGTATGCGAGACCTTCGATGGCTTCTACACGCTGCTCGCCACCACGCCGACCGAGTTCGCGGTGGTCCGCGACGCCATCGCGTGCAAGCCGGCGCTGATTGCCGAGGGACCCGGCTGGGTGGCGATGGCGAGTGAGTACCGCGCGCTGTCCGGGCTTCCCGGGATCGCCGAGGCCCGGGTATTCGAGCCCATGCCCGAGGAGGTGTACCTGTGGTCAGTGTGACCGGACTGCGTGATGGCGGCGCGCCGGAAGCCACCGCGGGCCCTCCGGCCTCCGGCCTCCAGCTGGATGCGGAGACTCTGGGCGTGCGGGGAGTCAATGCCAGATTGCGTGAGCTCGCCCCGGGAACAGCGGTGACAGTCGGCAACCCGGGCGGCCGTCACAGCCTCGCGGTCGGGCTGGATGCCGAGATCAGCGTCACCATCGACGGCCCTGCCGGCTACTACGTCGGCGGGCTGGGTAAGCGGGCCGCCATCACGGTCCGCGGGCCGGCCGGCTGGGGGGTTGCGGAGAACCTGATGTCCGGCTCGGTGCGGGTGCACGGTGACGCGAGCCAGGCGGCTGCCGCTTCGGCGCATGGCGGGCTGATCGTGGTCGACGGCAGCGCCTCACTGAGGGCTGGCATCTCGCTGAAGGGGGCGACCCTGGCGGTGGCCGGGGACGTCGGCCCGTTCTGCGGTTTCATGGCCCAGGCCGGCACGATCCTGATCGGTGGCGATGCCGGGGACGGACTCGGCGACTCCCTGTATGAGGCGGTGATCTACGTGGCCGGGACGATCCGCGGCCTGGGCTCCGATGCCCGGGTGGAGGACCTTGGCGAGGCCGACGTGAGCGCTGTGCGGGATCTGGTGCAGCGGTCCGGGTTCGACCACATCGACCCGCAGAAGGTCACCAGGGTCGGGTCAGCCCGGCAGCTCTACCACTTCGACACCCACAACCACGGCTCGTACTGACGCTGCATGCCCGCATCGTCCCGGGCGGATGGAGGCCCCGTGTCGCACACTGTCCCGCCTCAGGCCGTGGCGCCGCAGGCTGTCCCGTCGCAGCCGGCGGCGCAGCATGCCGCGCCGCCACAGGCCGTGGCGCCCCGGCCGGACAATCACACGTTCCCGCCGACCGTGATCGCGGACATCCAGCAGCGGGCGGAGCTTGGCCGCTACGCGATCCGCGGGATGGGCGCACGGCGCGCCGTGCCCACCTTCGACGACCTGCTGCTGCTGACCGCCAGCGCGTCACGCTATCCCCTGGAGGGGTACCGGGAACGCTGTGAGACCCGGACTGTGCTCGGCGCGCGCAACGCCGCCGACCCGGTGGTGCTGGACATCCCCATCACCATCGCGGGCATGTCGTTCGGCGCGCTCTCCGCTGCGGCGAAGGACGCGCTGGGCCGGGCGGCCACCGAGGTGGGCACGTCCACCACCACCGGCGATGGCGGCATGACGGCGGAGGAGCGGGCGGCCTCGAAAACGCTCGTCTACCAGTGCCTGCCGTCACGGTACGGCTTCAACCCCGATGACCTGCGGGCCGCTGACGCGGTGGAAATCGTGCTGGGCCAGGGCGCGAAGCCGGGCGGCGGCGGGATGCTGCTCGGCCAGAAGGTCGGCCCGCGGGTGGCCGGCATGCGGACCCTGCCCGAGGGCATCGACCAGCGCTCGGCCAGCCGGCACCCGGACTGGACCGGGCCCGACGACCTGCGGATCAAGATTGAGGAGCTCCGGGAGGCCACCGGCTGGCGGATCCCGGTGTACGTGAAGATGGGCGCCACCAGGGTCGCCCACGACGTGCGGCTGGCCGTTGCCGCCGGCGCCGACGTCGTGGTCGTGGACGGGATGCAGGGCGGCACGGCCGCTACCCAGGACATATTCATCGAGCACACCGGGATTCCCACCCTGGCCGCTGTGCGGCTGGCCGCGGACGCGCTGGCGGACACGGGCGTGGCCGCCGACGTGCAACTGATCGTCTCCGGGGGGATCCGCACCGGCGCCGACGTGGCCAAGGCCCTGGCGCTGGGTGCGGACGCGGTCTCGATCGGCGTGGCCGCGCTGGTCGCCCTGGGCTGCAACGCGTCCTCCTATACCGCGGAGTCCGGCGCCCAGGTCGACGTGACCGATGACTACCGGGCGATGGGGACCGAGCCGGGCGGCTGCACGGGCTGCCACACCGGGCGCTGCCCCGTCGGCATCACGACCCAGGACGACTTGCTGGCCGCGCGCCTCGACCCCGCCCTCGGCGCTAGCCGGGTGGCCAATTACCTGCGCTCGCTGGCCATGGAGACCACGTTGCTGGCCCGGGCGTGCGGCAAGTCGGACGTGCATCACCTGGAGCCCGAAGACCTCGTGGCCCTCACCGTGGAAGCGGCGGCGATGGCGCGGGTCCCGCTGGCCGGGACCTCGTGGATCCCCGGGTGGCCATGATCGCAGCCGCACGGCCCGGCCGCGGCGCTGAGGTGGTGATCGTCGGTGGCGGGGTGGAGGGCACCGCCGCGGCCTGGTCGCTGACCCAGCGGGGGGTGCGCGATGTCCTGGTGCTGGAGCGGGAGACTGTCGGCTCCGGCGGGACCGGCAAGTCCAGCGGGATCGTCCGCTGCCACTACGGCGTGCCCTCGCTGGCCGCCATGGCCTGGCAGGGCCTGCGGCTGTTCGAAGCCGCCGCCGACGTGCTCGGCGAGGACATCGGATTCCGGCAGACCGGGTACCTGGTCGCCGTGGGCGCCCCCAACGTCGCGGCGTTGCACGCCAACCTCTCGGCGCAGCAGGCCCTCGGCATCGAGACCACCGCCATCTCCCGCGAGGACGCAGCGGAACTCTGGCCATCCGCCAACCTCGCCGACTTCGCGGGCTTTGGCTACGAGCGCCGGGGCGGGTACGGCGACGCCTACCGGACAGCCCAGGCATTCGCCGCGGCCGCCCGGCGCGGCGGAGCGACGATCCGCCAGGGCACGGCGGCCGTGTCCGTGCTTCGCCAGCGGGGGCGAGTGACGGGCGTGCGCCTGGCCGACGGCGACGTGGTGCCCGCCGGGCTGGTAGTGGTCGCCGCCGGGCCGTGGTCACCCGGGCTGGTGGCGCCGCTCGGCGTCGATCTGCCCGTCCGCGCCTGCCGTGAGCAGATCCTCCTCGTCGCGCCCGGCCGGGACCTCGGCCAGGCCCCCGTGCTGTCCGATCTGGTGTCCCTCCAGTACGTCCGGACGGAAGCATCCGGCGAACTGCTGTGCGGCAACAGCGACCTGCATTCCCTCGAGTCCGCCGATCCGGACAACTACCGCCGCGGCACCGATCCCGGATTCGTCGAGGCCGCCGTGGTCAAGCTCGCGCACCGGTTCCCTGGCCTGCCGGAGGCCGCCATTTCATCGGGTTACGCGGGCTGCTACGACGTGACCCCGGACTTCAATCCCATCATCAGCACCACGGATATCCCCGGCCTCGTTGTCGCGGCCGGCTTCAGCGGTCACGGGTTCAAGATCTCGCCCGCGGTCGGGGCGCTGGTCGCGGATCTGGTCTGCACGGGCTCCAGCAGTGATCCGGATATCCCGGCGCGGGATTTCCGGCTGTCCCGCTTCGCCGAGGGCGACCTGCTCACCAGCCATCATCCCTACGCCGGGGCCGCGCAGATGCGCTGACACCGGGCCGGACGCGGGACGCTGCGCCGCCTCAGGGCTATGTGCCCTGTCGGCCACATCCGGCCGGTGTTAACATTCCTGCAACAAACGGCGTTTCTCAGGTGACCCCCAGCTCCGAGGCTCACGATGTTCCAGCGACTTCTTCTCGCCATTGACGGCTCCGATGCCGGACCGGTCGCCGTCAGCTTCGCCCTCGCTATGGCGTCGCCCGGCACGGCCGTTCATGTCGTGCATGTCAACCAATACCAGACCGGCGGCCGGGGCCTGACCATCGAGACCGGGGACGAGGCGTGCCGGCCCGTGCACGTCGCGGTGACCGAACTGCTCGCCGCCGGCGTGCAGGCGACCGGCGTCGTGTGCACATCCAGCTGCTTCGCGGTGGCGGACCGGATCGTCGCGGAGGCCGACCGGTGGGCGGCCGACGCCATCGTGCTGGGCTCGCACCGGCGCCGTGGCGGCTGGCGGCTACTCGGCCAGGGCGTGCGGGCCCGGATCATCCGGCTGAGCCAGCTGCCCGTGCTCACCGCACCCGCCCCGCTTAAGGTCAGCCGCCGCGTCGGACGGCACGGGCTCGCGGCCCGGCCGCATCACGGCCGGTCCGAGATCACCTCCTGAGCCGCGCCGACCCATCCGGGATGCAGCCCCCCGGGACGGCGCGGTGGCCACCGGCTCACATGCCCGCCCCCCGCGACAGGGCGTGCACC
>OCZT010007036.1_pt1 | contig 11070 bp, 12 predicted proteins | sample 1539031 | NCBI WGS metagenome assembly OCZT01 (sample SAMEA3539308, study PRJEB22396) | soil metagenome | biome: tundra; feature: field; material: soil | place: USA | collected 2010-05 | depth 0.15 m
AGCTCGGACTGGGCCGCCGGCAGCGGCTCGTCCTGCCAGGCCAGCCGCGCCGCCCGCCGCGTGATCCGCCGGATCGCGCTGATCGCGGCCAGCAACTCCGCCGCCAGGGCCAGGGTTTCTGCCGCGGGCGGGCTCGGCGCACCGACTATATCGTTCACAGAGCTAAATATATCAGGCTAGCTTTCCCAGCCCGGAATATTTGCCCCCCCTGCGGCTAAGTACGCCGACGGCTGAAAACAAAGATCGTGGATCGTTACCTTCTTGTGGCGAAGGTAACGATCCACGATCTTGCCGAAGGCGGCTAGAGCTTGGTGAAGTGGTGGAAGCACTCGTAGTAGGGGTCGGTGGAGTGGGCGAAGTGGGCGGCTTCTGAGCGCTTGACGGCCAGGTAGGCCGCAGCGCGCAGCGGGCCTAGGGCGTCCATCATCATCTCGTCCGCGGACAGCGCGTCCAGGGCCGCGGCGAGCGAGGCGGGCAGGCGGTGGGTGCCGCCCGCGGATCGTTCGCTGTCGGTCAGGGTGGCCGGGTCTACGTTCACCGCCTCGCCCGGGTCGATCTTGCCGCGGATGCCATCGAGGCCCGCGTAGATGAACGCGCCGAGCGCCAGGTAGGGGTTGGCGCTCGAGTCGGACGGTTTCAGCTCCAGGTTGACCGAACTGCCCGGGTCTCCGCGCAGCGGCGAGCAGATCCGGATCGCGGCCTCACGGTTGTCCATCCCGTAGCAGGAGTACGCGCTGGCCCACATCTGCGGCGCGAGCCTGCGGTAGCTGTTCACGCTGGCGCAGGTCAGCGCGACCAGGGCGGGGAGGTGGGCGAGGAGTCCGCCGATGAAGTGGTAGCCGACCTGGGACAGCCCATAGCGGTCGGCGGGGTCGGCGAACGCGTTGCGCCCGCCGGGCGCGCCGTCGGGCAGCAGGTCGGTGAGCGAGGCGTGCAGGTGGGTGCCGTTGCCGGCCTGGTCGGGAATCGGCTTGGGGGCCAGGCTCGCCCACAGGCCGTGCTTGAACGCCACCCCGCGAACGGTCTCCCGGTACAGCACGTGGTTGTCGGCGGCGCGCAGGGCGCCGGTGTGCCGCACAGAAAGCTCGTGCTGGCCGTGGCCCAGTTCCGGGTAGTAGTGCTCCACCTCCAGGCCTTGCGCCTCAAGCGCGTCGACGAGTTCCATGATGAAGTTGTGCGCGAGATGGAAGCCGGTGGCGGAGTAGCACAAGCTGTCGTCGAGCGGGATGAGCCGGTCCGGGATGGAGGGACCGCCGGGCGAGGACTCGCGGCGGCCGACGGTGAACTCGGGCTCGAACGCGGCCTGGATCCCGTACCCCTGGCCGGCCAGCTCGACGATGGCCTCCTTGAGGAACGTGCGCGGGCATGCTTCCCACGGCGACCCGTCCGGCTTGACCAGGTCGGCGAGCATCGCGCCTGCGCCGGGTGCGTAGGGGAGCGTGACGAAGGTATCCGGATCGGGCACGATCCTGACCTCGCCGACCGGGCCCATGCCGGCCACCGGCTGCAGCTGGTCGAGCATGGACATCGCCATCATCGCGACCGTGTGCCCGATCCCGCTGGCCGTGCGTTCGCGCAGCCGTGACGTGCCGGCCGCCTTGCCCCGGATGATCCCGCCGTGGTCGGCGTAAAGGAAGCGGACCAGGCGGATCTGCTCCTCACTCGCCCGCGCCATCACCGAGTCGATCACTGCGTCTGCCATGGGTTATGGGTAGCACGTCCGCCCCGATTACGTACAGCAGTCGCGAACATGCCCGGCCAGCCAGGGACACCAGGAGCGGGAAACCGGGTATTTTCAGGCCATGAACTCATCGTCGGCACCTCGTGACCTGCGAGCGTCCGACGCTGACCGGGACCAGGTGCTGGCCCTGCTCTCCGCGGCGATGGGCGACGGGCGGCTCACCGCGGACGAGCATGCCGAGCGAGTTCAGCGGGCGTTCTCGGCCCGGACGCTCGGTGACCTGGCGGACCTGACCGCGGACCTGGCCGCGCCGTCCGGGCAGCCCGTGCGGCTGGACGGCGGCCGGGTCATCGCCGGCATCTTCGGCCCAGCCCGGCGGGACGGCCGCTGGGTGGTACCGGAGAACCTCACCGTGACCGCCATGTTCGGCGAGGTCGAGGTCGACTTCACCCAGGCGATCCTGCAGTTCAGCCGGGTACAGGTGTACGCGACGGTGTTCGGCGGCCGGCTCCGGCTGATCGTGCCCGACGGGGTGTCCGTGATCGTGACCGGGCACATGGTGCTGGGCCGCAAGCGCGGCGGCACCCCGCCGCCGGTCGGCCCGGGCACGCCGGTGATCGAGGTCAAGGCGCTGGTGCTCGGCGGTGAGCTGGACGTGCGCACCCCGCCCAAGAACCGCCGATTCCGGCTGTTTAACCGAAGTTGATAGAAGAATAAGCCCGCAGCTTCCACAGCTGGTGCTCGCTCTTGATGCTGCGGATGGTCCCTGACCGGGACCGCATCACCAGCGAATGGGTGGTGGCGCCGCCGGCCCGGTACCTGACGCCGGCCATCAGCTCGCCATCGGTGATCCCGGTGGCGGCGAAGAACACGTCGTCGGAGGCCACCAGGTCATCGGTGGTGAGCACCCGGTTCAGGTCGTGCCCGGCGTCCAGGGCGCGGCGCCGTTCCGCCTCGTCCCTGGGCGCGAGCTGGCCCTGGATGACCCCGCCGAGGCACTTGAGCGCGCAGGCGGCGATGATCGCCTCGGGCGTGCCGCCGATGCCGAGCAGCAGGTCGATGCCGGTGTCGTCGCGGGCCGCCATGATCGCCCCGGCCACGTCGCCGTCGGTGATCAGGTGGATTCTGGCGCCGGTCTCACGGACCTGCGCGATCAGCTCCGCGTGCCTGGGCCGGTCCAGGATGACCACGGTCACGTCCTGCGGCGATTCGCCCTTGGCCTTGGCCACGGCGGCGATGTTGGCGGCCGGCGGGGCGGTGATGTCGACCACCTCGGCCGCGGCCGGCCCGGTGGCCAGCTTGTCCATGTAGAACACGGCCGACGGGTCGTACATCGAGCCGCGGTTCGCCACCGCGAGCACCGAGATCGCGTTCGACATGCCGTTGGCGCACAGCCGGGTGCCGTCGATGGGATCGACCGCGACGTCGCAGGCCGCGCCGGTGCCGTCGCCCACTTCCTCCCCGTTGAACAGCATCGGGGCGTTGTCCTTCTCGCCCTCGCCGATGACCACGACGCCGCGCATCGACACCGAGTTGATCATCATCCGCATCGCGCTCACGGCGGCGCCGTCGGCCCCGTTCTTGTCGCCCCGGCCCACCCACCTGGCGGCGGCCATCGACGCGGCCTCGGTCACCCGGGCCAGCTCGAGCGCCAGGTTGCGGTCGGGGGCGTGCCGGTCTGGCTCGTGTTCCTGCTGCTCGACGGTCATGGCTGGTGTCCTTCCGGCTTGCTGTGTACCGATCCTATGCTGGGCCCTTGTGAACTGGGCCATTGTGAACAGGGTGCTGCACGTCTGCGTGGCCGCGCTTGGCTGCCTGCTGGCCGCCGCGATCATCGTCGTGGCGGTCCCCGTTCCGCACGCCGCCGAGCCCGTCACCGTCAGCTACCGCAGCGACCTGGCCAAGCTGATCCGGCTCGCGCCGTACCCGGCGGTCGCCCCGGCCGGGCTGCCCGGATCCTGGCAGCCGGTGACCTCCGGCCTGGCCGTGGGCGGCGCGAACGGCGCGGGCACGGTCACCTGGCTGCTCGGGTACATGACCCCGGATGGTGCGCTGGCCCTGCTCGGCGAGACCAACGCCAGCGCCCGCGGGTTCATCGACCGGATGAGCAGCGCCGGAGTCCCGCTCCCGCCGGTGCGCCTGGCCGGCCGGACCTGGCACCTGGCCTTCAACGCGGAGCGGACGCTGCGCTCGATGTACTACACCAGCGCGGCCGGGCGGACGGTCGCCGTCACCGGCAACGCGACCTGGGCCCAGCTGCGCGAACTCGCCGCCTCACTGCACCCCGTCACCGGCTGAGCCGGGGTCGGCTTCACCTCGTGCTTCGGCCGCCCCGGCGTGCGCTGGGGGTGCCACCTCGTCCGGCGTTTGCGGTGTTCTGGCTGGTGCCGCGGTATCGGGCGGACGGTCGTCAAACGTCACCTCGATGTGCTCCTCGGGGCGCCGCTGCGCCTGCAGCGCCTGCAGCGCCATGCTGTGCCGGTCGGACTCGGTCAGCGGCGGCTGGACGATGGACCGCGGCCAGAGCCGCCGCTTCAGCACCACGTTGATCTCGGCGCTGTACACGGTGATCTCGGTGGCCAGGTAGACCCAGGCCAGCAAGCCGAGCACGGTGCCGAACACACCGTAGACCGAGGCGCTGTGCAGAAAGTGGTGCACCAGATAGGTGCCGAGGACCTGCAGCACCGTCCACAAGATGCCGCCGGTGATGGCTCCCGGCAGCAGGTCACGAGTCGGCACGCCCTTCGGGGTCAGCGCGCGGAAAGCGCCGAGGTACATGCCCGCGCTGAAGGCTGCGGTCACCACCTCGAGCGGGACCTTGACCGCGAGCCCGTCCGGCAGGTAGCTGGGGAGGCTCGCCAGCCCTGTGGTGACGATCACGCCGCCGCCGAGCAGGCCGAGGAACAGCCCGGCCCGTCCGAGCCGCTGCACGTAGCCGGGCCGGTTGGGCCCCGGCAGGTTCCACACTTGCTCCATCGTGAACAAGCCGGACTGAGCCAGCCCGGCCGAGCCCCAGATCAGGCCGACGATGCCCACGATCAGCCCGATCTTGCTTGACCGCTTGAGCCCTTGCACGTTACCGGTCAGCTGGTTGCCGATCAGCGGGACCTTGTCGGCCACCGCCTTCAGCACATCGGCCTTGAACGCCGGATCGACCGAGGCGACCAGGCCCAGGATCGTCACCAGCACGAGCAGCAACGGGAACAGCGACACGAAGGCGGAGTACGCCAGGTTGGAGACCAGCACGCCGCCGTTATCGTCCCCGTACTTCTTGATCACCCCGAAGACGAATGCCGTGGGCGTGTACCGCCGCTGCTCGGCGTCGACCTTCCTGATCACCCGCTCGACCGGATTCATCCGCGCCCACCTCGCTGTTGCCTCTGCTACAGCTGCCCCGCACCAGGGCGGGCAAACGCGACCGGAGTGCCAGCCAGCCGGGCCGGTCGGGCGGGCTTAGAAGGGCGCGTCGTCCTCGGGCTTGCCCGGGTCGGCGTCGTCGCGCTTGGCCATCGCGGCGGCCAGCCGGGCGCGGGCGCCGTCCAGCCATTCGCCGCACACCGCCGCGAGCCGCTCGCCGCGTTCCCAGAGCTCGAGCGACTGCTCGAGGGTCAGGCCGCCCGTCTCCAGGCGCTTGACCACCGCCGCCAGCTTGTCTCTGGCCTGCTCGTAGGAAAGCGCCTCCTTGGGGGCAGCGCTCGCCGTGTCGGTACCGCCGTCTGTCACGCCCATGACCCTATCCGCCGGCCCCAGCATCGATCGACACTGCATTACTGGCGCGGACGGTGAGCTGGTCCGCGGCGAACCGGACGGTCAGCGTCTCGCCCGGCTCGACCTCGGCCGCGCTGCGCACCACTCCGTCGTTGCTGTGCTGCACGATCGCGTAGCCGCGGCGCAGCGTGGATGCGGGCGACAAGGCGAGCAGCCGGGCCCGGGTATGCGCCACGTCGTCACGGCCCCGGACCAGGCTCGTGTCCAGCGACATCCTGGCCCGCTGCAACAGGGCGTCCACACGCTCGGCCTGGCGCTCGACTTCGCGCACCGGATCGGCCAGGGCGGGCCTGGACCTGACCGATTGCAGCCAGGCGGTCTCCCGGTCGAGCCAGCCGGTCACGCACCTGCGGGCCCGGTCCCGCAGCTGGGCGATGAGCGCGAGCTGTTCGGCGACGTCGGGCACGATCCGCTTGGCCGCGTCGGTCGGCGTGGAGGCGCGCAGGTCGGCCACGTAGTCGAGCAGCGGCGTGTCCTGCTCATGACCGATCGCGCTCACCACCGGCGTCCGGCACGCGGCGACCGCCCGGATCAGCGTCTCGTCGGAGAACGCGAGCAGGTCCTCGATCGAGCCGCCGCCCCGGGCGATCACGATAACGTCCACGTCGGGGTCCCCGTCGAGCCGCCGCAGCGCGTCGATCACCTCCGACACCGCGTACGTCCCCTGGACCGCTACCTGCTCGACCCGGAACCGAACGGCCGGCCAGCGCCGCCCGGCGTTCTGCATGACGTCCCGCTGAGCCGCCGAATCGCGTCCGCAAATCAGGCCGACGACACCGGGCAGGAAAGGAAGCACCCGTTTCCGTTCGGCCGAAAAAAGTCCTTCTGAGGCCAGTTGGCGGCGCAGCCGTTCCAGCCGGGCCAGCAGCTCGCCCACGCCCACGGCGCGGATCTCCAACGCGGCCAGGGCGAACGATCCCCGGTTGGCGTTGAAATCCGGCCGCGCCCAGATGATCACCCGGGCCCCCTCGGCGGGCGGCGGCTCGGCCGCGCCGAACACCTGCCGCGAGCAGATGACCCGCACCGACACCGCCGCTATCGGGTCGCGCAAGGTCAGGAACACCGCGCTGCCGCGCACCGCGCACTCGGCGATCTGCCCTTCCACCCAGACCCGCCCCAGCCGGCCGATCCACCCGCCGACCAGCTGCAGCACCGTGCGGACCGGGACGGGCGCCTCCGCCGACGTCTCGAGCGACACTAAGCTTCGGCCTCCGGCTCGGCTTCGGCCTCCAGCTTGACGATCCGGCGCTCGAACATCGCGATCACGTCGGCCCGTCCCGCGTGCGCCCGCTCGTAGGCCGCCAGCTGCCTGACCTGCGCCACGTCAAGGCTCCGCAGCCGCGCCCGCAGTGAGGCGATGGACAGCTCGTCATAGTTCGGCACCGGCACCGGCACCGGCACCGGCAACGGCTCCGGCACCGGCGGCGCGGAATCCTCGCGCTCGCTCTCAGCCACGACGGCCTCCGGAGCGCTGCTGGGCGTGGTGGTGCCGCTCGGCGCGGCCGCGGCGTCGTCGCTAATCAGCCGCACGTTGCCGGTCTTGTCAAAGTCCTTGGTGGGTACCGGCTTCGGGGACTTCGCCGCCTGCGCCCGGGCGGGCTTAGCCGGAGCGGGTTTCGCGGAAGCGGGCTTCGCTGGACCGGACTTCGTCCGGGACGGCCCGGCTGGTGCTGACGAGGCTGGTGCTGACGAGGCTGGTGCTGACGCGGTGGTCACCGATTCTGCTGGTGCCGGCGCGGCTGCTGTTGGTTTCGTTGCCGATGGCCCGGCTGCCGTCGATCCGGCCGGTGCCTGTGTGGCCCGCGCTGGCTCCGCCGGCTGTTTCGGCTGGCCCGTCGGCTCGCTGACCGTGGCGGCCGAGGCCGTCTCTGACGCCCCAGGGGTCCCGGCCCGCGGGACATCTGCGGGTGCCTTATTCCTGAGCTTGTCGCTAATGAGCAGCAACTGGCCGATCCCGGCGAAGACACCGCGCAGGGCCTGAGCGGGGGCTTCCTTTATGCGTTCACTGACCTGCGGAACGCGCATGTCACACTCTCCCTAGAGGTCGGGTACCTCTCGCTCATGGAGGAGCACTCCACGACAGGAGCGGTACCTCTCAGCGCCCAGGCGGCCTACCGGCATTCCCTGGCACCATTGCATCGCTGATCGTCAGCGCGCTTTCCTGACAGATAATCTTCGCGCCTTTGATTATGGGCCGCAATACCCGGACTCGTGGCAGGGTACGCCTCACTGGTCCCGAGACGTAATCACCTACCAGGGATCTACGCCTTCAATCCAGGCGGACCCTGCGCTAGGTCTTGAAGCCACTTTCCTGGGCTCGCCCGACAACGCCAGGACCGTTCCTGGTGCAGCGCCGCGTTGATCCTTCGGGGGTTCGCCTGTCGTTCGGTCATGCCTCGGGCGGGTCGCCGAGGTAGAGGCCGCAGGCGCAGTCCAGGGCTTGCTCGGGGGTGCCGAACGGTGAGCCGGTGGGCAGGATGTTGTCTTCGTAGCGTTCGCCGCTGTAGGTGAACAGGGCGAAGCCCCACATCTCGGGGTGGCCGGTGTCGCGCAGCCGGCACAGCTGCAGCTCGTCGCCGTCGTCCAGGACGGCGTCGATGTAGGCGAACTTCGCCCGGTAGCGGACGGTGACCTCGGTGATCTGCGGCCAGCGTTTGGCGTGCTGGGTCAGACGGCGGTGCAGCTCTGCGGTTTTGGCCTGGGTCGGGCTGGGCATGCGGTCCATCTTGCCGCAGCCGCCGGGCCGAACGCCTACCGGCGTCCTGCTCGCGCGCCCGGCCGTTCCCGGTGGATGATCAGCGGATCATCATGCTGATTCTCTGCTCGGGGTGGGCCGGCACGGGCGAGTCCGTTCGTTGTCGTGCTCGATGCCCGGCATCGGGCCGAGTTGGAACAGCTGGCCCTGTCCCGGACCGCGCCGGCCGGGAGGGTGGCCCGGGCCCGCATCCCCGGCCACCCCGCCGACCCGGCCCGCTGCCACCTCCAGGACGGCCCCGCGATCAGCATCACTACCGCCCAGATGATCACCCGCACCGCCGCGCTGAGCTGGCTCCTGCACGACCGCGACGGCACCGCCCTGGACGCCGGGCGGCGCCGCCGCCGGCCCACCTCCGCGCAGCGCCGCGCCGCCCGCGACCGCGACCACTGCCGCTGCCGGTTCCCCGGCTGCGAAGCCCGCCGCACCGACCTGCACCACATCCAGTACTGGAGCAACGGCGGGACCACCAGCCTCGACAACCTCATCAGCTTCTGCCCCCACCACCACCACCTGGTCCACGACCGCGGCTACCTCATCGCCACCGCCCCCGGCGGCACGTTCAGCTTCCACCTACCCGACGGCACCCCCCTGCCCGCCAGCCCCGCCCTCCCAGAACCGGACGGAACCCTCGACACCTGCCACGACGCCGGCATCACCCCCGACACCATCATCCCCGCCTGGTACGGCGAACGCCTCGACCTGGACTACGCCATCTACACCAGCTTCGCCAACGCCGACTACCAAGCCCGCCAGCACGATCAGGAACACGCACTCACCTGACATTGCCCCATCGCCGCCCGCAGCCGCGGACATGCCGTCTGATCCGGTCCGGTACGGCCACGTAGTCTGGAGCCGTGACGAGTACAGATGCGACGGTCTCACCGCAGGCACCACGACGGGTCCTGCTCGCCAAACCGCGCGGCTACTGCGCCGGGGTTGACCGGGCGGTGCAGGCGGTGGAGCTGGCCTTGGACAAATACGGGCCACCCGTCTACGTCCGCAGGCAGATCGTGCATAACACGCACGTGGTCAGCTCGCTGGAGCAGCGTGGCGCGATCTTCGTGACGGAGGTCGACGAGGTGCCGCCCGGTGCCGTCGTGGTGTTTTCCGCGCACGGCATCGCCCCCGAGGTGCGGGTCGACGCGGAACGCCGCGGGCTGCGCGCGATCGACGCGACCTGCCCGCTCGTGACCAAGGTGCACAACGAGGCCAGGCGGTTCGCCGCCAAGGACTACGACATCTTGCTGGTCGGCCATGCGGGGCACGAGGAGGTCGTGGGGACGGCGGGGGAGGCCCCGTCCAGCGTCCGCCTGGTCGACGGGGCGGCCGGGGCCGCGGACGTCGAGGTCAGGGACCCGTCGAAGGTGGTCTGGCTGTCCCAGACGACCGTGTCGGTGGACGAGACCATTGAGACCGTCAACGCGCTGCGCGAGCGTTTTCCCGCCCTGCTCGATCCGCCGAGCGACGACATCTGCTACGCCACGCAGAACCGCCAGGCCGCGGTCAAGGTCATCGCGAATCAGGCCGAACTGGTCATCGTCGTCGGCTCGCCGAACTCCTCGAACTCGGTCCGGCTGGTCGAGGTGGCCAAGGATTACGGCGCGCAGGCCTCCTACCTCGTCGACGACGCCGGCGAGGTCGAGGAAGTCTGGCTAGACGGAGTGACCACGGTCGGTGTCACCAGCGGAGCTTCGGTGCCGGAGGAACTGGTCGCCGCTGTGCTGGCCAAACTGGCTGCCTTCGGGTTCGGCACGGTGGAGGAAGTCGAAGCGGTCGAGGAGCACATGACGTTCGCCCTGCCGCGGGAGCTCCGCACCTCCCGCACCGCCGGATCCGCGCCAACCGCCTGACCAGCGCCAAACCGCCTAACCAGCGCCAAACCGCCTAATCAGCGCAAGGCCGCCTAACCCGCGGCGAGCCTCTGACCGTGACCGCAGCGTGTCCCGCACGGCCTCGATCAGGTTCGTGATCGCGGGCCTCGCCGACCAGGCGGGCAGCTCGGGCCGGTAACCGCGGCCGACCGCGATCACGATCGTGAGGGTGGTCCCGGTGAACAGCCACGGCGCCGAGGTCCCCAGCGTGATCAGGATTCCTTCCGCGGCGGCGAAGCCGCCCGGCGCGGTGATCAGCTCGGCGCAGACCGTGCCGGCCAGAAAGGCCAGCGGCGGGCACACCACCACTTTGCGCAGGCCTTTGGCCTGGGTGTAGTACGCGACCACGCCGCAGCTCATTACGAAGATCGCGTCGGCGAGGGCGCTCCAACCGGTCCACCCCGCGATCAGCAGGCCGAACAGGCAGGCCACGAACAATGCCAGCACCGCGCCGCGCCCGGTGAGCTTGATGGACCCCGCTGGCTGGAGCCGCGGCGGCCTGCGCGCCGGAGGTTTCCTGATCGGCGCCGGGGCCTGCGTCATCGAGCGGCACGCACCAGGCTGACCCGGTGGGCGATCTCACCCGGCCCCGTCTCATCCACCCCGTGCACCGCGGGCCCGAGCTCAGCAGGCCCGCCCGACTCGATCCCGGCGGGCTCGCTGGCGACGAACTCGGGGGCGGACAGGGTCCGGGCCGTCTCCTCCACCGCGGTGGGCGTGGCGAGCTCGGCGCCGGTGACGCCAAGCTCGTTCAGCCGCCTGGCGCTGACCAGCACCCGGCTTTCCAGCGAGCCGACGGCCTGGTTGTAGGTCGATACGGCCGCGGTCAGCGCGCGGCCCAGGCGGTCCACGTGGCCGCCCAGTCCGGCCAGCCGGTTGTAGAGCTCGCGGCCGAGGTCGAAGACTACCCGGGCGTTCTCCGCCAGCGCGGCCTGCTGCCAGGCGTACTGCGCGGTGCGCAGCATCGTGATCAGCGTGGTCGGGGTGGCGAT
>OCZT010007037.1_pt1 | contig 11070 bp, 10 predicted proteins | sample 1539031 | NCBI WGS metagenome assembly OCZT01 (sample SAMEA3539308, study PRJEB22396) | soil metagenome | biome: tundra; feature: field; material: soil | place: USA | collected 2010-05 | depth 0.15 m
TAAGAAACATTGTTGTTAGCAATATTATTTGTGACAGTACACAAATAGGTATTCGTATTAAGAGCCGCCGCGGACGCGGAGGTTTTATTGAAGATGTACGTTTTAATAATTGGACGATGGAAAATGTTGGTCAGGCGATTAACGTTACGAATTTTTACGCAATGGAAGGGGAAGTTTTTGTCGATGATACAACAGTTTCAAAACGTACTCCGCGCTTCCGAAATATTGCAATCAGCAATATTACAATTAATCATTCAAGAGTAGTAATTGACATAGAGGGGCTTCCGGAAATGCCAATTGAAGGATTACGAATTACAGATTTAGTCGGTTCCGGGAAAACAGGAATGAAAGCATCAAACACTATTGATTTGGAATTGCACAATGTACAGATTAATGCAGAGAAGGGTCCCGCATTTTTAGTCCGGAATTCAAATGACCTGGAATTAGACAATGTATCGACACGTAAACCCATGATTGATGCCCCTGTAATACGAATTGAATCCAGCCCCGGTGCTATTGTCCGGAACAGTAAAGCATATCCCGGTACAAATATTTTTCTTTCCACAGAACCGAATCATTTACAAGATATCGTAATGGTGGGAAATGTAACGACTAATGCAAAGAAAATATCGGATGAAACGGGGGGCGATTTTTGGAAAGTAAAGGAACCCCCGACGGAACATAGCTCAGAATAATATTATCAATTATTTTATGAAATAAATAATGCTGCCTCAAAAGGTCAGAATACTGATCTGCACCACTAAAAACGGACACGAAAGTAAGTCCTACCCTGCTAGGTTTACTCTTTCCATTTCCATTATTTCAGGATTCGGGAAAGGGATACATGACTTTAGGTTTTGATCAACTGTATTAGTTAAAAAACTTACCGCATTTTTATAAGTGAAAATGACAGGCATTATCTTTTTCGACTATCAGTTCGATATTAAGCTGCTCTAGTTATTTTAGAAACCCTTCAGCATTCGGTTTACTTTCAAATCTACAACACATATATACACGAATTTAGAAATGTTTTGGAAGAATGCCATGCATATATTAAAAATATTTTGGACGGATGTTTGTTGAACAGATTACATAACTTATACACCTTAATAATTGTTTCGCTGTGGGAAGAGTTTGATGTAGTTGGTGCAAAAACTGCACAAATGCGAAAATGCTTTCGGCTTAATGCAAAGACTAACGGGATTCTTTAATATTTTGTTTCTTCTTATACATAAAAGATACATTATTGATAGAGCTAATGATAACGGCATAATTATGAGCATTCCCGTATCTTCTAAAAAATTAAAAGAAGTAAAGTTAATTTTATAATCTGACCATAATATTGGAAATTTAACACCCAATCCAAAACCCAGTAAAATAAAAAAGTGGCAAAAAAAAATTCCTATAAAACCAACTATTAAAATTACTATAACTTTCCAAATCATATTTCTTCAGAAGAATCGAACTCCAAAGAACATTCCAATGTAAAAACTAACAAGACCTACTACTGGTGGCATTAGGAAATACCATATATGAATCTTGGGCGGCCAAAATTCCACACCCACAGACCTCCAAGACCAAAGATTATAGCTGTAATAATTGATGTTATCAAAGGTGTACTCGACATCATTGCAATAAAGACCAATACGATAAGTAAAGGGTAGGTTACGCAAGTGCAGATGTTATTATCACTTTCAACAAATACGAAAGTAGGCAGCCCACACTTACTTACAAGCTTGGTACGTAGTTTGGTTGTAGGAATTACTTGGACAAAGTTGGAGATAAGGGGTATGATTGCGCAGCTTTAGTACTTAAACAACCACTAGTAAGTATAGGACATTACAAAGCCTATTAGCGTTAGTCTGGGCCTATGGTTATGCAGCCAATATAGCTATGACACCATCACGCCCCCCTACTTCGTTTGCTGAAGCAACGCAGTGCGCCGCCAATCACTTCATATGAATTGTCTGGTCTGCTTACGCTCCGCCAGTTGTTGGGTCAATTATTGACTTCACCTCTGATACTACATTAGCCGGGAAGCCGCCTTGCTGTGCATGTTCACGAACCATCGTTTCGTTCGGAGCGATGTACACGCAATAAATCTTGTCTCCGGCAACGTAACTCTGAACCCACTGTATTTGTGGACCCATCTTTGTCAGCACTCTGCAAGATTCTGTGAAATGGCTTGGAGCTTTTGCGGGGATAACTTGCTTGCTCCCGGTATATTCCGTTCAATCAGATACTTTGGCATAATAATTCTCCTTTTGACTTTGATTTTAATTTAGTTTGTGCCGATTATTTCGGTGGTTTCGGCTAACATCATTTTGTACACATTTCATAATAACTCAAATTTACAATTTTATTATGTGTGCCTGTTTGTGGCATATGCTGTTTTTGGAAGCGTGTCGATTGCAAATTAGAATTGTTTTTGAGCATCAGCTGTAATTGCAAATAATATTACAACTAATGAAAGAATAAGAACAGGACGTATCATAATAAACTCCTACAAAAAAATTAAAATGAATGTATTCACTGAGGAAATTAATCTAATTTTCAGGAGGGACTTTACTGGTTATCACATGGAGGACAGCCAATATTCGTTTTAACCTTGATTTGAGGAGATAAATGACATATGACACAAGAATATGAAATATTTGTCTGCCCTGGTTATGATGAATACATAAGGGAGGATATCAGTGTACCGATTTTATAAGGACTGTGTAATGGTCGATGAACTGTGGGTAGATTTGACTACTTTGTTTCATGTCTGGTATAAATAGTATTAAAAGGATAGGTTGGGCACTCGTGCACACTAACTACCACAATCAAAGGGAATAGGTATAAATAAACCATAAAAAAATAAAAAGAAGTCGTCAGTCTTAACAAACGGTTTAATAACCTTATATTTAGGTACGATAATTTTATTTCAGCAAAATAAATTTCCTGACAGCACTGTTATTTTCTGATTCCAGCCTGTATAAATATATTCCACTTGCAAAGTTACTTCCATTAAACTGAATTGAATAATTGCCAGCGGGTTTATACTCATTTACAATCGTGGCTACGTTATTTCCAATCGCATTAAACACAGTAAGTCTGACGTGCCCTTCTTTAGCAATCGAATAGTTTATTTTAGTTACCGGATTAAACGGGTTCGGAAAATTCTGTTCGAGCGTGAACTGAACAGGTATTTGCTGCGCATCTGCACCAATGACGTTTATTGCGCCTGTTGTAGTGACGATATTGGCATCTAATGTAACTGCGGTTTGTGCTAGCGCTCTGCCGTTCAGCGTTGCGCCGGTATTCATCACAATCTTTGTTTGACACAATATAATTCCCTTCATGGCAGCTGTCGTTCCAAGGGTAACTTGGCCGGCGACCTGCCAGAAGATGTTGGAAGCCTGTGCGTCTCCACTTAGAGTAACAATGGCACCGCTGCTCAATTCAAGATTCTGAGCTATCTGGAATATCCAGACATCGCTTGCTGTGCCTGATATAGTGACACCAGCAGCAGATACTTGAACTCCAGTACTCCATTTGTAAAGTCCATGAGTGAGGGTGCGCCCAGAAAGATCTCCGGTATAAAGTTCTGTATAATCAGGCAATGTTCTTCCAGCTGCATTGGTGTATGCGGTTTCCATGTCGCTCACTGCAGTAGTCATCTTAGTCGGAGTTGGAGTAGTATAGTCTGCGGTATATACCTTCCCGGTGATTAAAGATGATGTTGAAAATGTATTCGAGGCATCCATTATTAACCCAAATCCAGTAATATAGCTCGCGGCGGCTGGACTAATTCCAATATCTCCTGTAATTTGAGTGGTTCCAGTAGTTGAGATTCCTGCTTTTGATATAATCACGAAATCGCCAGTTGTTCCAAGATTCACTGGTGCCGGCGACGATTGAGATATAGCAACGGCAGGCACTATAAAAGCGATGCTCAGTATCGTTCCGAGGAAACGTACCAATAGGCCTAAAATACTTGTTGTATATGTTTTTCTATTGTTCATAATAAATTAGCTCCTATGTTTAGTTAGTTTTTGCTATTTACTTGTTTAAAAGATACTTAGAATTTGTGAATACAGATATAGTGCAAAAGGATGGAAAAGGAACTACATCTTTGGGGTAAGTAAATAAGCCGTGTCCCTGTTCAAAATCTCATCTGTGTAAAATAAAACCAATCCAATGAAATCGTATTAAAATATTTTTTACGCTTCTTACAATTAAATTAATATTGCTTCAGGTTTTAGACGTTATCGAACGCCACCTGCGCAATTATTTTTGTTCTAAGTGAAAAAAAACTTGACTCGTATATAATTTATAGTCCATATTATATGTACAAAACCAGATCCCTCACCCTTACTCCTAAATTAAGGGAAATTATTTACACTGGGATCTCAAAACAGGAGGAGAGAATTGCCGCATAATTACCCCAAAAACAGAAAGCTGAATGAAAATTTGACGACACAAATAATCTTAAAGAAATACGGAGAGAAAGAATTATACAATATGTGGGTTAAGTTTAATGGCATGTAAAAGATGTCCGATTATCTCACTCATGAAATGAGCTTTTGCGTTACACCTTATGTGGTAAGATACCTTTCCAATAAACTGAATTGGGTAAGAGTAATAACTGATACAAATTTACCCATCTATAAAGGGATTCTGAATAAAAGAATTCAACCCGAGTATTACAAACATTTACAATTCAAATAGGAAACTAAAATGTTAAAAGAAAATAAATCAATCGAAGCTCGCGTAAATAAATTGCATGGCAAATACATAAATGACACAATTACACCACAAGAACTAAAAGAATTCATCTCTATCAGCATGGCTCATAGAGGAAACGTTAGCATGAAGGAATTTGGCAACAGATTTAGAAATTTTAAGACTACAAAACCGGTTGAAGCACATGAACATAATAACATAAACGGAGAGCTATATGACGCCTTCACAAATTTAACAACAGCAAGACAATCTACTGAGATTATCTGAACAATACACACAGCAAGACTTGAAATCAGTAATACTTCAAAATAAAAATATAACTTACTTTGGCATACGATCAGCAGAACATCCATTATATATGCAGAGTCGTGAAGATCTTGAAGCCGCATTAAGTGAGTTTCAGTTAGCCTGTGCATTTCTGAGCTTATGTAAGAAAACAAAAGCGATTAACAAAAAGAACTCATTAAGCTACTGGCTTAAGCATAAATTAGAGCGTTGTATAGGCATTTATATTTCCAATGGCGTAATAATAGCTGTTGCAGCGTGTTTAGGAATAAAATATGAAGTGGATGGTGAAATGTATGGCTTGCAATAAGCAAAGAATTGCCGATAACGGATGATATGAGTGAGATGGCAATTCAAATGCGTAGAGATGCTGTTCAATAATAAAAATGATACTAGGTGCTGTAAAAATTAAACGCTTATTGTATTAATAGGATTAAAAAACAACCCAAATCCATTTTTTATTATAATTCCCGGCCCCTCTATATTTCAAGTATGACCTCCCGATTCGAACAAGACGATGCCTGGCATAAAGGCGACCTATTCACTTTTTTCCTGGATACAAAATCTGTTAGATTTTATTGGATTATTTTATTCTTTAACTAATTGCACCGATGCCCATGGATACTCATTAGGTGCACAATCTATAAGTCTAGAATACATACATGCAGTATTAACCCATGATTCCACTTGAAATCCAATATCGCTTGGTTAACAGTACGAATTCTTCTCTTGACGGATAAAATGCTAACTATTTTCCAGTATCGTGTTTTATGTAGCTCATCATAAAATATCTGTTTCCGGTTCTCTAACTCATAATATTTACGGTTAGTTTCTTCATCATTATCTGATGGAGAGAAAGCTATTTCATTAAACATATTCTTAAAAAAATAAATCCGTTTGATTAACTATTATTGGATATAATATTTTTTATCCTCTTGATTTTTTTTACTTATTAAAGAGGTTAGGCGCCGTGTGTCTCACTTAAACCGTTGCCAAATCCTGACCCCACTCCACTTCTTCCCGCTTTGAGTCCATGTCTCAGAAAGAATAGGGCGATCACCGGCAAGCTTGAAAATGACGCTTTTCGTGTCGCCTGATATAGAGTCTTGAGAGGTCAGCTTCGGGTAGGTGATAGGCAACTTGGCGGGCCGCATCTACCTCGAACCGCCCGAAATAGACGACATAGCCATCGTAAAGGGATACCTTTTCTGGCACTGTGAATTTGTCCCAATCCTCGGAGGCTACGTCGGGTGGCGGATTCTTCATTATTTGGGCTGCCATGTGACCCGTCGAATCATAGAAAAGTAGACCAGCAGGCGACTTGCCATACGGATAAACGGTGGATCCGCTTACCTCTTGATCCTCGTAGGAAAGTAGTTTCCACGAGCCGACAAGGTTTTTAGCCGTAGTTTCTGTCTTCGGCTGCCCTCACTTACAGATGTCAGAAGGATCACGACAACCAAAATGTATCGATGCATAACTCACCCCTTATTTTTTAATAATTTTATTTAATAGAACAAAGCCGAATTATAATCTTCACTTTTTTCACTTAAAGCAGCAAATACTCTCTATAGCAAGTTTAATTATTAAATGATGGTATAAAATTCCTAACTCGTACCTATTGCGTTCAAGGTGTATAGCCCGTAAATCATTTTTCATATGTGTAGGGTTGAAACTCATGACTGTGGGATTTAACCGGTACTATCCTATCCCCGGTCATCCAGGATTTGCAACATCGAAGTGCTATTTCCAGAAACACCCCATTTTGGAGAACATAAAAGAATTAAAAATATTTTTTTAATTTTTTTAGAATTGTCCTATAGAATTTTTTTGTAAATATTTTTTGGGAAATTTTTAATAACCTATTAAGGAAAAGAGCCGCGCAGTTGCTGACAGACGGCTCTTGAATTTCTACTCAATGTTCAACAATCTTAGCTCGACCTCAGCAGTCTTATCTTTGTAGGTCACATTCTACCATCACGATTGGTTCTTGGCACAACTAATCCTTGATGCAGCGAATACTAAACCCGCTAACTGCATAATTGTTAAGATGGCCACAATTACTATCATAACCGAATGACTGATATTGTCGGCATAGCCCATAAACCTCCCAAATGCAGGGGTATGCCCGATTAAAGACATACCCATAAAGTTATTACTTATTGTTGATGATTTATTATTAGAGGTCTGCTAACACGGATTGCAGAAGGAGCTCCTGGAGGTACAGCTCTACCTACAAAGTTGTTAATATTATTATAAAAAATAGAAAGATCACTTCCGTCAACTGTGCCATCTCCGGTTAAATCTGTAGTTGTATAGCCAGTAACAAAGTTGTTTACATCATTATAAACTGCACTAAAGTCACTTCCATCAATTGTGCCATCCTGGTTTACATCTCCGGAATATATGCACCATTTAGAACCTATTTTTATGAGATTATTTCCATAGGCTTGTGCTTGTGCTGAAGTAAAGTCATAAGTCGAATCGCTTACTGGTGTAGCACTCCAGGTCTCAATTGAATTTCGGCTTTTAACTACTAAATAATAAGCGATTCCTCTTATTCCGCCTGAAAAATTAAATCCTCCACGCCCGCTTGCATTAAGAAGACCCTTCGAAGAGGAAACCAATGCATAAGGAGATACCGCACTATGAAGCTCCACAGTTACTGAATCCGGAATCATTGTGACTCCATTATAAAAACCTTCAATAAGGGCGGTAAAAGATGTAAGCTCAACACTAAGTGAGAAGTTCGCCGTTCCGCCAATGACATTAGATTGCAACGTAACTGCTGCAGTCCGAGATAATGCTCTGCCTTCCAAAGATGCGCCTGTAGCAAACGTAATTGTTGTATAAGCCATAATGGTTCCCTTCATAACACAAGTTGTTCCAAAAGTTGCCGCACTGCCGACCTGCCAAAAAATGTTGGAAGCCTTTGCGCCGCCGCTAAGGAAAACCTGACGACCGGAAGTCATATTGAAACCCGATGCTATTTGAAAAATCCATACAGCATTCACGTTCCCTTGAGCATCGAGAGTAAGATCGCCTGCTGTTATTTCAAGAGATCCGGTGGATTTATACAGACCAGAGTAGAGTGTTCGTCCGCCAAGATTTCCGGATACTCCGATAGGACTTACTGTCCTTCCTGCGGCATCGTTAAATGCAGTTGTTAAATCGACCATAGCCTGAGTTAACATTGAAGGGAAAGGGATTGAACCTGCAGGACCTGAAGCGTCAACAGCATATATGGTTCCAACAACGTTTGAAGTCCCGAATCCTGACATGTAAGAACCGGCTAGGGGGCTCACTCCCACATTTCCGGTAATTATCGTAGGGCCAGTATTTGTTATCCCGGCATAGGACAGAATTGCAAATCCGCCCGTCAAACCAAGTGTTACCGGCAAAGGAAGTGTTACTGGTGTAGTGTTCCATGTTGTGAAACTTCGGATTGTAGAGTAAGGGCTCGTTACGCCCCCATTCTTCACACTCACACGCCAGTAATATTTTGTTGCATTCCTCAAACCGGCGATTTGATGCGATACGCCTGTAAGCGTCGAGTCGTTATAAAGCGTAGTACTAAAAGCGATACTCGTAGAAATTTGTAAATGATAGATGCTGTCTCCAGCCAGGGCAAACCATTTTAATACCAAAGTTGTTGACTGATTCGTGGCAAGGTTGGCAGGCGAATCTAACACCGGTGCCGGCTGGGAAAAAGCAGCGCCAGGAATTATAAAAGTAACCATTAGCATCGCTCCGAGGAAGCGTACCAATCGGCCTAAAATACTTGTTGTATATGTTTTTCTATTTTTCATAAATCCTTTCTTAATGTAATTAATGAACGAGTATTTATTCGAGTAATGGCGTTTCTCATTTTGTTTATTATTAATTAAACTCTCTTTTATATTATTTTTCGTTTTATACTTATTTATAAGTTAAATAGATTTTGTGTGTACAGATATAGGGCAAAGGGATGAAAAAGGAACTACATCTTTGGGGTAAGTAAATAAGCCGTGTCCCTGTTCAAAATCTCATCTGTGTAAAATAAAACCAATCCAATGAAATCGTATTAAAATATTTTTTACGCTTCTTACAATTAAATTAATATTGCTTCAGGTTTTAGACGTTATCGAACGCCACCTGCGCAATTATTTTTGTTCTAAGTGAAAAAAAACTTGACTCGTATATAATTTATAGTCCATATTATATGTACAAAACCAGATCCCTCACCCTTACTCCTAAATTAAGGGAAATTATTTACACTGGGATCTCAAAACAGGAGGAGAGAATTGCCGCACCGGAACCAAAGAAAGCAAATAATCATAATGTCATAATAATAAATAAGAAATTTTCTATGGAGTATATATCTCCTGATTTAGGAGAATGTCTGGAATTGGTTAATGATAATTATTGGAAAGAAGAAATTCCTTGGTGGCTGAAACCGTGCAAATACCTAACTTTTTGTCATCAATTAATGTGAAATGAAGATCGTCCATTTTGCCCCTTTCTTGCCCATCAGGGTTTATAATAATTATTTTTATTGTATTATTGGTAAGTCTTTAAAAAGAAAAACCTTAAATATGCTTGTTTTTGAAATACTTAAGGCTTTAAAAGAGTGAGCGGAGAGGGAGGGATTCTCCGCAGCATTGATATGCGAATCAAATACTTAACTTTTTATAACCTCTTGCCCATATCGTGCCCATCAGTTTAAGAGATATTTCTCCAACTTCACAAAAGCGCTGTTGTGCTTTGCTGATTTCATTCTGTTAAGATTATGAAGTTTTACACTCCACAATAGGAAGTGCCTGAACTCCCAACAAACCTTAGATATAAAATCTCAATTAGCCTGGGAAAAAATTAAAAAAATATTTTTTATACTTTCAATTTTACTTTAGAAACGATAATTATCTTCATTTTAATTTGGCTTTATTGCCGGCGGTTCTTTTTTTTAAAAAAGCCGGGCTATATATGATATATAAGAGGTCAGGGTTTACAGCAAAGAGTGGATTTGGTATGCTTAAAAGATGTAGTTCCTTTTTCATCCCTTTGAACTATTGACTCATTTTATCTCTTTATGTAGTTTTTAATTGAATTTAAGTATAAACTCAATTATTGATCTATTTCATAAATAAACATAAAGAAAGGAGGTGAGAAATATGGCAGAATTAACCCCTCAGGAAAAGGCTCGTTTAGCAGAGTTGAAAGCTAAAGATCAGAAAATTTTGACGGATGCTGAAAAGTCTGAACTCAAAACTTTACAGGCAAAAGTATATGCCAAGTAAAGTTTGATAATGTATGAGAGGGAATGGATTAACCATTCCCTCCTATTAGTGACAGCATTACCGAACCCAACCATCCAAAAATCGAATAAATAATTTTAGCAAGAACATAGTTTTCCCTTTACCACATTCGGCTAATTATTATAAATGTTTTACTGACTTAAGCGGTTTGCCGGAAATAAATGTGGTGCAATCCATTTACAACAGGATTTTATCAATCTTCCCTGCTATTTGAACCGGCCTGCTTTTAGGAGAGTCTTTGTGGATTCCTAGATGAGTTCGATATTTATTAATGATTGGTCAGTTCTATTGAATTGAAGTTTAGGAGCAGTTCTTTGCAATATTTCTAATTGTTTGGTAAGATATAGATTTTCTAATATCAGTTGTGTTTTAGTCGTAAATGATTTTCGGAGGAATAAGAATAAGGATTTAAACATTAAGTCAATCGGATTATTGAAATTTACCTGGTAAAAACAGACAATCATCTCTTTAGTTTTATGCTGAATTTCGCTATTTTTGATGCGGACGGAGTTTTGAATAGGCACAATGAAGAAACAACTGGCAAAACGATGGATTCAATAAGAACAGAAAAACAATAAATAAATGTGAAATAAATGATACAGTTGAAAAGTTCCAATAAAACATCCGCTTCTGAAACCGTGAATGGTAATATTACTTCGGAGGTCTCACTAGGAGTGAATAATCCTTTATTCAACCAGAAAATTTCCACTGGCATTCCGAGTCATGTAGGTTTCATCCCCGATGGAAATCGCCGCTGGGCTTT
>OCZT010007038.1_pt1 | contig 11070 bp, 12 predicted proteins | sample 1539031 | NCBI WGS metagenome assembly OCZT01 (sample SAMEA3539308, study PRJEB22396) | soil metagenome | biome: tundra; feature: field; material: soil | place: USA | collected 2010-05 | depth 0.15 m
CTGGCCGCTCCGCCGGCTCCAGGCACGGCCACCCCGGCACAGGCCGCTCCTCCGGCTCCAGCCACGGCCACCCCGGCACAGGCCGCTCCGCCGGCTCCAGCCACGGCCACCCCGGCACAGGCCGCGCAGATCGTGCTCCGCGACGGATTCATCCAACTGGAGAAGAAGAAGGTTGCCCCGGTGCATAAGCCCGCAGCCGGGCATCACAAGGCTCATTGATCCATTGATCGGCCTGATTAGTCGATCGCGCCGGACCTGGCAAAGGTCCGGCGCGCAATGTCCCGCTCCTGGGCATCAAGGGCAGCCTGTATCAGGCTGCCCTTTTTATGGGTACGCAACTCTGGACCAAAAGTCCGCCCGAGGCGGTGGCCGCCCCACGTAGTGGTAATCTAGGGGCAGCATGGAACGATCCAGAATCCTCCCCATCGTCCTGGCCTTTGCCGCCATCGCCCTGGTTTGCGCCCCGGTTGAGGCTCAGACGGACCAGGATGTTTCCGCCCCTCAGCCCACAAAGGCGATCAAGGCAGACCGGCGCCCCATGCCGTTTCCTCCCGGCAGCGAGACTCCAGAGCGGGCCTCTTCGATCGAGTTCCGCCCTTTTGACCGGATGACTGAGAAGGACCGCAATCTGGCGGCGGACGCGGAGTCCTCGATCGGCGAGCGCGCCGGGTTTGCCGGCCTGGAGTTCAACGAGGGCAAGTGGAATTACCAGCAGGTTGTCTGTCCCGCGCTGCCCAATCACCTCTTTCTACAGTTCACGCGCAACAACGGGACGGGCGACGTGAGCGTGTTTTCTGCATCGATTCCGCGCGGCGGCGACGGACGCGTGCGCATTATCCCCATTCTGCGGCGCGGCTATTCGCTGTTTTCGCCCGCGCCCATCAATGCGCTGACCATCTCGGCCTTCAATCACATCCGCGCAGAAGAGCACCCTGAGAAGGCCCCCGACTGGCTGGCGTCCGGGCTGTGCTACGCGTCGCTGGCGGGAGCGCATCCCGAGATCGGGCCGGCGGAACAGACCGATTTCCGGAAGCTGCCCGCTGCCCCGGCGGGCAGGCTGGTAATTCCACTCCGCGGGGGCGCCGTCATTCAATTTACGGATGTGGCGGCGATTCCACGGCCCATGGAGTGGACCATGACCTTCGACGGGAAGGGTAAGTTGCTGAAGGCTAAGCATTCAACGGCATCGCTGCTTAAAGTAAAGGCCGTTCCGCAGACTCCGGTCGATGTCCAGGGCCGGCTCGTGCCCAAGACAACGGACGTGAAGCCGATTTTGATCAAGTAGACTGCCTCGGTGCAGCGGTCGCTTTCGAGTCAGCGGTCAGCGGCCAGAGAAAACTGACCACTGACCCCTGTCGCCTTCTACTCCCCCAGCATGATGCGCTGAATCCGGGAGGCGCGCCCGGTCACGGGGTCGCAGGCGACCAGCGCGGCGCACATCTTGGGGTCTCCCTTGGCGGCCTCGAACTTGCTCGGCATTCCGGTGAGAAACTTGTGCAGCACCAGGTCCTTTTCGACGCCGATGACGCTGTCGTAGGGGCCGCTCATGCCCACATCGGTCTGATAGGCGGTTCCGCCCGGCAGCACCCGCTCGTCGGCGGTGGGAATGTGGGTATGCGTGCCCAGCACCGCGGTCACACGGCCATCCAGGTGCCAGCCCATCGCGACCTTCTCGCTGGTGGCCTCGGCGTGGAAATCCACCACAATCACCTTGGCCTTGATGCCGGCCAGCAGGCCGTTGATGGCGTGGAAGGGGTCGTTGGTGCCGTTCATGAAGACGCGGCCCATCAGGTCGACGACTGCGTAGTCCACCCCGCCCTGCGTGGTTCCCTCAAAGACGCCATGGCCGGGCAGGCCCGGTTGCAGGTTTGCCGGCCGCAGCACGCGGCGGGGGCGCTCCGCGCTTTCAGCGGGGACGGAGTTCAAGTAATCGATGAGTTCGCGCTTGTCCCACACGTGGTTGCCGGTGGTCAAAACGTCCGCGCCGAGATCGAACAGGTCCTCGGCAAGCTGCGGCGTGATCCCGAAGCCGCCGGCGGCGTTTTCCGCATTGATGACGACCAGGTCCACCTCATGCGCCTTGCGCACATGGCCGATGTGCTCGCGCACAATCCTGCGTCCCGCGCTGCCGAAGATGTCGCCGACGAAAAGAATGTTCAAGCTGGGTTCAAGCTCCTGTGAAGACAGGGGTCAGAGATCGGAGATCACAGAAACCCTGCCCAATCCAGTGTATTGCCTGAGTGACGGCCTTAGATTTCCTGTCAATTATCTTGCGAATGCTGGTAGATGTCCGTGGTTTCCCACCCTTGCGACAGAAATGAGCCGCAAGGATGGGGCACCCAGTGTATCGCCTGTTCCCTGATCCCTGCTCCCTACTCCTTGCTTTCTGTTCCCTGTTCCCTATTCCCTGTTCCCTGTTTCTCCGGCCTCATCAGCGGAAACAGAATCACATCGCGGATGGACTTCGAGCCGGTCAGCAGCATGACCAGGCGGTCGATGCCGATGCCCTCGCCGCCTGTGGGAGGCAGCCCGTAGGCCAGCGCCCGCACGTAGTCGGAGTCCATCTGATGGGCCTCGTCGTCGCCGCGCTGGCGCTCGGCAAGCTGCTGGACAAATCGCTTGTGTTGCTCGACCGGGTCGTTCAACTCACTGAAGGCGTTGCCCAGCTCCAAGCCGCCGGCAAAGAACTCGAAACGCTCCACGTGCGCCGGATCGTCGGGCTTGGCCTTGGAGAGTGGCGACACCTCCACCGGGTAGTCGTAGATGATCGTCGGCTGGATGAGGAAAGGTTCCACCACCGCCTCGAAGAGGTTGTAGACGGATTTGCCCACCGGCGCGCCCTTCCCCTCTGTTGTTCCTTTCAGGGAGTCGTAGTAGACCGCGGTCACCGCACCGTGAATCGTCCTCAACTCCGCGATTCGCTCCGGGCTGAGCCGCGTGGTCTCGCCGGCCGCCTTTTCCAACGAGCTCATGGCCGCATGAAGCCGCGCCTGCAGCACCGGGGCGGATTCAAACGCGGTGAGAGCCGGCTTTGCGCCTGCTTCCGCCGGCCAGAACGCGCGGATGGCCTCGTGCATGGTCAGCCGCTGCCATTTGGCAAGGTCGATCGATTGGCCGTTGAATTCGGTGATGGTCGTCCCGTTCACCGCGCGGGCCACAAATTCGATCAGCTCCTCGGTGAGCTGCATCAGGTCGTGATAGTTGGCGTAGGCCTGATAGAACTCCAGCATGGTGAACTCGGGATTGTGCTGCGTGCTTACGCCCTCGTTGCGGAAGTTGCGGTTGATCTCGTAGACGCGGTCCAGGCCGCCGACCACCAGCCGCTTCAGATAGAGCTCCGGCGCGATGCGTAAAAACAAATCCAAATCCAGCGCGTTGTGGTGGGTCCGGAAGGGCCGCGCAGCCGCCCCGCCGGCGATCTGCTGCATCATCGGCGTTTCGACTTCCACGTAGCCGCGGTCGTCGAAGAATTGGCGGATGGCCTTGAGCGCCTTGGAGCGCTTGACGAAGACTTCCCGGGCTTCGAGGTTGGTGAACAGGTCCACATAGCGTTGGCGGTAGCGCAGTTCGACGTCGGCCAGGCCGTGAAACTTCTCCGGCAAGGCGAGCATGGCCTTGGCGAGGAAGGTCAGCCGCTCCACGTGGACGGTCAGCTCGCCGGTGCGGGTGCGGAACAGGTAGCCCGAGACGCCGATGTGGTCGCCCAGGTCGAGCAGCTTGTAGAGCGCAAAGCCCTGCTCCCCCACCGCGTCCAACCGAACATAAATTTGCAGCCGCTGGCCGTCCTGTTGAAGGGTCGCGAAGCCGGCTTTGCCCTGGGCTCGGATAGCCATGATGCGCCCCGCAACAGCCACGGTCACTCGGCTGGCCTCCAGCGCCTCGGCTTGCGTCTCGCCCCACTTGGCGCGGACGGCGGGAACGGTGTGCGAGGCAGGGAACTGGTTGGGATAGGCCGCCTGCCCCAGCTTGACGATCTCCTCAAGTTTGGCCTTGCGCAGATCGAAAAGGCTGCGCTCAAATTCCGAATCGAACACGGTGATTCCTTCCATCTCGTGGATCAAGGCCCAAAAGGGAAGTATACCCGCTCGCTGGTTGGCGCTGTATGCTGAAGGGGAGCTTCCATGCCCTTCATTCGCCCCAATCCGGACGCCAAGCCGCGCAGCAAGCCCTCCAGCGGATTGGCCAGCCTGGTGGAGGCGGAAAAGATGATGCAAATCGCGATTCTGCTGCCCTCGGCGGCCTTTATCGGCTGGCTGGCCGGCGTCTGGGCCGACAGCCTCCTGCACCAATCGTGGATCGCCCTGGCCGGGATTATCTTTGGCGGCGTCTCCGGGCTGGTGTATGTGGTCCGGCTGGTGATCGGCGCTGGGGTCAAAGCCGCCGGCGAGGCCAAGAGCGGGAACAGCAGCGGGACAGGGAAGGGAAGTTCCGAAATCGAACCATGAGCGAAGAAACGCACCCCATACTGGGCCTCACCGAGGAGACTCTGGAGGCTCTGCTGAAGCGGGCGGTCCGCAACACTGTGATTCTGGGCCTGGTTCCCGCCCTGGTGCTGCTGATTGCCTCCGGCTGGCGAAACGCGGCGATGCTGCTGACAGGGACGCTGATTTCGGCCGCCAGCTTATGGGAGTGGCTGCGGCTGGTTCGGCTGATCAATGCCCGCACGGGGGCCCGCATGAGGAAGCAGAAGGCCCAGCACGGCGCCATTTTGGTCATCGCGTTCTTTCTGCTGCGGCTGGTGTTCTTCGGGGCGGCGATTTATGGTAGCCTGAAATGTTTCCAGGGTTCTCCGATTGCGCTCCTCTGCGGCCTGAGTCTTGCGGTTGCAACGCTGATGTGGGAAGCGATCCGGTTGTTGCGGGAGTAAGGATTTTGCCGCAGGAGCAAGCATCGCTCCCGCTCCGGATTCCAACTCAGCCCCGGAAGCAGAAAGACATTTGCCATTCATGCAGGAATCGCTGGCCATTACTCACTTGCTGAACCGTCTTTTTGCGGGCCCAGTCGACGCGCTTCTTCAGGCCGTGGGCGTTCATCCGGCCAATCCCGCCGCCCCCATCGACAACACCTTTGCGGTGGAACTGCTGGTTGTGTTGGGATTCATTGCCTTTTTTACCGTGGTGAGGCTCAGCCTCTCGGTGGAGAAACCGGGCACGCCGCAGCAGGTCGCCGAGATGCTCCACGAACTGGTAGGCGGGCAGGCGGAGTCGATCATCGGCCACGGTTATGAGCGCTTCCAGGCGTTTGTGACCTGCGTTTTCCTGTTTATCCTCACGTGCAACCTGCTGGGGTTGATCCCCGGCATAGACGCGCCCACGATGTCGCCGGTTGTGCCGCTGGGCGTGGCCGTGAGCGTTTTCCTCTACTACAACTTCCACGGCGTCCGCGCGCAGGGGCCCGTCGGCTACCTCAAGCACTTTGCCGGACCGATCTGGTGGGTCGCGTGGTTGCTTTTCCCCATCGAGATCATCTCCCATCTGGCTCGCATGATGTCGCTCACCATCCGTCTCTGGGCCAACATGTTTGCCGGCGACCTGGTGACGCTGGTTTTCTTTTCACTGATCCCGATTGGCGTTCCGGTGGTGTTTCTCGGTCTGCATTTGGCGGTTTCAGTGATTCAGGCGATCGTTTTCACGTTGCTGGCGATGATTTACCTGGGCCAGGCGGTGGCGCACGAGCACTAAGGTTGTTGCTCCACGAACCTCGTCCAAGACGAGAAAAAGGATTCCGCCGGAGAGCGCTTCCGCTCCGGGCAAACGGAAGGCCGCAAGCGTGAGGGGGCCAGCACGGTGAGCCTCAACCACCCACTGGCGGCCAATCTCAGGGAAGCAGGAGAAATATGCGTAAACTGCAATCTGTTCTGATGGTTCTCGCCATCCTGTGCTTTGCCGTTCCGGCCTTTGCCGACGGCGGCTCCGCCCCCGTCAACCTGGCTCCCATTGGTATCGGCCTCGGCATCGCGCTGGCAGCCGGTCTCTGCGGCCTGGGCCAGGGCAAAGCTGTCGGCTCGGCCGTCGAGTCGGTCGCTCGCAACCCCGGAGCCACCGCCAGCATTCAGCTGCTGCTGATTCTCGGTCTGGCCTTTATCGAGTCCCTCACCCTGTTCACCTTCGCCACCATCTTCATCAAGATCAAGTAAGATGGGCGCTCCAAACCGCAAAGCGGCCCCACCCGACCGGGTGGGGCCGCTTTGTATTTGGGATCTGGATTTTTAAGGCATTTTCAGAGATGGTGTAGGGTTTTGAGAATCGTGCAAGGCCGTCGCTCCTTGGGGTCGCGCCGGCTTGAATGCGGTGGTTTCACCCTACAGTATCTCTGAAAATGCGTTAGCTGCCGCTCTGGGACGGACTTGCCGGAGAGGCGCGCAGCATCTGAATGGCCTGCCGGTAGGTCAGGCCTGTGGGGAGCGGAACAAATTGGGTAAACTCCTGCACTGAATCGGAGTTCCTGGTCTTGAAGAGCAAGCGGCCGCTCATCACCATCTTCAGGTGTACGATACGCCATTCATGCCCGCCCACATCGGCCTGATCGATCTCGACCCAACCACCCTTGTTCAACTGACCCAGGATGCCCCAGCCAAAGTCCTTGTCCTGTTGCAGGCTGCCCGCCAGACGCACCACACGCTCCTGGGCGGCATCGATCCATATCTCGCCGGCCATGGCGGTCAGCACTTGCGTCTCCAGGTCCGGCGGGTTGAATTGCGGGTTGGGTTTGAAGGTGAACTTCTCCACCGTCCCGGTGGCGGCTGTGCCAGTTCCCGCGAACTGGTAGAGGAATGCGGTGGGCAGCACGCGCAACACCTTCAGGGCGCGCTCCGTGTCGTTGTCCTCGCTCTGTTTGCGATGCTGCTGGAGCCCCGGATTGTTCAGCAGCGCATCCAGCCGGGCCTGTTCCTTCTGCTCATCGGCCTGATTCAGCGGCTGGTCGTTGATCGCCAGCAAGCGGGCAACATCGCCGTCCCTGGTTTCGACAATTTCTTTGGTCGTGGTGAGCCGCGGACTGGACTTGCGCAGCCGGTAGCGCATGGGGTGGCTCAGGTGGCTCAAGTCCTGGGCGGCGCGCGATTCGGTGGCAAGCGCCCGCTCCACCAGCGCCTGGGCCTGAGCGGGCGTGAGCGCAAGAGCTGTCTGGCCTGGAGATGCGGCGGCCCAAGGCAACAGGAGGAGGAGTGTCAAGAGGCTGCGCACACAGTACAGTTTAGCTGGCATGGGCCGTCCGTGCCGGATCGCGGGAGTTCATGCTGCATTGGACGTTGCGTTCCCCGTCTGGTTGTGGCAATGGAAGCATTGAAGCAATGTGGCCGCGTTGCGTATAGTTCGGGCAGGGCCAATTGCATTTTCAGAGATATCGTAGACTGAAGCAGACACGTCTTGTGCCATAGCGACCCCAGGGAGCGGCGGCTGGGACTGACGGGCGCCGGGCTACACAATCCCTGAGCACGCTCCAAGGAAGGCCCCGGAAGGAATCGCACCATGGCAGTTGAAAATACTCCTGCGCGCATCGGCAAGACCGTCGTGATTCGTGGCGAAGTGAAGGGCAGTGAAGACCTGATTGTGGATGGGCGAGTGGAGGGGACCGTGAGCCTCTCGGAGAGCCGGTTGACGATCGGCCCCAATGCAAACGTTGCCGCCGACCTCTCCGCCAAAGACGTTCTGATCCTGGGGCAGGTTCAGGGCAACGTAGTCGCCAGTGGCCGCGTCGAGCTGCGCGCCGGCTGCGTGGTGGAAGGCGATATCCGCGCCCTCCGCCTGGCGGTGGAGGACAATGCGGTCTTCCGCGGCAAGGTGGATCTGACGCAGGCCGCTTCCAAGGGACCCGATGGCGCAAACGCACCGCAAGCTGGCGGCATCTTTTGACAAATAGCCGCGCGCCGGTTCACCAGTGTGTCACTAGCTGGACCGCAAGGGGATTTGAGGGTGCTTAGCCGTTGGTTTGGCAAGAAACAGGAGAGCGGTCCTTCCGCTTCCGTCCCGGGCTTTACCGGGCCCAGGGTGGCGCGTCACTCGGGCGGATGGGCAGCGTTGCGCAAGCGGCTTGAGGCGGAGTCCGGCCTGCGCGTAATCGACGTAGGCTCTACCTCTCCGACCAACATCAACTACCTGACCGGCCTGGGCCACAGCGTCTTCCTGGCCGATGTGGTCCACGATGCCTGCACTGGGAACTGGCAGACCGGCACGGACGAGGACGGCAACCCGGTCTGGAACGTCGAGGGTTTTCTGGAGCAGTCGCTCCAGTTCTCGGGGCGCATGTTCGACGTGGTGCTCATGTGGACGGCTCTGGACTATCTGCCCGAACCCCTGGTGGCACCCGTGGTTGCGCACCTGTTTGAGGCCACGAATCCGGGCGGACAGGTGTTGGCCTTTTTCCACACCCGGACCCAGGGCGATGAGACGATGTACTGCCGCTTCCACGTCACCGCCAGCGACGATGTCGAGATGCAGTCGGCCCAGCAGTTTCCCATTCAGCGCGCCTTTACCAACCGCAGCATCAAGCGGCTGTTCGCCGCCTGGTCCGATTACCGCCAGTTTCTGGCCAAGGACAGCGTCTCGGAAGTCATCATCACGCACTAGAGCGGTTCTCCAATTCACGTGCACTTGCCGGCACCGAGCAAGGTGGCTTTTACTTCCACCCCAGCGACAAAGACCGTTCGCTTCACCCCAGCGGGCAAAAATCGCTCGCCGGGGACCCCGGGTCGCTGGGGACCCGGAAAGGAAAAGGCCACTTGACGGCAGTGGTTCCGGTGTATAGCAATTGGAGAACCGCTATAGCGCCATGGACGGCGAGGACACCTTCACAAGGAGACACCATGATGTCATTGAGGGGAACGCGCATTACCTGGCTGGGGCATGCGACCGTGCTGGTCGAAACCGGCCGGGGTACGAACATCCTGATCGACCCATTCATTGCCCAGAACCCCAAGTACCCGAAGGATTTCGCCCTTCCCGCCAAGATCCACTACGTTCTGCTGACCCACGGCCATGGAGACCATATCTCCGATGTTGCCCCGGTGGCCGCCAAACACGATTCCACCGTGGTGGCCATCTATGAACTGGCGGCCTATGTAGCGGACAAGGGCGTAACCCATACGATCGGGATGAATCTGGGCGGCACCGTGCAACTGGACGATGTGGCGGCCACCATGGTGGAGGCCAGGCACTCAGCCGGAGCACAGGATGAACGGGGAACGCACTATGTGGGAGTCGCGGCAGGATACGTATTGACCATTGCGGATGGTCCGGTCCTCTACCACGCCGGCGATACCGCTGTTTTCGGAGATATGAATCTGATTCGCGAGCTATATCGGCCGGAGGTGGCCATGCTTCCCATTGGAGGTCACTTCACCATGGGGCCAAGGGAAGCGGCGCTTGCAGTGCGCTTTCTGGAGCCGAAGATCGTCCTTCCGCTGCACTTTGGGACCTTCCCGCCATTGAAGGGAACGCCGGAACAACTGGCTGCACTCATCGACGCCAGCGTTCAGGTGGTGCGGTGGGCGCCAGGGGAATCTATCTAGTTTGGATGCGGTTCTGCCAGGGGACCTGCCAGGAGGGTGGGCCGGCTTGGAAGCCAGCCCATATCCATCCCGCGGTTCCAGTTACTTGCTGGACGCTGCTTTCTTCTGCTCTGCCCAGCGGCGCTTGACGGCCTCGGCAATGCGCTTCCGTCCTTCAGGGGTAAGATTTCTCTTTTTCTTGGCGGGTTTCTTGGCGGCGGCGGCTGCCGCAGCCTTCCTGGGCGTTGTGGCGCGTGCGCCTGCAAGCAGAGCGCGCGCTTGCGCCAATTGAGAAATCTCACGATCGATTTGTACCAGAATTTCTGAAACTCCCACGGTTCCTCCTGTTAGGTACTCATAAGTGGTTCATTCTCCCAAAGTGCCTAAGTAAAAAAGGCGCACGGGCCAACCACTCGTCCTGTGAAACAGGATACGCAACTGTAGACTCTTTTACAAACAAAAAATGAATTTTGTTGCCGCAGATGATACGATTTCTCGCAAATTCCCTGGCGGGAGAGTGTGAGAGATGGTTTACGCCGGAGGCATCTATCTGGCGCATGGGAGTCCGGGGAGCAAAAAAGGAATGTGCAAAACCGGTGCCAGTCCCACCGCCGCCTTGAAGCGCGGCACGGGAAATCCAGGGTGGATTGGCTCTTTTCAAGCTTTCCCGCGACAGATTGCGAGTCAAGAGCGGGAGTCATCGCCAGTCCGCGCACTACCCCGAGGGCAACGCCACCGTCCTGGTAGTGATAACAGGCCCTAGAGATAGCGTGTTGGCTTTGACGGTGGCAGCGGACGGTCGGGCGCGGCAGGCGCCGAGGAAGGGCCGGAAAGATCCCGGTCGCCAAGACGCGGGGCCGTGGAAGTTTCAGCGGCGCGATAGTTGCGCAGGTCACGCAGAATCTCCTGCTTCTCTCGGGCATACTCTCCGGCCAGCCGGGTCAAGGCATAGGTGATGATGGCGCTGTGGTGCAAATCCTGCGTGGAGGGGTCGCGGCGCATGTTCACCCACAAACGATGCACCAGTTGCACATCGTCGGGGCTCAACTTGGGCGCGTGCGGCCCTATGTAATACACCTTGGCTTCGCCGCTGGGATCGACGACATAGAAGTTGAACTGGCGCTTGGGTTGCGGCAGCGCCTCCCAGGCCTGTCCCAGATGAAAAGCCTGCTCTCCGGCGGTGATGGAGCTGGAGACTCCGGAGACCACCGAATCCACCTCCAGCGAGTTGGCGCTCTGCGCCAGCGCGGTGAAGACGTCCCCGGCGGGAATCAGGAGCAGAGAAACCTTTTTGCCAAAGCTCTCGGCTACGGAGATGGCCTTGGTAAAGATCATCTGCTCGTGCTCGTTGAAGCTCTGGTCAACGGCGCTCAGATACTCCGGTCCGCCCACGCCCATCATGCGCACGTTGAGCACCACCACATCCTGATCTTCAGTGCTGGTGTGGGCGAGCGTCCACTTCAGCGCGAAGGGATTGGCGGCGTCGCGCATGGTGACCATCACGCCTCCGGGGCGGATGGCCGCAGACTCCCGGCTCACCGTGTCCTGGTGCTCCAGTTGGAAGAAATCCTTCATCTGGTGCG
>OCZT010007039.1_pt1 | contig 11067 bp, 9 predicted proteins | sample 1539031 | NCBI WGS metagenome assembly OCZT01 (sample SAMEA3539308, study PRJEB22396) | soil metagenome | biome: tundra; feature: field; material: soil | place: USA | collected 2010-05 | depth 0.15 m
ACGCCGTCGTCTCGGGCAACGCCGACCTCACCAGCCCGCGCTACCCGCTCCGTCCGCGCGACGGCCTGGTCAACTCCGCGATCCTCTATCCGGCCACGCGAGCCCTCTTCGGCACGCGCCCGCGCTACCCGCTCGCCGTCGACCTGGCCTTCTCCACACGCATGGCGGACCGCCTCGCCGCCTGCGCGCAGAAATTCACCGCCACCGGCCAGAACGCCGCTCTCATCTGGCCCGTGGCGGAGGCCGCCGCTGCCGGCTTCACCATCGCCGAGGTTCCCGCCGGAACCCGCGTCCTGGCTCCGCCCGACTCCACCGACCTGAATACTCTGCTAGCCCACGTTGCCGGCTCCTTCTTCGCGGACATCGACGCCAAGGCCAGCTTCTGGCAGCGCGCCCGCCTCGCCTACTCTCCCCGCGCCGCGGCCGTTCACGCCGAAACCGCACACCAACAACCCGCCACGCCGGAAACCCCTGACCTCCAGCCCATGCTCGACTCCTTCCGCCTCGCCTACACGAACCTGCACGAGATCTGGTCGCTCGTCCTCCCACCCAATTCTCTCCTCGGATTGAAGAAGCTCTCGCTCATGCCCCCCGCCGCCTTCCGCATGCCCGACGCCCTGTGGGCCCGCATCGTCTACGACTTCATCCTCGCCTACCGCCTGCGCACCATCAACCGTGGCCACCTGCTCGGCGCGCTCACCCCGCTCTACCTCGCATGGGTCGCATCGCACCTTCTGCTCGCCAGCGGAACCGGGCCGGAATCCATCGCCCCCGAAAAACACATCGAAGCCCTCGCCGCCGCATTCGAGACCGACAAGCCATACCTCGTCTCGCGCTGGCGATGGCCCGACCGCTTCAACCCGTGACAAAGATTGCCGTCATCCTCAACCCGACCAAGCTGTCATCCTCAAAACTACCAAGCCGTCATCCTGAACGAAGTGAAGGACCCCCGTATTTCGTAGTTATCTGTTCTTGCTTTCCGCCGGTGACCAGAGTTGCCACCGGCTCGGAACCGCACCTTGAAGGAGCATCACCATGGGTCAACAAATTGCATTCGCGCTTAGAGAATCGATGCACCGCGTACTCGTCAAGCTGGTCAGCTTCCTCCCCGGACTGCTCGCCCTGCTCTTCGCCATCATCGTCCTCACCGCCATCGGTGCCCTGCTCGCCCTGCTTCTGCGCCGAATCCTCATGGCTGCCCGGTTTGACGAGCGCTTCGCCCGCAACCAGAGCTCCAACGTCGCCGACTGGTCCCCCGGTCACTCGCCCACCGTCCTGGTCGCGCGGACCGCGTTCTGGGCCTGTGTCCTGCTCGGCTTCATCATCGGAATCTCCGCGTTCGACGCCTCCTACGCCGGCAACTCCCAGATCGCCGCCATCCTCATCCCCTACCTGACCCACTCGGTTGGCGCAGTCCTCATCCTGCTCGCCGGCACGGTCATCGCGCGCTTTCTCTCTCGCTCCGTGCTCATCGGCGCCGTCAACCTGCAGATGCAGTACGCCCGCTTCCTCTCGCTCGGAGTCAAGTGGCTCGTCCTCGTGCTCACCGCGGCCATGGTCCTCGACCACCTCGATATCGGAGGCACCATCGTCGACCTCGCCTTCGGAATCCTCTTTGGCGGCATCGTCCTCACGCTCTCGCTCGCCATCGGCCTAGGCTCCCGCGACCTCGTCAGCCGATCGCTCGAAAAAAATGCCGAGCCCAGACCCCCCGGCCCAGACGACATCGCCGACCTCGTCGCCCGCCCCGTCCCGCCCCAGACCAAGCCGTCCGAAACCCTGCGCCACTTCTAGCCCACACGGTGCGCAACAAAGTGACGAGTCCACCGCGGATCGACGCGAATGTACACGGATAAAAACAAGTCATCGTCCTTATCCGCGTTCATCCTTTTTATTCCGCGGTCGTCTAAAATTATCTCGCTCTAGTGTCCCGAGTCACTAATTCTCGAATTGAATAGCTTAGGGCCGCAGGCCCGACATATACCAGCCTGGGGCGGAGCCCCAGGTAACGTTCCAGCACGTGCCTAGGGCTGAAGGCCCGACATATAGTTCAACGACTTCCGACTCAGGACACTAGGATCGCGGCCAAACTAGCCGCCCAGGGCCGCTAAGCAACGTGGTTCGTTCCTCGTTCACCGTTGTTCGTTCCGGCCTTCTCGAGCAACGAGCAACGAACAACGTACAACGTACAACACTCTAGAATCCCTGCCCTCGTTCCGCCACAATCGCTCCAGCCTCCGGATCGGTATTCCCCGGCGGCGGCAAAATCAGCGGCGCCACAAACCCATACACCGCCACTCCCGCGAACCCAAGCAGCGGAACGATGTACCCCAGCGCAATGCTCCCGGTCGACTGCGCAATCCAACCCAGGGCCAGCGGAAACAGCGCCCCGCCCACAATCGCCATCACCAGGAACGATCCTGCCAGCTTCGTATTTTCACCCAGCCCCTTCAACCCCAGCGCAAAGATCGTCGGGAACATGATCGACAGGAAAAAGCTGCTCGCCACAATCGCATACGCGCCCAGCATCCCCGGGCGCATCACTGCCATCGTCATCAGCCCCACGTTTGCCACTCCATAGATCCCCAGCAGCGTGCTCGGAGAAATGTATTTCATCAGCGGCGTGGACGCGAACCGTCCCACCAGCAGTGCCACCAGCGTCGCCGTAAGATAATGCGCGGCCGTCCGCTCGCTCACCGGCGTGTACTGCTTCATGTACAAAATCAAATTGCTCCACATGCAGATCTGCGCGCCCACGTTGCACACGTTCGCCGCCACTGCAAACCACAACTGCGGATAGTGCAGCAGCGCGCGAAAGCTTCCATGCCCGCCCGAGTCGCCTTCATGCTCGCTCGCAATCTTTGGGAACTTCATCCGCGACAGCAGCAGCGCAAACAGCAGCACCGTCGACCCCAGCCCCAGATACGTCGGCACCACACGCATCAACTCCCCATGCAGATAGCCCGAGTAGGTTCCCGCCTGCTTCATCGCCGCCACCTGGTCGGCCTTCAGTTCCACCCCCGAAAAGATGAACTGCGCCCCGATCAGCACTCCCAGAATCGTTCCCGGAGGGTTGAACGACTGCGCAAAGTTCAGCCTCCGCTCGCTCGTCTCCGCCGGCCCGAACTGCGCCATGAACGGGTTCGCCGCCGTCTCCAGCACTGATGCCCCGCATCCCACAGCAAACAGCGCAATCAGAAACGGCACGTATCGTCCGCTCACCGCCGCCGGCCAGAACAGCACCATCCCCAACCCGAAAAGCACCAGCCCCAACACCATCCCCGTCTTGTACCCCCAGCGCCGCATCACCAGCGCCGCCGGGATCGCCATGCAGAAATATCCCGTGAAGTTCGCCGTCGACACAAGTTGCGCGCTGAACTTCGACAGCTCAAACGACTTGCGGAACTGCTGCACCAGGATGTCCGTCAGGTTGTTCGACATGCCCCATAGAAAAAATAAGACCGTCACCATCACAAACAGCGCCATCTGCCCCATAGGAAACACCGGAGCATTGCTCTCCCCGGCGCTCTTCGTCCCCAGCGATGTCGAAACCTGCATTGCCACACTCCGCCTGTCAGCTTTTTGAATCGACCCGATGATACCAGCCGAAACCATGTAGCCGATACCGTCGCACCGCCCCACCAACCCTCCCGCGCAGAGTAGACTTACAAAAGCGCAATTCTTGCCGCAAGGGAGTCCGTTCTACATGCCGATTTCGTTTCGCCGACCTGTCTTTGCTGGATATGGCCTGCTCGTCCCAGCCCTCCTGCTATGCCTCCTCAGCCTCCCAGCTTCGCAGGCGATCGGACAGGACCCCGCCGCCCCAGTCACTCCGCTCCAGAAGCAGCTCGACCGCATCGATTTCGCCATCAGCGCCGCCGGCATCCTCAACACCTCGGTCTCCGGCACCGAGCAGCGCGACGCCACCACCACCCACTCTGTCCTCACCATCAAGCCCAGCAACACCCTCGGCGAACTCGTCACCCTGCGCTACACCGCCAAGCCATACGTCGGCTTCGAATTCAACTTCGGCAACGCCCGCTATACCCAGGACTACAAATTCGTCCCCCCACCCGGCCAGAATCTGCTCGTTGGCGGCGCCCAGGCCGGCGTCCGCGAGCTCACCCTCGGCTACGTCGCCCATCTCCCCTTCCGACCGCTGGGCCTCACGCCCTACGTCGGACTAGGCGGCGGAACCATCCGATTCAAGCCCACCACAAGCGGCGGCCAGGGCCTTCCCCAACAGTACCGCGCTGTCTACTACTACGGCGGCGGGGTCGAAGATAATTTCCCGAACAGCCACTTCGGCGTGCGCGTAGGATTCCGCCAACTCGTCTACCTCGCGCCCGATTTCCTGCAGAACTACCTCACCATCACCCGCCGCGTCCGCACCTCCGAACCCACCGTCGGCTTCTTCGTCCGGTTTTAGCCGCGACGGAGTTCCGCTGAGCGGAAGCTTCAACAAGCCCGAGAAGCTTCATCTGGCGTTGAGTCGTGCAGAGCAACCTACGGGACAGGAAGCCGAGGTGTAGGTGGGGCCTTGCTTCTGTGTACAGACAGCCTCAGCTTCGGGTCCGCCAGCCTCATGGAAGCCCTTCGACGCAAACATGAGTTCTGGATACGGCTCATTCGATGATGAGAGCACCTGCATGCCCCATCCGTTAAATGACCAACCTGGATTCTGTGGGCCAATGTTCCTTGCCCGGTTCGCCTTTACCTTTACTTCCACGATCCAAATTCCACCGTTCACGCCGAACCGGGCATCGCCCCAATGAACTGCGTATAGACTCCCAGTCTTTGCTGGTCGGGGAATCTGAACGGCATCAAGCTTGATGTCCCGCAGCTTCGTATCGATTCCCATTCCAGGATCGTGGATGATCGCCAGAATGTCAGGTCTTACAGCCTCCCGTAACTGTCGCTGAACACCCAAAGCAAGATCTGTAAGCGGATGGGAATCGAACATAGTTAGTTCGCCGCAAGGATGGTTCGAGGTCGACGGCTTCCTCTGACCCTGCGCCCCTGCATGCCAGATAAGGCAACTCAGAGTCACTATCAAAAGCGCTTTCATTCGATTCATCCCCTCCAGCAAATGATCTTAATCTTATGGAGCGACCGCCGTATCATTTGCCTCTAAGATAGGTCCGGGCTTCAGCCCGGACATTCACGGCCAGGTGAGAATGCGGGCTTCAGCCCCTGAGATATGCCTTCGTGTCGCGTCGAAGCCCATCCTCTACGTCAGCGCCCGATCCAGATGCACATACCCGCCATCCACAATCAAATGCTGCCCCGTCGTATGTCCCGACTGCGTAGGCGATAGCAGAAACACCGTCGCCGCCGCAATCTCCGCCTGCGTCGTCATCCTGTGCCCCAGCGGAATCTTGCTCGTAATCTCCCGCAGCTTCGCATCCGGATCGCCCAGCGTCTTCAGCCACCGCTCGTACAGCGGCGTCATCACCTCGGCCGGCAGCACCGCATTCACGCGTATCCCATCCGGCAGCAATTCCGCCGCCCACTCCCGAGTCAGCGAAAGCTGCGCCCCCTTCGACGCAGCGTACCCCGAAGTATTTCCCTGCCCGGTCAGCGCCACCTTCGAGCTGATATTCACAATCGATCCCTTGGCCCGTTTCAGCGCAGGCAGAGCATAGTGCGCCAGCGCGTAATAGTGGACCAGATTCTTCTGCAGACTCTCCACAAACCGCTCCACGCTCCCCGAAGCCAGCCCCACGCCATCGTTCACGCCCGCATTGTTCACCAGCCCGAAGATCCCATCGCCTTCGCCAAACTTCTTCTCAATCTCCGCAATCGCCGACTTGCACCGCGCGGTATCTTCGAGATGCGCCTCCACCAGGTCGCACGTCGCTCCGGCGCCCTTCATCTCCACCATGAAGTCCTCAACGTTCTGCGAGTGCCTCCCCAGCACCACCACCCGCGCACCCTCCGCAATACATGCCCGCGATATCCCCGCACCAATGCCCGCCCCGCCGCCTGTAACCACAATCAGCTTGCCCTGCAACCCCAGATCCATCCCAACCTCATTTTTGTCATTCCGCAGCGAAGCGGAGGAATCTGCTTCTCGATCTTGCGTTTCTCATTCCCGAGCGCAAGTATAGCGCGCAGCCATCGGCGAACAATGGACAACAACAGCCATACTCCATAATCACCAGGCTGTCCGTTTACAATGGCAGCGGCTGCAAAACGCTAACCAGCCGGAAAGCTGTCCCCCATGCCTTCGCCAATCCTGATCGCCGTCGCCATCATCCTGCTCTACCTCCTCAACTCCATCAAGATCCTCAGGGAGTACGAGCGCGCCGTCATCTTCCGTCTCGGCCCCGTGCTTAAAGACGCCAAGGGCCCCGGTATCGTCTTCGTCTTCCGCCCCGTCGACCAGATGGTCCGCGTCAGCCTGCGCCAGGAGGCCATGGAGGTCCCCTCGCAGGACATCATCACCCGCGACAACGTCACCCTCAAGGTCAACGCCGTCATAATGCTGCGCGTGGTCGATCCGGTGAAGGCCGTCATCGAGGTCTCCAACTACATCTACCAGACCTCGCAATTTGCCCAGACCACCCTCCGCTCCGTCCTCGGCGAGGTCGATATGGACGAGCTGCTCGCCCACCGCGACCGCCTCAACCAGCGCATCCAGGTCATCATCGACGGCCACACCGCGCCCTTCGGCCTCAAGGTCGTGTCGGTCGAAGTCAAGCAGGTCGACATGCCCGAAAACATGCTCCGCGCCATGGCCAAGCAGGCCGAAGCCGAACGCGAGCGTCGCGCCAAGATCATCCACGCCGAAGGCGAATTCAACGCCGCCGCCAAGCTGGTAGACGCTGCAGCCCTCATGGCCACTCAGCCTATGACGCTGCAACTCCGCTACCTCCAGACCCTCACCGAAATCGGCGTTGAGAAGAACACCACCATCGTCTTCCCGCTGCCCATGGAACTGATGAACCTGTTCAACAAGACATTCATCCCTCCCACCATCGCCCCAGCCTCCGCGCCCGTTGCGGAGCCTAAGGAGTAACCGTGAACCGTCTCGACAGCGACGACGATCCGCCAGGCCGCGGTTACGCTGGCCAGCGCGGCTCTGGTCATTCCGACCCGGACAGCGCCGACCGCGAAATCTCGCTCGGTACCCCCACCATCCTCGGCATCTTCTTCGCCCTCGCCCTGGTGTGCGCCTGCTTCTTCGGCTTCGGCTACGCCATGGGACGCAGGTCCGCCCAATCCGTCGGCGTGCCCTTCCAGGCTACGTCCACCGCCGGCATCGGTTCCCCCAAGCCCACCGCCGGAAGTCCCGCGGGCCGGCCCGTTGTAGCCGCCGCACAACCCGCGCCCGATCCCTCACCTGCGGTCGTCCAGACCGCAGCCGTCCCCATCGCCCCGCCGAGGAACGTAATCACCCCGGCCGACGGAATCATCGTCGGCGACAAGATCCCACCGCCCAAGTCTCAACCTGCAACCGCCAACCTGCAACCTGCAACTTCTTTCGTCGTCCAGGTCGCCGCCGTCTCCAGCCAGGACGTCGCCGACATCCTGCTCGCCTCGCTTGAGAAAAAAGGCTACACCGTAGCCGTCCGCCACGAGCCCCAGGACAAGCTCCTCCACGTTCAGATCGGTCCCTTCCCCGACCGCAAAGAAGCCGAAGCCACGCGCCAGCGAGTCCTCGCCGACGGCTTCAACGCCATCGTCAAATAGGTTCGAGGTACTAGGTTCGAGGGTGCCGCACTTGAACTGACAACCTGCAACCTGCAACTGACAACTACGCAAGCGGCCACATGTCCTCCGGCAACGCCGCAGCAATCGCCTCCCGCACCCCCTTCATAAGCTGCTCACGCGTCTCATACTCTCCCGGATAGATCGCCGGCAGCATCTGGATCTTCGCCACCCCAGGCCGGATCGCCGCGCTATGTTTCCTCATCATCGTCTGCGTCCCCGAGATCGCAATCGGCACGATCGGCGCGCCCGTCTCCATCGCCAGGTAGAATGGCCCGCGCTTGAAGGCCGCCAGTCGCCCATCCTTGGACCGCGTCCCCTCCGCAAAGATCAGGATGTGCAGCCCCGACCTGAGCGCCGCTGCAGCAGCCGTCACGCTCGCCTGCGCCGCGTCCCGCCGGCTTCCTCGCTCCACGGGAATAAACCTGGCCATCCGCATCGCCGTCCCTAGCAGCGGAATCCGCATCAGCTCCTTCTTCAGCAGCACCGAACTCATTCCGGGAAGCGCAGGCAGCAGCACCGGCGGATCGAGGTTCGACACATGGTTCGAGAGAAAGATGCAGCTCACCCCGGCTGGAACATGATCGAGTCCAGTCACGTCCACCCGTATGCCCGCCGCGCGCACACCGGCCCGCAAAATCCACATCACCACGGGGTACAGAAGATTCACATTCCCCACAGCCAGCGCGTACGGAATCCCAATAACCCCCGCAAGGCCCCCCAGGGTCAAATACACAAAGACCATCTTGAACGCAGCAAACATTCAAGTCCGAGGATAACCTAACCCCATCGCTTCGAATGACCCGCCCAAAATACAAAGGGCCCGACCGCAGCGCAAATCGCCGGGTCAGGCCCTCACAATCATTCAAATCTCCGACAGACTCTTTTTACGTCATCAGCTTGCGGCGCATCAGGGCGGCAACGCCGAGAAGGCCGGTGCCCAGCAACGCAATGCTCGAAAGCTCAGGTGTTACGGCAGGAGCAGGAGTAAAGCTGGTCTCGGAGAACGTGACCGACGTCCCGCCCAGCTCACCGTACTGGCTGGTGAGATTGAAATTCGCCGGCGAGTTCGTGTAATTGACCAAACCAGTCAAGGTGAAGTACCCGTTCCCCAACAGCGTAAGGTCGCCGGGGTAAGTGCTGCTGGGCGCTCCTCCGTTGGAGAAGGTGGTCGAGAGCGTCTGCAGGAAGTAGGTGAGCGTCTCGCTGTTTTCAGTCACGCTGAACACTGTCGTCGGGACGAAAGAACCATCTGTGGCGAAATTGGTCATCGTTACCGGCCATCCGTAGGTGAAGTAGGTTGCGAGAGTTCCTAAAACTGCTCCTCCGATGCTCGTAGTACCAGGGGCAAAGCTGATCGTGTTTGCGGTGTAAGTGTCTGTTCCTTGCAGTGAGATTTGACCGGTTATCGGCGTAGCCGATGCGAACGGGACCGATGCAGCGAGTACAGCTCCAAGGACAGCAAATCTGCCGAGATTTTTCATGAAAGACTCCAAGGGATGAATTGCAGTAGAACTACCGGGGACGAGGGAACGGTGTCGGAGTATCGAGTAACCGCGCAATGCAGAGAGTGCCAGAGCAGGCTCACAGAAATTACCCCGCAGGACGAGAAGTGCTACCAGTGCCGCTGTGGAGTACGATGCAAAACTGGCGCGCGCATGTTTCTTATCGGACATAGTGGGGCAATTTGGGTTTCATCGCACGCAACCCATCTTTACGAAGATCGAAATTAAAAATCCCCATCGCGCAACCTTCTGACAAGGAAAATCATCTCACTCCGGAGGTCAATGTGGCCGCGGCCAAAAGAAAGAGGCCGGGAGCGCTCCCGGCCTCTCGTCACTTTCCTACGCGAAATCAGGCGTTAGCTTGCGCCGAAGCCTCTTCCGCAGCCGCAGCCGCAGTGGCCGCGGCTGCCGCAGCCAATGCTTCCTTCTCGGCTTTCTCCGCCTTGCGCGCCACAATGGAGTTCTCTCCAAGCTCGTCAGCCAGCTTCTCGGTTGTGAATGACTCGATGATGTCGCCCACGCGGATGTCCTTGAAGCCGTTCAGATCGATGCCGCACTCCACGCCCTGGCGCACCTCGGACACATCGTCCTTGAAGCGCTTGAGCGACCCAATCTTGCCGCGCCAAACCTCGACGCCCTCGCGCATCACGCGAACCTGTGCCGTCCGTGTGATCAGCCCATCGGTCACGCGGCAGCCGGCGATCTGCCCGACCTTCGTGATCTTGAAGACGTTGAGCACCTCGGCCTTGCCGGCGTAGTTCTCCTTGAACACCGGATCGAGCATCCCATACATCGCCTTCTCGATCTCGTCGCGCAGTTCGTAGATGATCGAGTGCAGCCGAATCTCGACGTTCTCGCGCTCGGCCACTTCGGTCGACTTGCGGTCAGGCCGCACGTTGAACCCGATAACCACCGCGTTCGACGCCGACGCCAGCAGCACATCCGACTCCGTGATCGCGCCCACGCCCGAGTGCAGCACACGGACCCGAACCTTCTCGGTGGACATCCGCTGCAGATCTTCCGCAATGACTTCTACAGACCCCTGCACGTCGCCCTTCACGATCAGGTTCAGATCCTTCATGCCGGCGTGCTTGATCTGCTCCGCCAGTCCCTCGAGAGACACACGCGAACTCTTTGCAAGTTGCGCCTCACGCTCCTTCATCTTGCGATACTGCGCAATGCCCTTGGCCTTGTCGCGGTCCGCCATTACGAGGAATGTATCGCCCGCGTCCGGCATTCCTTCGAGTCCGAGGATCTCCACCGGCGTCGATGGCCCAGCCTCGATGATCGGTTGCCCTCGGTCGTTGAACATCGCGCGAATCTTGCCGAACGTGTTGCCCACGATGTAACTGTCGCCGGTGCGCAAAGTCCCGTTCTGCACCAGCACGCTGGCAACCGCGCCACGTCCACGATCCAGCTTCGCTTCGATGACAGTGCCCACCGCCGGGCGCTCCGGCGTCGCCTTCAGGCTCGCGAGATCCGCCACCAGGCAGATCATCTCTTCGAGCAGATCGAGGTTCGTCCGCTTCTTCGCCGAAACATCGACGAACACCGTCGTCCCGCCCCACGCTTCAGGCTGCAATCCCCGGTCCGCAAGCTGCTGTTTCACTCGGTCCGGATTCGCCTCCGGCTTGTCGATCTTGTTCACCGCCACGATGATCGGCACGTTCGCCGCCTTCGCGTGATCGATCGCTTCCAGCGTCTGCGGCATCACGCCGTCGTCCGCTGCAACGACGACGACCACGATATCCGTGATCTTCGCGCCGCGCGCACGCATCCGGGTAAATGCCTCGTGGCCCGGCGTATCCAGGAACACGATCTCGCGCCCGAACGCCGGCGAATCCGGCTT
>OCZT010007040.1_pt1 | contig 11067 bp, 10 predicted proteins | sample 1539031 | NCBI WGS metagenome assembly OCZT01 (sample SAMEA3539308, study PRJEB22396) | soil metagenome | biome: tundra; feature: field; material: soil | place: USA | collected 2010-05 | depth 0.15 m
CGCACCAGCATCGGCCTCTACCGCCGAGCCCTCATGTCTGCGTTGGAATCTGACTCGGCCGCTCCGAAGATAAGCCTGACCTTCATCGAAGAGTGGCCGGAAGAGCCCGCGCTCATCGCCGCCTTCGCCCAGCGCCTGATCGCCCTCAATTCCACCCTCAGCGTGGGTTCCCCACATCTCGCCTCCGAGATGTGGGATGACTGCCCCGATATTCGCCCGACGGCCCCCTTGCCCGTCCTCTTCACCGCGCACTCCGTGCCCTGCCGCACCATCATGACCGGCGAAGCCTCCATCGCCGGAGCACGCCCCGGAACCCCCATGCAGGCCACTCCCGACCCCTACCCCGTCGAAGCCAGGCGCACCGCCGAACTCGTCTTCGCCTCCGCCGCCAAAGAAATCCCCACACTCAAGAAATGGTTCTTCGCCTTCCAGAGCCAGGGAGTCGCCGGCGGCCCGTGGATCGGCCCCACCGTCGAAGACACCCTCAAAGCCATCCGCGACGAAGGCCACACCGCCCTCATCCTCCAGCCCATCGGCTTCCTCTGCGACCACGTAGAAATCCTCTACGACATCGACATCGCCTTCACCGAAACCGCCCGCACCCTGGGCATCCGCCTCTTCCGCCCAGAATCCCTCAACGACTCGCCCCTCCTCACCGAAGCCCTGGTCCATGTAGTCGAGACCAATCTCGCCGCCTCTCAACCAGCAACGAACAACCACCAACCTGCAATTCGCAACAAGCCCTCATGCGCCGAATAGCCATCATCGGAGGAGGCATCGCCGGCCTGACCGCCGCTTACGAACTCGCCCGCCTCGCCCGCGACGGCGCCGCAGTCGAAGCCGTCTTGTTCGAGTCTTCGAATCGTCTGGGCGGCCTGATCGAAACCGTCCGCGAAGGAGGCTTCACCATCGAGGCCGGCCCCGACGGCTGGGTCTCCGCCAAACCCTGGGCCCGCGAACTGGCCCTCGAATTAGGCCTGGCCGACGAACTGATCTCCTCCAACGACGCCACCCGCAACACCCACATCTTCCTCACCACCCCCGAGAATCCCGCCGGCCGCCTGGTCCCCATGCCCGACGGCTTCAACCTGATGGTTCCTACCAATCTCAGCGCGCTCGACCACTCGCGGCTCTTCACCGAAGCAGCCATCGCAGCTTACCGCGCCGAGCCCGCCCGCGCCGCCGAACTCCTCGCCTCCATTCCCGCCCACGACGAGAGCGTCGCCGACTTCACCCTCCGCCACTTCGGCCCCGAAGTCCTCGACCGCGTCGCCGCCCCACTCCTCAGCGGCGTCTTCGGCGGAGACGTTCGCACCCTGAGCGTCCGCGCCGTCATGCCAGCCTTCGTCCAGATGGAGCGCGAACACGGCTCTCTCATCACCGCCCTACAGGCTGTTTCACAACCAGCAACCAACAACCAACAACCAGCAACCGGAATCTTCACCACCCTCCGCTCCGGCCTTGGCACCCTTGTAGGACGCCTCGTCACCGTCATCCCGCCGCAATGGCTCCGCACCAACACCACCGTCACCGCGATCCGCCCAAACTCGCAGGTCGATGTCGATCGCTCCCCATCCGCCGGTAAGACCAACGCAACGTCACTTCGGCAGTGGACCGTCCTCACCTCCAGCGCCGGCAAAAGGCTCGAATCCGAAACCTTCGACGCCGTCTTCCTCGCCACGCCGCTCGACGCCACCCGCAAACTTCTCTCCCCGCTCGAACCAGCTGACGCCCAACTCCTTCCCACCGAGTCCAGCTCCGCCGTCCTCGTCGCCTTCGCCTATGCGGACGCCAGCCGTGTTCCGCTCCCACCAGGCTTCGGCTTCCTGGTCCCACCCAACCCAGCGCCCAATCAAAATGCCGTCATCTCGACCGAAGCCGTCCCGAGCAAAAGCCCCGTCACCTCGACCGAAGCCGTCCCCAGTAAACACTCCGTCATCTCGACCCAGGCCGTCCCCAGTAAACACTCCGTCACTTCGACCGAATCCGAGCCCAGTAAAAGCCCCGTCACCTCGACCGGCGGCGGCGCACTTGTCGCCGAAGTGGAGAGACCCCCGCATTTCGCCTTTGCGCCCGCCACACCTGCGGCGCCCACCACCCCAAGCCTTCTCCTCGCCTGCACCTTCGCCGACCAGAAATTCCCCCACCGCGTCCCACCCAACGGCCGCCTGATCCGAGCCTTCTTCGGAGGCGCCGCCGCCGATCGCATCGCCCGCTGCAACAACGACGAGATCGCCGCCATCGCCCGCCTCGAACTAGCCCGCGTCCTCAACTCGAACGCCCCATTATCCGCCGCTCCCCCCGCCCCCGCGCCACCACCCGTCCTCACCGTAGTCCGCCGCTGGCCAAGCAGCCTCCCGCAATACGCCGTCGGCCACCTCGACCGCGTCGCCGAACTCGAATCCCGTCTGAGCGCCTTTCCCGGCCTCACCCTGCTCGGCAACGGCCTGCACGGCGTAGGCCTCCCCGACCTCATCCGCGCCGCGCGCACCGCCGCCCGCACCGCCGCAGGTCGCGACTGAAAATGCCTAAGCCTTCAGGCGTGATCGAAATCACAGTTTGCCTCATCCTCGCCGGGCTACAATCACCATCCTCAGCGCAGGAGGCGTGCCATGCCGAAAGAAATCATAGTAGACGTAACTACAGCTATCGTTGTGCTTGGCAGCGTATTTGGCGTGTCCCATTGGAGAAAGATCACGGCCAGGCTTCGAAAGATTCTGCGCGACAAGCAGATGCCGCGAAAACCCCTTCAAAGAGCAGCGTCAGCCTCCACCTCAACGCCAGACAATTCGCTCTTCTACCCTTCAATCATCGAGGACGGGAGCACAGACCGGGGCAGAGTGAGTTGAAAGCACCGTCGCGCCGCCTCAAGGATCAGCGCGAGAACAAGACTAAGTGCCCTCCCACCATCCAGTTGTGGAGAATTGCGCATTTTGCAGCATCACGCCTCGCACACCCAATGAATGTCGGGTCACATTCGCACGCAGTGTAGAATCGACCCTGAATGGCTCAAGATAAATTACGAATAATCCCTCTCGGGGGCCTCGGTGAGTTCGGTATGAACTGCATGGTCCTCCGCTGGCAGGATGACATCATCGTCATCGATGCCGGCCTGATGTTTCCCGAAGAAGAACTGCTCGGCGTGGACATCGTCGTCCCCGACATAAGCTATCTGACGGAGAACCGCGACAAGGTCCGCGCCATCATCCTCACCCATGGCCACGAGGACCACATCGGCGGCTTGCCCTGGATCCTCTCCGAACTGAACGTCCCCGTCTATGGAACGGAGTTCACGCTCGCCCTGGTCGAGGGAAAGCTTGAAGAGCACCGCCTGCTCGAAGACGCCGAGTTGATCGAACTTCTGCCTGGCCGCCGGATCACGCTTGGACCGTTTTCGATCATGCCGATTCGGGTCACGCACAGCCTCGTGGATTGCGTTGCCCTGGCCATCCACACTCCGGTCGGCATCGTCCTCCACACCGGCGACTTCAAGATCGACCTGTCGTCGCCCGACGCCAAGCCGTTCGACCTGCACGCCTTCGCCGAACTGGGCAAGCAGGGTGTGTTGTGCCTTTTGCAGGATTCGACCAACGTCGACCGTCCCGGCTACACCCCGTCCGAGCGCGCCGTCCGCCCGCGCCTCGACGAGATATTTTCCCAGGCCAAGAAAAAGATTTTCTTCAGTTGCTTCTCCTCGTCCATCCACCGCATCCGCATCGCCATGGAGCTGGCCGCCGACCATGGCCGCAAGGTCGCCGTGGTTGGCCGCTCGCTCGACAACTCCACCGAGATCGCGCAGGACCTCGGCTATCTGGATCTGCCCCAGGGACTGATCATCAACCCTGGCCAGATTCGCGATATGCCCGCCAACAAGATCGTGATCATGATCTCAGGCACCCAGGGCGAGCCGATGTCGGCGCTCTCGCGCGCGGCCGTGAACAACCACAAATTTGCGCACATTGATGCCGGCGACACCGTATTGCTCAGCTCCCGCGTGATCCCCGGCAACGAGAAGTCAATCTACCGCATGATCGACCACCTCGAGCGGCGCGATGCCAACGTGATCCACGACGATGGCACCCAGGGCCTTATCCACGTCAGCGGACACGGCTCGCAGGAAGAGCTGCGCCTGATGATCAACCTGCTTCGGCCGAAGTTTTTCGTACCGATCCACGGGGACTACCGCCACCTCAAGCGCCACGCGGAACTCGCCGGCGGCCTGGACATCGTCGAGAAGGTCATCCTGCTCGAAGACGGCGAGATCCTCGATCTCGACAAGACCTCCGCCAACAAGGCCGGCAAGATCACCGTAGGCCGCGTCTGCATCGATGCCGGCGGCTCCATCGACGTCGTTGAAGATGTCGTCATCCGCGACCGCCAGCACATCGGCGAAGGCGGCATCGTGCTGCCCATCATCACCATCAACAAGCGCACCGGCAAAGTCGAGAACTCCCCCGAGATCGTCATGCGAGGATTCGCCGGCGATGACCCCAACATGATCGCCGAGTCCCGCCAGGTTGTTCAGCGCACCCTCGAGTCCTCCAGCGACGAGGAAAAGGCCGACTACGGCGTCATCAAAGAGAAGATCCGCAACGACCTCAAACGCTACATCCAGAAGAGCACAAGCCGCCGCCCGTTGATCATGCCGGTCATCCTGGAAATCTGACCGTCGCGCGTCATTCTTGACCTGGCGGGTCGGAATCCCGGTATGTCCACGCCCCACAGCTTCTCAGCCGCGCAAAAAATCCCGCAACTCGCGTAGAACACGACCTTTTCTCGCATCCAAAGCAGTAAGGAGAGTGCGCATGTTCACGTCTGGACTCATCGGCATCATCGTTACGCTCGTTGTTATCGGTCTGGTGCTGTATCTGATCGAACTGATCCCCATGGATCGCGCGATCAAGCAGATCATCCGCATTATCATCATCATCGCGGTCGTCGTGTGGCTGCTGCAGGCCTTCGGACTGATTGGATCGCTCAACAACCTCTTCCACCCGGCTCCGGTTCGCCCCGCCAGATGATCCGCGGCTGCGGACGAATTTGATGCGCAGCCAAAGCTGAACTAGCGTCTGGTAAGCGCCGTCATTCTGGCGAGCCAGAATCTCAGTATTTGTCCTGCTTTTGCTATCCCCCGGCCCGACGCACATACCGCCGCCCCGAGAAGCAGAAATCGCCGCTGAGAACGCGGGCGATCGCCTCGGGATACGCGATGTGCTCCTGCTCAAGGACCCGCGCAGACAAGCTCTCGGCAGTATCCTCGTCCAACACCGGCACAGCGCGTTGCAGCACGATCGCACCGTGGTCTACCGCCTCATCCACGAAGTGCACGGTGCACCCAGCGACTTTGGCGCCGAATGCCTGCGCCTGCGCCTGCGCCTCCAGGCCCGGAAACGCGGGCAGAAGGGAAGGGTGGACGTTCAGGATGCGGTTGGGAAACGCGCGCACGAAATCAACGGTCAGAATCCGCATGTATCCCGCGAGGCAGACCAGGTCGACGCGATGCTCGTTCAGCGTCGCGACCATCTCCGCGTCGTGCCCGGCACGCTTGCGTCCCGCCGATGGGATGGCAAATGCAGCCAGACCTATCTCCTGCGCGACCTTCAGCCCTGCGGCGTCCGGCGTGTTCGACAGCACCACGGCGATCTCTGCATCCACCAGGCGCTGCTCGCGAATCGCTTCGGCAATTGCGACGAAGTTCGAACCGCGGCCAGAGAGCAGTATTCCGAGTCGCTTCAAGCTTTGCTCCCTCTGCCCCGCGTCGCTTTCACAGGCCGCGACCACCGTGTCTTATTTATAGTGCGATCAACCGCGTTTTGGTCGTGCATCGCTTGAGTGACGACTTCAGCCGGCCATAGCAAACCGCGCTCAGAATAGGGGCTGCGATCGCTATAGGGGCTGAGATCGCTGAAAAAGTGGCCTTTCGCCGTTCGGATTAGCGTGGGGCTTCAGCCCCACGAATAAGGCTCAAGAATCAATGGGCTTTAGCCCCCGGGCCCTCCGCTTCATCCCGGCGGAGGAGCCTTTTTCAGCACCCTCGGTAGCCTTTGCGAACAATCTTTCCCCAAAGCCCCATCTCTAGGCAGCGTCCTAATGGATCGTATTTGCCGGCGTCTTCTTGGCCAACGTCTTCTTCGCGGGCGTCGCCTTCGATTGGGTCGCCGATCCAGCCTTCGCCATAACCTCATCGATGGTCTGGTAGAGCATATCGACGCGCGTCAAATGCACCCACTCATGCTGGCTGCACACGATGATGGATGGCGTGTACTGCACTCCCAGTTTCTCGCCAACCGACCTGTCCGCTTTGACTTCGTTGGCAAACTGCCCCGTCGGATCGGCGACGAACGGCATCTGCAATCCATGCGACTGGAAGAACCGCCGCGTGAAAGTCAGCATGTCGTCCTTGCTTGCAATCCCGGCCTGCGCCGCGAACACCGCCCCGCGATACTCACCTGCCGTCTTCGGCGAAACCTTGTCCTGCAGATACCGCGCCCAGACCGCCGCGTCGAAGCTCCAGATGTGCTGCGCAAGGGGAAAGTCCCTCCGCACCAGGGGTATGTTGTAATGCGCCGCCGCCGCATGAACCGTCGGAAAGGCAACTGCGCACGCCGGGCACTCCAGGTCCTCGAACTCGAGGATCGCCACCCGGGCTCCAGCAGGCGGCTTGAGCATGGATGTGTCCTTGAACGTTTCGCCCGTTCCCGCGGGTACAGCCCTTTGCGCACGCAATGGAAGTGAAGCGAAAAGCACAGTCATCGCAATAGCGAAGACCACAAGCAAAGATCGGAGGCGGTTCATATCATTCAGACGCATAGCATTCACCTAACTATGCTATCGCAAACCGCCGCTGCGCTGTTCGGGCTGTCATTAACCGCCGCTGCACCGTTCGGTCTGTCATTCTGAGCGCAGCGAAGAATCCCCGTATCTCGCCCTTGCCATTGGGTTTTACCTTACGTTTCATTCCCGAAGGGAATCTGCTTCAATCCCTTCATCAATTCTCCGAAAGGTCTCTCGATATGGTCGATCACCAGCGCCCTGCCAACAAAGCCAGCACTGATTCAAATTAAAATCTCCGGATTTGCCCGCAAATCCGCATGTCAAGCCCCTAACCATGCTTGAAGACTCCCAACCGCAACAAACTAATGCACTTGTGACGAAAAAATAGTTGGCATGATCACCCCTCCCAAACAGGTACAATTAAAGAGAGGGGAATCTACGGAGCAGAGACCATGTTCGTTCCCGCAGTCGTACGCTTGGGGTTACCTTCGAGAGAGATCGTTCAAGCTAACGTCAATCGATACAGTAGCTTACCAGTAACCGTAATGAATGGAATACTTTAGCTGTAACACCAATAGATCAAGGACTTTAGCGAAAAGGTACCCCCGGGGGGGTCTGGAAGGGCGAGACGCCAATGAGCATCAGCGAAACGATCAACGCCGATATCATCACCGCGATGAAGGCCCGCGACGAGCATCGCCTGACAACGCTGCGCATGGTCAAGTCCGCCCTGCGCTCGAAAGAGATCGACAAGCGCGAGGCCCTCACGGACGCGGAGCAGACCCAGATCCTGTCCACCCTGTTGAAGCAGCGCCGAGAGTCGGTCGAGAGCTTCACCAAGGGCGACCGCCCCGAACTCGCCGCCAAGGAGCAGGCTGAGATCGCGATGATCGAGGTCTATATGCCCCAGGCGGCCGGCGAAGACCAGGTCCGCGAGATCGTTCAGACGGCCATCGCCCACATGGCTGCGAGCGGCGGCACCAAACCCGGTCCGCGCGACATGGGCGCCGTCATGAAGATCGTCCAGCAGCGCATCCTCGCGACGGGCCTGCGCGCAGACGGCAAACTCGTCTCCGAAATGGTCAAGGCCGAGTTGGCGAAGTGAGCAAAAGAGACCAGTACGACCGCGGATTAAAGCAGATTGACGCGGATAGAACACGAATGGTCGTGATCCGCGTTCATACGTGTTAATCCGCGGTGGGACTTCGTCCTCCATGTGCCGACCTCCCCAGCCTCGGTACAATAGACTCATGATCCGAAAGACGCGTCTTTTCACCCCGGGGCCAACGCCCCTGCTTCCTGCCGCCCAGTTCGCCATGGCCGCGGCCGATATTCACCACCGGACCCCCGAGTTCCGCGCCATATATACGCGCGTGCTCGCGCAGTTGAAAGAATTCGTCGGGACGAAGAACGACGTCATCATCCTCTCGAGTTCCGGAACCGGCGCGATGGAAGCCTCAGTCTCGAACCTGACATCGCCTGGCGATCGCGTCCTGGTTCTCACCGCAGGTAAATTCGGCGAGCGCTGGACCGCTCTCGCCAAGGCGTTCGGATGCGAAGTAGACGTCGTCTCCGCGCCCTATGGCCAGACCTTCTCGATCGACCAGGTCAAGGCTGCGCTGAAGCTGGAGACCCGCGCAGTCTTCATGCAGTCCTCGGAAACATCGACCGGTGTGCGCCACTGCGTCCCCGCCGTTGCCAAGCTGCTGAAGGAGACGCACTCCGAGGCGCTGCTGATTGTGGACGCCATCACCGGCCTGGGCACGTCGCACCTCGACATGGATGCCCTTGGAGTCGATGTTCTGATCGGAGGCTCGCAGAAGGCCGTCATGATCCCGCCCGGCCTCAGCTATCTCGCAGTCAGCCAGCGCGCCTGGGACCGGATGGAGGCGAGCTACAATCCGCGCTACTACTTCGACCTGCGCAAGGAACGCAAGAACGCGAAGAATGGTGAGAGCGCCTATACGCCAGCGGTCGCGCTGATCGCCGCACTTGGCGCCGCGCTGGACTACATCGCCGGTCAGGCAGCCACGCCGGAGAAGCCCGAGGGCGACCTCGCAGCCGGACGGAAGAAGCTGATTGAGAACGCTGAGACCATCGCGGCCATGACCCGCGCCGCCGTACAGGCGCTGGGCATGAAGCTCTTTGCGCCCGACTCGCCCTCGGCCGCCGCCACCGCTGTAATCGCTCCAGCGGGCGTCGACTCCGGCGTCATCGTCAAAGAACTAAAATCGCGCTTCGGAGCCATCATCGCCAACGGCCAGGGCGAGATGAAGGGTCAGATCTTTCGCATCGCCCACCTCGGATTTTTCGACTACCTCGACACCATCGCGCTCATCGGCGCGCTGGAACAGGTCGTCGCAAAGTCCTTCCCGTCCGCCGGCTTCGCCTTTGGCAACGGCCTCATCGCCGCGCAAAGAGTTTTTGCCGAGCGGTCCGCCACGGCAGCCGCCGACGCCTCGTGCATCTGCGGCCGCACCGATGCCTGCTGCTCGCTGAAGCACGCCGACGTTGGCGCTGCTTTGATGGCAGCAAAATAACCTTCGGTCACCGAAGTCATCGCGGTGGCAGGAGACTCGTTTCCAGTACCTCGTGTCACCTCTGAAAGCAAACATGAAGCGCTCAACGCACGTCGCCGCTCCGCTGCTCGCCTCCGCGGCACTCGCAATGCTTGCGGGTTGCCGCAATCCGGAGATGCAGCGTTGCGTCGACGAGCACAACACAGTCGTCGACGACAGCCTGTGCAAAGCGCAGCCCCAGCGCAATCCAGCCGGCGGCTTCTACCCCATCCCCTTCCGTTACTACTACGGTGGATACGGCGGATATGGTCTCGGCAGTAGTGCCGGAGGTGGCGCATTCGCCCCCGCGGCAGGCCATTCCTACGCATCGCCGACAACACGCGGAGGCTTCGGAAGCACGCACGCCGGCGGCGAAGGCGGCGGAGAATAATGCAGCGCATCGCGATCACTCCCCGGCAGGACTGGCAGACGAAGGTGGAATCCGTTGGCCTCACCTACCACTCACCAGAGGCGATGGCGGCCACCGGGCGCACATACTGGGACGAGTCCGCGTGCTACGCCTTCACGTCCTCCGAGGTAGACACCCTCGAAGCTGCAGCGAACGCCATGCAGGAGATGTGCCTTGCCGCCGCGCAGCACGTCATCGATGGCAAGCGCTATGCCGAACTCGACATCCCGCCCGAAGCGGTTCCCACGATCGAGTGGGCCTGGAATGCCGAACCGCCCGCACTCTACGGTCGCTTCGACTTCAGCTGGGCAGGCGATCAATCCGGCGAGTCCCCCAAGCTTCTCGAATACAACGCCGACACACCGACCTCGCTTCTCGAAGCCGCGGTCGTGCAATGGCATTGGCTCGAAGAAGCTGGCGATTCACTCCCATCGAGCCATCACTTCCTGCCCTTCTCCACGTCCCCTAAGGCTGACCAGTTCAACTCCATCCACGAACGGCTGATCGCAAAATGGAAGGACATCGCGCCCTTCCTCAGTAAGCCTGTTTACTTTGCTGGAACCGAGGAACCAGAAGATATCCTGACGCTCGCCTACCTCGAGGACACGGCGCAGCAGGCCGGCGTCTCCGCGCAGAGGATCGCGATGCTCGATGTCGGTTGGAACGAAGGCCGCAGTGCCTTCCTCGATCTGAACGAGAATCGCATCGACTCTATCTTCAAGCTCTATCCCTGGGAATCGATGCTCGCCGAGGAATTTGCTCCCCACGCTCTCGCGATTTACCGCGAAATGCATTGGATCGAGCCTATCTGGAAGATGCTGCTGTCAAACAAGGGAATCCTCCCAATCCTCTGGGAGTTGTACCCGAATCACAAGAATCTGCTCGCCGCATATTTCGAGGCGAACCCGGACGACGCACACGGCATGCGCGATTTTGTCCGCAAGCCGCTCCACTCGCGCGAGGGAGCAAACATCACCGTCGTCCGCAATGGCTCTCGCATGGTCAGCACCGAGGGACCGTACGACGGTGCGCGCATCCTGCAGGCGCTGGCCCCCGAAGCTATCTTTCCGGACGCAACAGGCAAACCGCGCTACCCGGTGCTTGGTTTGTGGATGATCGATCAGGAGTGTGGTGGCATGGGTATTCGCGAATCGAGCGGGCCGGTCACCGATAATCTAAGCAGCTTCGTCCCCCATTATTTCCGCTGAGATTGAAGTCAACCCTTAAACTGTTTCCTGGTGGGCTGCGACCGCAGACTTCTGGAAGCCCCAGCCAGAGAAGGAAATCATGAAGATTGTACTTGCAGAAAAAGTCTCGCCGGCGACG
>OCZT010007041.1_pt1 | contig 11066 bp, 10 predicted proteins | sample 1539031 | NCBI WGS metagenome assembly OCZT01 (sample SAMEA3539308, study PRJEB22396) | soil metagenome | biome: tundra; feature: field; material: soil | place: USA | collected 2010-05 | depth 0.15 m
ACAATCCGCGGAGTTCGGTAAAAGTACTCTCTTTCAAGTCGAAATAACCACAATATAAATTTTGTTTTTTATTTATTGATAAGAATTACTTATTAAAATTAATGTTACTTATTTTCTTTGTCCAATTTAGCCGCAGCTTCAGGCGTAGACACTGTTTTACTCATAAAAAACAGCCTAACAATGCCCCAAGCAATCAGCCAGTAGACAAACATGGCTAAAAGTGTGGTCCATTCAAAAACACCGCCTTCGACCTTCGTGACATGGAAGACGTTGAGAAACGGTGCGGCAAAAAGATAACTGACATTGTAAATAAAGCTGCTAAAACCAGCTGAAGGGTTGGCGGCAAGTAGCTTTAAGGCAAATCGAAACGCCAATAGCACTTCGAGGAGACCTAGAACATACCAGACAACTTGGGTGCCGTGGTATAACGGCTTAGTAGTGGGAGAGTTGTATGAGTCCATATGTTTTTGTATTTATTAATTATCCATTCATTAAATTTTTTTTGAGTTTAATACTTGATTACGACCACCACCGCATATTTATTAATTATAGTTTAATCTTAACATATTAATCATTAATTTGAAAGTAAATTTTCTCCGCTCAATTAAACCAAGGATAATAACTCCTTTATCTGCCTTATCGCCATATCCGGGGCTGGAAACGCTTTTTTCCAATCATAAGTTCAAAAGTTACGCCATTTCTTTAATTCTTCTATTGTCATATTTATAATATTAGCCATTGGCTTATTATTGCCAAGAGGGGAAAAAATTTAAGGTTCATCCGGTTGATACGTATTTACTGAAAGCATTAAATCTGCTCTTATCGCAGGGATACAAGAATTCAATTGGAAATAAATAGAAGCGGCTCTCACAGACAATAGGAATCCTCAAAATGACAGAACTCTGACTCTGAATGTGGTACAAGTTTTGGGGGCAGGTCATCAGCGGGGTTGCTGCACGGAACCGTTATAGAAGACCTCGCATTTGCCGGCCTGAGCAAAACGTTTTGCCTTCCTGTAAAGATCAAGGATTGGGCCGGCAAGGGACTCGATCGCGCTCACCGTGCCGATTTGGGGACTGCCGAAGGAACCACTGATGGTTTGCGCAAATATTGCGCATCCCTTGTCATCGAGAAGCGCCACAGTTACCTTTTCATATTGCTCTCTGACAAGATTGAGTTTGCCTTTAAGAGCAACTCGATTATGACGCGTCGCGAGGGCGCAGTCCGTAGCGTCGGCCTCACCGTTCTTTATCTTCCAGTGGGAGATAAACTGCGTGATGGTGCCCCGCCCTCCCTGAGTCTGGTAGTAAAGGTTTCCATAACGGTACCCCCTGAGCGCAACGTTACCGAGAGGGCCGACGAAGAAGTAAGCGGCGAGGTCGACGAGGTGGAACTGCTGGCTCGTTTCATACGCTGAGAGGAGTTTGTCTATGTCCATAGTATAGCTGACGAGATTGTCGCCCCGGAGAGAGAAAGTACCATCCAGGTTGCTCATCAGATTGCGACGTCCCTTTTCTTTTACTGTCAAGGAGACAGAAAGATCACCCTTCCCGCCGATCACTTTTTTTGTGCCTAAGAACTCCGCGAGTTTTTCGAAGTCTAGCTTCGATACCTTCAAATTGAGTTTATACGCAGGGTCGGCCGGCAACTCGTCTGCCGTGAAATCTCCTTCACCCTTCCCGCCGAAGACGTCCATGGTAAGGGGTTTGAGGGAGAATACTCCCTTATCCGCCTTCATGGGACCCTTGAGGTTCTCGATCCTGATATCCTTTTGCAGTAACTCCTTGCAGTCGAAGCTTCCCGTAAATGAGACGTTCTTAATAATGCCCCCCGAGGTACCCGCCATGGAGATCTCCCTGGTAGTCATATTGATTTCTTTCAACTCGGTTTTTTCACCGGTCTTCTTGTCAAGATAGACAAGTGCCCCTTTGGACAGTTTGAACTCAGTCAAACCGGAAGCTGTTCCCGGCCACCCTATCGTCGATATTTTTTTAGTACTTTCAAAATTGTATTTTCCCTCGGCGTCCTTCACGATCGTGACGACCGGCTTGACAAGCTCGCAAGCGGTGACTTTAAGTTGCTTCTTCAGCAGGGATATCAGCTCCGCCCGTAGCTTGAGGCTTTCAAGGAACAGGATTTCGCTCCCCTTGTTGGCGACATGGATATCTTTTGCCGATATGCCAAAGGGAAAGAAAGAGAGCCCCATTCTCCCCTTGATCCTGACATCCAGGCCGGTCGCCTCGGAGGCAGCGGTTTCGATCTTCGACTTGTAGTAATTGATATCGAATAGGAGGACAGCCGCAATCGCAGCTATTACGATCAGGAGAACAATGCCGCCCGCAATCATCAGACCTTTTTTTCTTTCTGCCCTCATGGCTTTCACTCCGTGACATGCATCTGGCTTATTCTAATTATACACATATTTGTTCGTCGTGTAAGGGTCTTGAACACGGTAAGCCATCAATTAAAATGCTAACCTGCTCCCGATACATGTACCACATGTTAAGTTAAAATTCTGCCACTTTTTGTTTGTCAATGCAGGTACGCCTCTAGTGCTGGAGGACGGTTATTCAATGAACTGTGCGGCCGGAACGTGTTGTATTCCTGCTGCCATTCTTCAATCAACACCTAGGCCTCCTTCCGATGGGTCGGTCTTAGCCGGACGCAGGAGCCATCAAGCATTTCCACCTTTCATCCCGTATTCAATAAGTTGCTCCGAAAATCCGACCTGCAACTTTGTGGGTGCTATACGTAAACAAAAATGACGAGACTTAATTTGACAGTGTTTGGAAAATCAAATATTGTTCAGGACAGATTTATTCCAATTCTAAATCAAAGCGCTATCTTTGTTAGCAACGCCAGCCCGGCAGGGAACCCCGGCGAATGCTTGGGCATGCCTGGGGCGTCGTCGGCTTCCTCAACATATGGACATATACGCCGGATGCCTGCCCGGCGCATGCCGGGTCGCCTCCTCCTTTGGGAAAATGATGGTAACGTGAAGCGTAATTCGTGGAGCGTGAAATGCGAGATACGAATCCCGCTTCACGAGATACGGAAAAGAGTGGTATAATGGCAAAAAATACTGAGATTTGGGTCTAGTATTCGATTCCCGCGCGGTCTTTGATTCCTGCCGCATAATGATGTTTAATCTCTTTGACTTCACTAACGGTGTCGGCAAGTTTTATAATTTCTTTTGCGGCGTAGCGGCCGGTTAAAATGAGATCAAGCGCGGGCGGCTTGTTTTTAATCATCTCGACAACTTGTTTTAGATCAATAAGTTTGAAATCCACAGCCACATTAATTTCATCAAGAATGACCATATTATATTTGCCGCTGGCGATTGCCTTTTTCGCGAACTCAAATCCCTGTTTGGCAAGTTCAATATCGACAGCAGCGGGGTTATCGCGCATGACAAAGCTGTCCAGACCGAAGCGGTGGATAGTCAAACGCGGCAGATATTTTTCAGCGGCAATAAATTCGCCGTATTTTCTTCCCTTCATAAACTGCACAATTAATACTTTATATCCCTGGCCCACAGCACGCAGCGCCTGGCCGAAGGCCGAAGTAGTTTTACCTTTGCCGTTACCTGTAATAACTATCACCAGACCTCTGGCTGTTACTGCTGGCAATGGCCTGACTTTATTACCGGCAGATATTTTTTTCTTTGCGGTTGATTTGAACTGGATAGATTTATTTTTTGCCGGTGTCATTTTTCCCCTCCTGATTTGAGGAAACCGTATCGCTATTGAGCTTTACCGATGGCCCGGGCGGACACACCAAAGTCTTTTGCGCAATAAATTCCTTGAGCATGTCATTTTGAATGGTTCCACCGATTTTAGTCAGGGGTACACCATTGATTTCGGCAGCGGCACAATACATCGCCCACAGGACAGTGGCCGGAGGGTTAATCGTCATGGAAGTTGTAACCTGATCCATGGGAATGTCTTTCATCAGCGCCAGAAAATCTTCCAGCGTATCGATAGCCACGCCGCACTTGCCGACTTCACCCAAAGATTTTGGATAGTCGCTGTCGTAACCCATGAGGGTCGGAAAATCGAAGGCGGTGCTGAGTCCCGTCTGTCCTTCGCGCAGCAGCATGCGCCAGCGCTCATTGGTGTTCTGCGCGCTGCCCATGCCGGAAAACATACGGAATGTCCAATGACGTCCACGATAGCCGGTTACCTGATTGCCGCGCAGATAAGGAAATTCTCCCGGCACACCGATATCTTCCGAAAAATTTATATCATTTATATCTTCCGGTGTGTAGAGTCTTTTAATCTCCAGATCGGAAACAGTGGAAAAGAGTTCTTTCTGATCGGGATTGTTCTTTAAAGTTTTTTTAACTTCATCTTGCCATTTCCGGGTAAGTTCCAGAGATGCTTCCTGCATTTCATCAGAGAAATACACGATTAACCCTCCTGTTGTTAGGGATAATAAAAACTATATGTGCAAAGATTGTGTAACTAACTAAAGTATTTAGCTTTTGTCAAGAAGTATTGAAGCATCCGGCCGAAGCAGCAAGTATTTAGTGAACTGAAGTATTCAAATATAATCCCAATTCTAAATCAAAGCGCTATCTTTGTTGGCAGCGGAGGGTTTCATCTGGGCATAAAAAAATGCACTCCGGCATAATATTCATGCGCGAAGTGCATTAATTTTTCGTTTTCAATGAACCACTATAGGGGTTTGACGTTTTCTGCTTCCAGGCCTTTTTTGCCCTGGGCAACATCAAAACTTACAAGCTGGCCCTCATTTAATGTCTTGAAACCACTGGCTTGAATAGCGCTGAAGTGAACAAAAACATCGGTGCCGCCATCTTGTTCGATGAAACCGAAACCCTTGCGTTCGTTGAACCACTTTACTTTACCTTCTGACATAGATTTAATCCTCCTTTCTTAAATTTCCCACCAAATTGTGTTCATTCGCCTACCTTTGTTGGCTGCGTCATCGGCTCCTCAACGTAGTAGTAATACGTCTCAAGTTGCCTCTTCCTTGCCGCCGCGGCATGCTTTTGACTACAAATTGGTGTCAAGTCGAATTAGCACGATGACAGAACTAAAAAAGCCACCAAGACTCTAAAGTACCTGGTGGCTAACCTTTGTGCTTCAAAATGTCTACATTCAACTCTTTCCCTCGCCCATTTATTTCTAAATATGCGAAGTTGAAAGTATACTACGGCAATCGCGCGGAATAGTCAAGCTATATTTGCATATATAACAGTTTGAGTGGATAGGTAAGAGGCCGCACCTTCAGTTTACTGATAAAAAGCGGCAAGTTACGGGGTTGCAGATCCCCAAAATATATTCTTTATTGTCGAGATACCACGCTTTTACGATACTTACAGGGTAAGCTTGTTGTGCTTATTATTTTCTCCGAAACGTGCTATGACTTATAAAAGGAGATTAAAATAATGACTGATGGCGTGGAAAAGCCGGAGCAGTTGAGCAAAGAGCAGATGGCCCGGCTGGTCATGGATCTTTTGTATCGTACAATGGTGCATCATACACTCTGGTTTAATGAAGTCGAACATCAACTCGGTATGCCCAAAGCGCTGGAAATGATGAATGACGTCTGGCAGAAGAGCTATCCTATTCAAATCAAACGTCTGTCTGAAATATTCAGTTTTAAACTTCAGGATTCGGTTCCGGAGGTTCTTTTGACCAAAGAAAAGCCTGAACTGCTGAAGATGATGGAGGAGCTGGGCAAGAACTGGCTGGCTGGCGACGGCGTCTGGTTTCAAACTGTTGAATCCAATTATGATATGGGGGAAGCAAAACGCTGCAATGATTCCTGCTGGGCGCGTTTTTCTCCTTTTGAGGCCGTGGCGATTAAAAAGCTTTTTCAGTTACCGGAAGCGGCAGGACTTACTGGATTGAAAAAAGCATTGCGCTTTCGCCTTTATGCATACATAAATCAGCAATCCATTATTGACGAAAGCCCACAAAGCATTATATTGCAAATGAATGATTGCCGTGTGCAATCAGCCCGAAAGCGCAAAGGTTTGGAAGATTACCCCTGTAAGTCGGCAGGCCTGGTTGAATACCGCACATTTGCCGAAACAATCGACGCGCGCATTCGCACGGAGTGTATCGGCTGTCCGCCGGATTCACATTCGCCCGATTGGTTTTGCTGTTGGAGATTTTATTTGCCGGATAAGGCATAAAAAATATATTTAAGGAGTAAGTTTATTATGGTGTCTCAAACTCACCCCGCAAAGTTTCGCGGGGCATCGCGTTATGTTCTTGATGATGAATTGGCCAAGATTGTGAATATTTCGATTGCTCTGGAAATGCCCCTTTTACTCAAAGGCGAGCCGGGCACGGGCAAAACCATGCTTGCGCATGCCATCGCCGAAAGTTTGCGCATACCTTTAATTATCCTCAATGTTAAATCCAGCATGAAACTGATCGAAGCCCTTTATCAGTATGACACGCTGACCCGTCTCAATGACAGCCGCTTTGCTGATTCCGGACGCGATGTCAGCAATATTGAAGAATACATCAAAATGGGTAAAATCGGTCAGGCCTTCGCGGCGGATAAGAAGGTTGTTTTGCTGATTGATGAAATCGACAAGGCCGATACGGATTTTCAGGATGACATGCTGGACATTCTGGATCAGATGCAGTTTGATGTTATCGAAATCGACCGGACGATTACCGCAAAAAATCGGCCGGTGATCGTCATTACATCCAACGCAAAGAAGGATTTATCCGATCCGTTTCTGGGGCGCTGCAATTTCCATCACATTGCTTTCCCCGATCGCGATATGATGCGTAAAATAATCGGCGTCCATTTTCCGGATTTGAATACGAATCTATCTGAGGCCTGCATGGAAGCTTTTTACCGCCTGCGGGAAGTACGTGGTGTGGAGAAAAAACCGGCGACCCGCGAGTTGATTAACTGGATGCGGGCGCTCCAGGCCGACCCCGACTTTCAACTCAAGAGTTTAAAAGCGGGCAATATTCCTTATCTGGGCGTGCTGTTTAAGAAGAGCACAGACCTATACCTGGCCAATCACCAGTAAATCGGGCTTATGTAAGAGAAAAGTATGTTTGTTAATTTTTTCTATATGTTGCGTGACAAGGGGGTTCCCGTTTCGCCCACATCTTTTTTGCGTCTGCAAAAAGCTCTGGGCATGGGGCTGATCCAGTCACTGGAAGATTTTTACAGCGTTGCCCGCAGCCTGCTTGTCAAAAGCGAGCGCTATTTTGACATCTACGACAAAACATTTGCTGTTGCGTTTCACGGTGTCACCGAAGTTGATCCGACGGAAGCGGAACTTAGCGAATTGGCACAGGCGATGCTCAACGAGTGGCTCAAAGATCCGGGCGCGATGGCCGCGGCGCTTGGTTTATCCGAAGATCAAATTAAACAAATGACGCCGGATGAATTGTTAAAACATTTTTTAGAGCGCCTCAAAGAACAGACAGAAGCGCATCACGGCGGAAACTATTGGATCGGAACACACGGCACATCTCCCACAGGGCATTCCGGAGTGCATCCGGGTGGGATGCGCGTGGGTGGAGAATCGCGCAATAAATCTGCAATCAAAGTCGCCATGGAGAGACGTTACCGCAATTACTCGCAGGACGGGCCGATTACCGCCTCGCAGATCGGTGAAGCGCTAAAAAGGATCAAACACCTTTCGCCTTCCGGGCCGCCGGACATCATCAACATTGATAAAACTATTTATCAGACCATGCGCAATGCCGGAGAAATCGAAATAGTGTTTGACAGGCGGCTTGCCGACCGCTTGAAGGTCAAGCTTCTTATTGATAACGGAGGCTGGTCGATGGACCCTTATGTTGAGCTTGTGCAGGTGCTTTTCCACTACGCGCAATTTCAATTCAAGGAGCTGGAAATTTATTATTTTCATAATACAATTTATAAAAATGTGTGGCAGGACGCGGCTCGCTATAAAAAACCCGTAGAGGTGGAGGACTTTGTCCGCAGCGATCCCGAGACTCGTCTGATAATAGTAGGTGATGCCTCAATGGCGCCCTATGAATTGCATGATCCCAATGGAGCCATATATGTGGGTCAGAACCAGTCCCGGCCGAGTATAGAGTATTTGAAATTTCTGGCTAAAACATTTCGTCACGCGGTCTGGTTGAATCCTCAAACGGAAGATCGCTGGTTTTATACCTGGACGGCAAAACACATTGCCGGTATATTCCCGATGTTTGAACTTTCTCTGGATGGTCTGGAAAAAGCTGTACGGCGCTTGAGGTCCCGCAATTAATACCATTTCTAAATCAAAGCGCTATCTTTGTTGGCAGCGTCGTCGGCTTCCTCAACGTATGTACAATACGTCTCGTCGCCTCCTCCTTGCCGCCTCGATATCATCTTTGATTTAGAAATGGTATATAGTTTTTTTGTTTATCATTGCGGCTGTCATATTTTGGATGCATTTATTTAATAATTTATATATTGTTCATTACTGAAATTTTGAATGGGAAAATATTATGGGTCTAATACGTCTATTGTTTAGTGATCCGGCTGCTTTTGTCATGCTGTCCGTGCTCCTTTTGTACTCGGTGATCTTTCATGAACTTGCTCACGGCTGGGTTGCCTATAAAATGGGTGATCCTACGGCTAAACGGCTGGGCCGGTTGACTCTCAATCCGGTTAAACATCTCGATGTTATAGGGACATTGATGCTTTTGATTATCGGTTTTGGCTGGGCAAAACCTGTTCCCGTAAATCTGGAAAATATTCCCATCGATAAGAGACGCAAAGGGATCATTCTCGTGTCGGCGGCAGGTATCACTGCCAATATCATTTGTGCTTTTATCGCACTTTTGTTATTACAACTTTTATCTCCCGGGCACGAAGACATTATGTATAAGATTCTTTCTCTGCTGGCCTGGATAAACATATTGCTGGCCGCGTTTAATTTAATCCCGATTCCTCCGCTCGACGGCTCTAAAATTCTCATGGGTTTCGCGCCGGAATCTGTAAACAGGGTACTGAATCAAATTGAGCCATTTGGGTTTTTTATTGTTATCGGCTTGTTGTATTTAGGTTTCCTCAATCCGGTAATCGAGCTGCTTCAAGATATTATCGTTAAGTTTATATCCTTAATTTTGCACGCAATAGGCGCAGGATAAAGTATGGATAGACTAAATTATAATTATTAACAAAAAGGAGATAATTTTATGATGACATTTACAGAACTGTTAAAAAACAGAAGAGCAATCCGTGATTTCCAGGAAAAAGTTGTTGATCTGGATATAGTAAAAGAAATACTCAAGGAATCATGCTTGGCGCCTTCGGCAAGTAATGGCCAGCCCTGTCAGTTCATTATCGTCAACAACCGGCAGACCCTGAAAAAACTCTCTGACGAAAGTAAAAAGAACCTCCTGCAGGATTTTGCCGAAAACAAGACATCGCTCAACCCGAACTATGTGGATATGCTTAAAAATGAAAACTTTAATGTTTATTATAACGCGCCGTGTTTGATTTACGTTATCGGCTCGAAAAGTGTTCGTTCGCTGGACGTTGATTGCGCGCTGGCGGTCAGCTACATTATGTTTTGTGCCGCCCAAAGAGGTTTGGGTACTTGCTGGGTCAATTTGGGGGCATATATCAGAGATCAAAAAATAAAAGCGGATATAGGATTACCTGATGACTGCCGCATTGTCGCGCCCGTGATTATCGGCTATCCCAAAGAGATTCCCGCAGCGTCGGAGCGGCATGCTCCCCAAATTCTCAAGATAGTTAGCTAAAATAATGAAAATAAATCTTCCCTCCCTCGACGGGAGGGATTGAGGGAGGGTGAAACGACAAGACGTCTCCCTACGGATTCGACATGACAAAAAATCTCCCCACACCCCTCTTTAAAAAAGAGGGGAAAAACAAGGACTTGATTGCCGGATCAAACTGTAGGGTGGATGAAGCGTAAAAAGATCCACCTAACATATTACAATTGGTGGAACCGCTACGCTTGTTCCACCCTACGAACTGGATTCCGGTTCCTTGCCCGGCGAATGCTGGGTTCACCGGTGTGGCGGCTTTTTAAGAGTTCATTAAAGAAGTTCGGCGAGAATTTTTAAACCGGCGGCAGGATTTGTTTTCCAGTGAAAACGGATAACTCTTCGTCCTGCATCGATTAGCGCCTGCCAATCGCCTTGAGCCTGGGCGGCTTTTAGTGTCCCGAAGGTGAGAGTTGAATTCTCCGCGCCAAAGCTCTCAGGAATATCGACATCAATCAAATCATCAGCAGTTAACTGAATAAATAACCCATTTCCGGAATCGCCTTTGTGCAATTGACCGGTGGAATGTAAATAGCGCGGCCCGTAGCCAGTGGTTACCGCAAGTCCATATTTAGTAAAAATTGTTTCGCGCAATTTCCGCAGTGCCTCATCCACCTTGAGTGTTGGGCTTAGATATACCTGCAAACAAACATAATCAAATGCCTGTGCCTGCCCAAGGAAATTTTTCAGAGCTTCAGAGGCAGAAGAACCTTTGATCTTACCGAATACAGCGCACTCGGGCGTTGTCAGTGCCGGTGCTTCTTGATGAAGCCCCTTGTGATCACGGTAAGAAGTAATCATCCGGTGGGCATATTTCTTTGCTGCTTCCACATCCGGCTGATCAAAAGGATTGATTTTTAAAATATGGGCGGCAACGGCGGTAGCCATCTCCCAGATAAACATTTGAGCGCCTAACTCATAAATATCATTGCTCTCAATAGTAATTACCGGATGCCCTGCTGCGGCAAGGCAAGTGATCTCTGGCGAATTATCGTCTTCTCCATTTTGAAAGATGACAAATACGCGATCATTGCCGTAAGCGCCGGGTTCAGAAAGTTCTTCACTTGTGACCGGCAGGATTCCTTTTCCTTCTTTGCCGGTGCTCTCCGCTATTAGTTGCTCCAGCCAGTTGCCGAAAGACGCGAAGCGCGTCGGCATTATCAAAGTGAGTTTGTCGCGCCCCATTTGCGCCAGTGTTCCCAAAGTTGCGCCCAAAGCAGATCCTGTGGCATCAAGATTGTCGGAAAAATTTTGAGTTTTTTCTCTTAGATCGGAAGAGCACACGTCTGAACTCCAGTCACGCCAATATCT
>OCZT010007042.1_pt1 | contig 11065 bp, 1 predicted proteins | sample 1539031 | NCBI WGS metagenome assembly OCZT01 (sample SAMEA3539308, study PRJEB22396) | soil metagenome | biome: tundra; feature: field; material: soil | place: USA | collected 2010-05 | depth 0.15 m
GCCCCATCACTACCATCACCCCCGTCAATGCTCCCAACGGAACGGTTAGCGGGTTCACAGTCACCGGCACGCTGCCGGCTGTTGGCACCTACATCCGCATCAGGATCGTGGCCAAGAATCGCCCGATCCCGCACAACACACTCTGCTCCTCCTCCACGAACACTCCAGGTACTGACCAGAAGGCCGCCTACGCTGACAAGTGCGGAAGTGCGTCAGTGAAGCCATGCTCCTACTACACCGCACAGGGCGCCCAGATCCTCGCCAGCTATGAGGCGAAGGTATCCAACGGTGCTGAGTGGGCAAACCTCCAGAAGGGCCTGCCGCCGAATGCCAAGAAGAGCCCGCTGGAAACTGCGGGTGGGCAAGCTCTGTCCGAGGTCGGCAGCACCCCGCTCTTCGGTGGCTTTGTGGCCGTGATGGCCAATATCTTTGTCGCTCAAATTCAAACGCCCGACCCGTACAACCAGGGTCTTCCAAAGCAGGCCAGACTCACAGCACAAGTCACCTTCGAGCCCGAGGTGCTCGCCGTTGAAGGCAAACAGCGGTTCTATGACACCCCGACTGGAAAGCCCAATCCCACTGATCCCGACGACAGCATTCAGCTTCGCGCGGGCACCGGGTATCACACGATCGACTGGAAGGATGACGAAAGTTTCCAGGGCGTCGACACGCCATTCTTCGGCATGGTCAACCAGATCAATTACCGGATCATGCACCCGATTCAGCATTGCTATCGCCAGGATAAATGCGACGCCATCATCCTGGGGGGCCAGGTGGCGGTTGGCTGGAAGAGGGGAAGTTTCTCCAATGTCAACTTCAAGACCAGTCCCTTGATGATGGCGGGCTATCCCGCGTCCGACGAAAGCCTGAACTATTGCCGGACCGGCAACCACAAGTGCCCCAAGACCAACCTCGACCGGCGTGCCGTGGAGTTTTCCAACAACTACCAAATCCTGATCGACGAAATCCTGCTGCCATTCCGTGCTGACGGCATCTCCGCGTTTGGAAAAGCCAACCTCGTGGAAGTGTTCATCGACAACGGCATTGTCTACAGCGGCCTGAATCCCACCAGCTTCCATGATTCGCATCCCAATGCCATCTGCGCCGGCGCCATGGTGGACGATGGAACCGCACCGCTGTTGCTGGGCCATTATCAACCCGTCGTCGCAGATGGGTCGGGGACACATTGGCGGATCTTTTTCTTCTACCATCGTCCGAGTTGGGACCCCCTCCACAAGGTCTCCGGAGTGGCGGCGCACCTGGTGCAGTTCCGCGGCGATGACGCCCCCGCGTACATGAAACTCACGGACACGACTGACCGCTCAGTCGCCACCACGATATACGGCAACGCCGATCAAGTCCCCTGGCTGGTTGAACTAGACGACGATTACGTCAACCCGATCGGAAATGTTCTCTTCGCCTCAAATCCCAATCCGATGGCCGGCGGCCGGAACCCGGAGTATCGCGACATCACCAAACGCGGCCGCCTGATTGTCTGCAAGATGGGTGGCATATCGGACGACACGGGCGCTCTGGGCAGAACGGACACGAATCAGTTCGGCGGGCCGCTGTGGAATCGCACCCAACTCACTGATGTCGCTCGTGTGGGGTATTGGACGGAACGTAACGGCTTTCATCTCATCGCATCCCAACCCCTGTGGGATCAAGTCGCCCACCCCACCCTCAGCCAGCCCACCAGCGGCACCGACACGTCGCACTCCCCCTTTGTTGGAATGGACCCCCGCATCGTCAACAAACCCCAGGCGTTTGGAGGGGCCATCCCCATCAACGGCTCGCCCAGCCTGCCCTCGTTCGATGCTGACACTGGCGCCCAGATCGACAGCAACTATGCCGTGGTGGGCCACACCTATTCCACGGACACCCCGGAAGTGTTGGCATGGTTCCGCCAGATCGTTGGAGTGGACGCCGATGGCTTGCCTGAAACCCGCTGGCACTCCATGCTGCCGGTTGACCCCAACGATCCCGAGCAGATCAAGAAAATAAAATGCTCCCCGCCGTCCGCGGCTTCGGAGATGCTGCCCCTCAATCGCATCTACTACCAGTGTTCGCTGTGCAAGGTTGACTTCACGCAGGAAGAGGTGAACTTCCTCACCGCCACCCACACGCCTCCCATTGTCGTCATGCCCCCCAGCCCGCCAACCGGAGCAGTCTGCGGGTGTCCCAGGGAGTGCGGTGGCGCCCTGGTGTCGACGGGGGCGTACGATCACTTCCTCGATGTCCGGGCCAAAGGGGAGATTGACGTCTGGGCGCCTCCTGGGACCACGGTTCGGAAGGATGGGTTCTTCTGGAAAAACCCCACGCTTGTTTCGCGGCTTCACTACGATCAGTTCCTTCGCAAGCTCGGTCCCTATGATCCCAAGAGTGGCGCCTATACCGGCAACATTTCTCCAACCTCCAACGTCATGGGCGCACTCCCGAAGTCGTCGAGTCAGTTTTACAACGCTGGGATCTCGCGTCAGATCACCAGCCCGTGGGCCGCGAATGGGGACACGCTCTCGCAGGTCCGAACCCGTGTTGCCGGCATTATGGACCTGTACGCCGATGACTACGCCAAAATCCAAGACAGCATCACCAAGAAAATCACGACGTATCCCCATGACCAGGAATCCACCACCACACTTAAAACCGGCGATCTGATCTGGTTCTATCGCAAGCCCGACCCCGACTTGCCCGAACATGCGGTGGGGTTGGTTATCAGCGTCGCCGAGGCGGACCTGGACAGTCTGAAAAACGAACCGATTGTCAAGAACGATGCCCCCATGCCCGTGCGATCCGGCTACCCCGCTGACGATCAGGGGGAGCGTCTTTACCAGTCGGACTTACGCACGTGGAGAATCGGTGTCGCCCAGGACACGCTGAGCCTGCAAAATTCCATGAACCTGTGGGGCTCGGCGGCAAATGCGGGCATGCCAAGAAACGCGATGGCCGATCATCTTCGAGAAATCACTGGGTCCGAACCTGGCCAGGCGGAAGACTTCGATCCCAAAACCAACGTCACGGTGCCCGTCGACGAGCGGATCATCTCTCCGTTCGCCACCACTGGCGAATATGGCGGCGGCCTCAAGCAGGTCACCCTCCCGCACATCCAGAAGATGCGGAACCGGGTGATCCCCATGCTTGCCTACGATCTCTCCGACAACGGGTACACGGCCGGCGGCGACTTCACCAACAACTCCCAGCCGTCCAACTCCAATCGGTTCGGCAACGTCGCCAAGAATCTTCCCTTCAAGCGATGGGGCACGATTCCTCCGCAGGTCCTCGCCGCGACTTCGACTGGCTGGGACTATTACGTGGAGTGGGACACCGGCGGCGTCATCTCGGACAAGGCCAGGGCCTACTACCCCGTGGGCACCACCTGGTGGCGGATCAACCAGATGGTTGGCCAGATCAAGCGCAAGGGCGGCACTAACCCACTGCACCTCGACGACAGCACCGCCACAGCCAAGAACCCAGACGGATCGCCGGCAAACATCATCCCGTACACTGGCGACACGATTACCAGTGTGTGTGCGTTCTTCCTTCACGGCCGTATTCCGCAGCACATGGAAGTGGTCAAGGCTTACGCGATCTTCACCCCCGGCGACGGTCCCTCTGCGGCGCCCATTGGCTGCCAAGGGCTGTACACAGGGTATCAGGGACTCCAATACGGCGACGGCCACGTTGGGACGCTGTCCTATGTCGGGAACCCCAACTGTTATTGGCAGCACTTCCATCCATGGACACAAGCCCCGGAGCACGAGGGCGACAAGGGTGGCACCAGCCCCGGTGGCTCCGGGTATTGGAATAAGCCAAGCAAGGATCACACGGATAAGTGGCAGCAGTACAGCATCGGTGACGAATTCGGCGGGGGTCCACAGTCCGAGTCACTCCCCCCAATGCTGGTGCCACAGCAGCTCTCATTGCAGGGAGGGACTGAGGGATTCGTCTCGGCCATGGGGATCGACGACACCGTCAACTATCTCGACATGGTCGACATCCTGAGCGTGAAATGCGATGACAAGACATGGGGATTCGGATTTACCCAGCCCTTCCTGAAACCCTGGCACTGGGGCGAGGCCATCCAGCAGAACATGACTGAGAATGAAGTCTGGAAAGACCTCGACTTCTCAACGTATGACGCCCTCAAGAACCGCTATCACACCATCGGCCTAGCCGCGGTGAACACCGTGGAATCCACACTGAGCTTCGACTACTTCGCATCGGAATATCGGCAAATCATTTGGCCGCACGAACACCAGGGCATCACGGGGTGGATCAATTACACCAACTATTCCTCGGACGACAACTTCGGCAAATTGATCGGCGTCGCCGCGAAGGTGACCGACTCATCGTGGGCCAACGGACCGCAAACGATTGTTCAAGCGTCTTCCCCCGGCGGCAACGGACCTGACAACGGGGGGCCGATCCCGCGTGTGCTGGACATCACCGACACCGTCAAGGGTCTCTACAACGACCGCGTTACCCGATTCTTCAACTGCAAATTGGGTTGGAGTTACGCTGATCTCCAGATCAAGATTCCAGCACTCACCGACACCAACCTGGCCACGGCTGCGCGATTCCACACCAAGTGGCGAGACCCGGAGTATTACCCCAACTATCGCTACGTCGATTCCAGCTACGGCTTCTGGCTCAACGATCCGTGGCACCACACCCCCCTGAGCGGCGACCAGACTTCACCCCCGAACATGGACGGGGACCCGATCGCGTTCACGGATGAGACTCGGATGGGTCGCGTCTCCAGCGTCACCAACTGGGACACGCACAACCTCACCTCCGGCGACGCCGACTACCTCAAGTACCATCCCTGGCAGCTCTGCCAGGCGAACCAGTCGCTCCCCGAAGGTGGACCGATCCTTGCGCCTTCCCCCCAGGAGCCGTCCGGCAAGTTCTGGCAATCCACCAGCAATCGGGAGCAGTCACAGAACTTCATCATCGACCTGCGATCGACTCCCCTGGAAACCAGCCGCCGGCCGTTCCGCTACCAGCAGCCGGCGATCGACTCCACCAGTGCCACATGCCCCAACGTCAAATCCTGTTTCATCGCGCAGCGTGGATGGACGGTTGGACAGTACCTGGAATACGCCACCAGCACCTGGGGCGTCAACTCCATCCCCAGCACCTCCAGCGATCACTGTGCCAACTGTGGGACCAAGCTGGTGAACGTGACCTACATTGGCGGCGATGGGATCATCACCGTCACTTACGATCCATCGTTCGTCGACGATTCGATCGTGTCCAATCTCCAGATCGACTGCAACGATGGCAGCGGCAACACTCCCAAGCACGGGTTCACGGTCGAATACTTCAACACGCAAATGCAATCATGGAACGTACTACTTGTCGTCAACTACGACACCGGCACTCACCTCTACAGCTATTTGCAGTGGAACGGCAGCACCTGGGCAACGGTGACGTCCAGCTCATTGCCAACTGCATTCAGAGGTGTGGAGGGCGTCGCCGGCACCCCCAAGAATCCTTCGGCTGCCAATGGCGCCCACTTCACGATCGTCGCCGGCTCAAAGCTGCGGTTCAACGTCGTGCGTCCGGCCGAGCAACCGTCCAGTTATCCCACGGGCAACGCGTGGGGCGGATGCACCCCCAGCCCGTCCACCAGTGAGGTCATCGTCGCTGCCCTCCCCGGCACTTCGACGGACTTCATCGGGCGGAACATCATCCTCAAAAACTCGGACACCAACCTGACTCGAACCATCGCGATCGTCGACGTCACCGCCAATGGCGGTGGCGGATACCGCCTGAGACTGGCAGATGCGGTGCTCGCGCTCGAAACGCAGTTCAGCATCCAGTGGATAAATTTCATCGCCTTGTGCTCCAAGTTCCGAGTCTTCGGGTGGCCTTACCGTGCCGGCGATCTCACCATCACGCCGCCGGCCTACACGCAGCCGATCGCGTTTGGGATTGGGAACACGAGCTTCCGTCTCAACGTCTGGGCCACGAAAGTCCTCTCCGTGCAGGCGACCGTGGGGGACCAGATCGGCCTCAACCTCGCCCGCGCCACCGATCCAACCGCTGACACTTTCCGGTGGACAGTTCACCAGGTCACCTTCGGCAAATACACCTACTTGGAAATCAACGGGGGCCAGTTCTACTTCGATTACAAAACCAACTCGATCGTCATCCCGGACAAGTACCTCAATCCGGCCAGCGGGGCGGTGGAAAGCATCTGGAGCCTCAACTCCTCTCTCTACGGTGACCCCAATGGAACCTTCTCCATCACCACATTGCCCTGCGGCTTGTCGGTGGGGTACATCACCGGGACCGGAGTGGCGGTTGATGTTCCAGTGGAGGCCCACGGTGGCGGCCCCAGCTACCAGCTCGATCGTGAGTGCGTCCAATTCGTGGCTCGGCATGGGGCCGACGACGAGACGATTCCTGGGGATGTCCTGAGCAACCCCTCCACCGTACTGCCCGATATGGGGTCGTCCGAGATTCTGGCCACCAACAACAAGATGCCATGCCGGCTCTACTGGCAGGTCTACAACCACGATCCCATCTTTTGGGGGACCTGGCAGGGGTGGCTCTCGGGTGACGAGATGGGGGCCAGTCAGTGGGACGACAATTCTGTTTTGGGGGTATTCTCCGGCGGACACGGAGGGGTGATTTCGGACTGCGGCCCCAACGCCGCCTTGGGTGGAAAAGCCGCTGGGACCGTCACCCTTTACGGAATGCCGAGTGTAATCCTCTCAGGTGATCTGGCCGTGTATGCCAAATCGTACACGAATCGCACATACAATCTATCGAACGGTCAGGTGGTCAGCACGGCCGAGCGAACGGGAGGGTTCAGGAAGGGGGCCTTCGTCTTCCGTCTCTCGATCAACGAAAACCTGATGGACGGTCAGCGGAAAAGCATCGGTTGCGGTGTGCCAAAGGTATTAGTTTACTTGCGTGAACGGAACTCGGACCCCCGGCTGGACCCCGATCCGCTCACCAACTGAACTGGAAAGGACGTCGACAATTCCAACACCATTTATCAAGTTGTATGAACTGCCTCAGGGGTATACCCAGGACGCCGACACGGATATCCAAGTCCACAGGGCCGATGAAGTCGTACCCGTCGTGCTCAAGCTCTCCCTCCTCAGTGATGTGAAGGCCGCAACTCCGCTTGTCGGTGCCGTCATCATCAACGCCGCCGACCTCTATTGCTTCGACCCCAACTATGGCTACCACACCATCGAAAACCTCATGGCCCATCCCACCAAGGCCGGTGTTTACATCCCTGAGTCCACCGCGTGGGCGGATGTCCTCCATCAGCCCCTGGGTGCTTTGGCCCCTATCATTAAAGATTCCTACCCGTCCACCATGGCCACCACCACTTATGCCTTCACTGCGGATGGCGTGACCTTTACCGGATCAACCCTGGGCGACACCATCAGCTTCTTCGTTCGTGCCGCCATCGGAACCAAGGATACCTTTGCCCTCGCCGGTGACACCTTCTACCGCGGGGCCAACGCCACCTTCAACCGGCTCCTCGTTTCCAAGGACGCAGCCGAATACGCCATCACTACTCAGCCCTCCGATGGCGTCGGGTACATCACCGTCACCGGCGTGGCCACCAGCCTGAAAGCCTCCTACGCCGTCACCACCACCCTGGCCAGGCAATTCATCAGCCCCAATCCTAACTGGGTAGGGGGGCACATTGGTCAATGGCCTGACGTGTTCCAGGGTCTGTACGATTACCCTGGCGACAATTACGTGGACACCGGCGGCACCCCCGTCGATCCTGGAACGATGCCGCTCTTTGTGGACCCCGGACTTTACTCGGTCAACTTCCGCGACGGCACCGTCACCTTCCCCTCGGCGATCGATTCCACGGCCACGCCCGTGCGGGCCAACTACGCCTACCTCTCCGACGTGGCCAATGTCACCAACCAGAAACTCACCGTGATCGCCGGCACCGGCAACCTCCAGTACAAGGCGGACACCGAGCTGCTCTTCACCGACAGCCACGGCAAGCGATGGGTGAACCGGAACGACGTGTACACGCCGTTGAACGTCTACGTCGATGGAGTGCTTACGCCGCAACCAACCAGCGTGCTTCCGTATGACACGTTGGACGTCAAAATGTCATAAGGTCAGGCATGGTTCTGGGTATACCCAGAATGGCAAACGAAGGGGTCGGGGAAAATGTCCATCACCATCAGCAATGTCGTCGTCGTCCAGGGGACCGGAACCTACGTCAAGGAATCCGTCCTGGAGGTCACGTTCGACCTGGCCGCGGCCAGCCCCAACGCCGGCCACACCTTCACCATTGAAGGTCAGATCAAACTCACCAGCACCCACGGCACCTACACCGGCGGAACCTGGGTTCAGGCCTACTTCCATTCCTTCATCCCCATCACCGGCCTCTCCACCGGAACCGGCAAGCACTGCCTCATCCGCGTCCCGGTCACCCTCACCCAGGCCAACATCCCCCTGGCCAATTACACCACCGAGCTCACCGTGCAGATCAGGGCCAAGGATGAAACGACCAACGAATACAGTTCCTACGTCGACAGCGGCTCGGCGATGAGCCTCAAGGCCAACCCCGCCTCCGTGACCACCTGCACCATGCCCCATTACCTCGGCAACATCGGCACCACCCACCCCTACAACGCCGTCGTCTGTGCGCTCGCCGGCAGCAACGGGGCCGCCAGCCCCTCCGACCCCAGCTACTACCGCATCGCGCAGAACACCGCGGATCTGGTCGACGGTACGGGGACTCCGCTGACCTTCACGGCCACCCCCACCTTTTCCTTCCTGCCCAACGACACTGATGGTGCCAAGACCGTATCGGTGAAAGTGTACGACTCGTACTACAACTCCAGCCCGGCCGCCACGTTCACCTACGATGGCACCACCGGCCACTTGCCCTTCCTCCAGAAGACGCCGCCGAGTCGGTGCGTGCTGCGGATCGTGGGCGCCAGCGGCTCTGAGAATTACGCAGGAATCCTGGTTAACACGGACGGCACGTTCACTGTAAATCGCAGTGCCCAGGCATTTGTTTCGGCTTACAGCCCCATTCCCATGACCTTCCAGATTCTTTCCAGTTCCAACGTCGAGCTGGGAACCAACATTGGTACGGACATCACCTACAACTCCACCAACGCCGTCCAGGACATCGCCCTCACGACGGACCAGTCCACTCCGTCAAGCGACACCTTTAACCAGGACGCCAACGTAACGGTCAGTGTCCAGGTGAAAGACGCGGCCAACAACATCATCCAGCTCAACACCACGATCCGTCTGGTCACCCGCATCTACCTCGCCCATCATTACCCCCTGCGTAATCCCGACTCGGTTTATCTGCCGCTGCTTCGTGAGGTTGGAACCGGGGGCAATGAAACCGTCATCCCCGAGACCATGACTCTCTCCGACAATGCGGTGAGAACCTGGCCCGACATCTTCTATCCCATGACCCACAGCTACCCCGTCGACCAGTTCGGCGACATCGACACGGCCGCCACCATCGCCCTCAACGGGGTGAGCAATTCATCCAATGACGCCGTCGTTCTGCAAAATGTTGGCGGTGTGATGTCGATCGTACTGGACAGCAAGGGCCGCCCGAACACGACGGGATGGACGATGGATGGAACCAAGAATTACGGTGCCATGCTTTCGTCGACCATTGCAAGTCTGCTGTACTGGACGATCGACAATGGGACCAACGGTGATTTCCAACTGGAGTTTGAGTGGTTCGACTTGAACCCCAACGCCTATGGCCCGCCCTACAATCCGATCGCTCCCTACCGTGGCGACGTGCTGGCCGTCTACGATGCCACCGACCCCGCGGCCTTGAGTTCTTCCACCGACCCCGCCACCGGCATCACCACCTACACGATCGCCGATTCCACGAAGCTCAAGGAAATCATGGCATTCACGGGCTCGGGAACCAACGTCCTCAACCTCACCACCGGCCAGCGAGTCAGCTCCAATACGCAGGGGGGATTCTCCAGTGACTTCGTTCGTGGTATCAGGAAGATCGTCCTGATCCTCTACACGGATGCGGCCGGCGGCGCCTCGGGCTTCAAGCTCAAGAGCAGCCAGGAATACCCTCAATCGTATGTCAACTGGAACGTCGACAACTCCACTGGCCAGTTCTGGGTGCACAAGCACAGCTCCCTTGGCACGTCCATGGGCGCCGCTGACTCCACGACCAAGCACGCCACCTACGACTACATGGATCGCAGCGTCACCAAGGATGTGGAGAACGGGAAGATCATCTTCACTTCCGATCCCGGCGGCGAAGTGCGGGCCGACTACACCTACTACACCGGCACCACTCCCACGGTCACCGCCGCCCTGGCCACGGATGACGATTTCGTCGAGTACATCGACGCCTACGTCTACGTCTTGCCGGCCGCCACCTACATCATCACCGACGATGTTCGCAGCCACGTCTACGAGATCGACGGGTACGGCCGCGTCACCACGCACGTGCAATGGAACAAGGATGCCGGTGTCCTGGAATGGGACGCTGTGGAGGATATCCCCGCCAGCCGGCGGATCATCGCCGAGTACACCCATCACACGTTCAAGCGATTGACCGACGATGGCTTCGGCGATCTGGTCTTCAATGATCCCGTCGTCGTTGCCGACAACACCCCCAGCTATCCCGATTACACCTACGCCGACATCGCCGTCTGGAATGAAGGCGACGCCATGCTCGAACAGGGCCTGATGACCTTCGTGCCCCGCGGTTATGACACAGACGGACGCGACGGCGTCGTGCTGGTCCCCGGATCACTTCCCACCTACTTGCTGGCCAGCGACATCGTCGATCAGGTCCTCGACATCAACCGCCCCTGGGACGTGCAGCGTGGCACCGCCGACGAAACCTACACCCGCATGGCCTGTGCGTTCAACACCACCTTCATCTGGTCACGCGGCCTGGCGAAGACGGGAACGGGTGACCCGAACAATCAATCGGCCACCGGCATCCTCTCCTACTGGAAGGGTCGCAACTTCGGAAACATCCCCGCACGCGGGCGACTCTTCGGACGCACCGTGTGGGTCCTGGGCGGCACTGGCGGCACCAGCTATCCGCAGA
>OCZT010007043.1_pt1 | contig 11063 bp, 9 predicted proteins | sample 1539031 | NCBI WGS metagenome assembly OCZT01 (sample SAMEA3539308, study PRJEB22396) | soil metagenome | biome: tundra; feature: field; material: soil | place: USA | collected 2010-05 | depth 0.15 m
TCACCGTCGAACTCTCCATCCCGCACGCGCAGTCCCTCAAAGATCGCCGCCAGGTCATCCGCTCGCTCAAGGACAAGCTGCGCCACGGCTTCAACGTTTCTGTCGCCGAACTCGACGACGCCAACCTCTGGAACCGCGCCACGCTGGGAATCGCCGCTATCTCCGGCTCCCACGCCTATCTAACCGGCCAGATGAAGGAACTCGACGACGCCATCCACCGCCTTACCAACACGCTCGGAGCCGAAATCGTCGACTCTTGGGTCGAAATCCTCGCAGAATGACCTCCGTTTGTCATTCCCGAAGGGAATCTGCTTTTGTCCTTTGTTATCCTTGAATGTTCGATGAAGAGATGAAAGATGCCTTATGGATGAACAACGAGCACGAATCTACCACCGAAACCGCGTCGCCAGCACCTTCTCCGAAGAGATCGGAGCCATGCTCGAAGGTGAGCTCTCCGACCCGCGCATCGCCCCCAGCTACGTCACCGACGTCGTTCTCGCGCCCGGCGGCAAGAGCGCCCGCGTCTTCGTAGCTGTCCATGGAACCGAAGTCGAAGAGGCCTCCACGCTCGCCGGCCTGATGACCGCACGCGGCTTCATCCGCTCCCAGATCCGCGATCGCATGGGCGTTCGCCATGTGCCCGAGCTGACCTTCGCCATCGACCGTTCGGAGAGAATGACTGGCCGGATGGACGAACTGCTCGCCCGCACCCGCAAGCGCGACAAGAAACGCGATGAAAAATCCGCCGCAGCCAAACCCGTCGCACCGCAGCCCACGGAGCCGCAGTCTTGATTCCCGCACAGAAGCCCATCGCAGCCCCCGCGTTGGAGCTTCCCGACACGCCGCAGGAAGGAAGACTCTGGTAGCCTTGTCTGGCTCATAGACTGGCTGATGAAGTCTCGTCGCCGATGGATATATTGACTGAATCTCCACAACCCGCCGCATCCGGCGCAACAAAACGCCATGCTCCAGTCGCCTGGATACGCGCCAAAATCCAGAGCCTCCGCGGCGAGTCACCGTGGGAGTTCGTCGTCCTCCTCGTGGTCACGACCTTCCTGCTGTTCTACGGATTGGTCCCGATCTTCGGCGGCGATCAGGTCGGCTTGGTCGGCGCCGACGAGCCGCGTTACGCGCAGATCGCCCGCGAGATGCTCAACGCACACTCCGACATCTGCCATCAGGTCAACGCGAGGATCTTCCCGCACAGCATCAGGCCGAAGGACATCGAGAACTCCTTCCGCTGCCTCGACGGCGGAACCGTAACCCCGATCCTCTATGGACATCCGTGGCTGGAGAAACCGGCGCTCTACTACTGGCGCGCAATGAGCTTCTTCAAGGAGTTCGGCGTATCCGACTGGTCGGCGCGGCTGCCTGCAGCTTCCGGCGCATTCCTGCTGATCGTGATGATCTTCCTCCACATGCGGCGTTTCCGCCCTGGAGGCCAGCTCGACGCCGCGCTGATCACCGCATCCTGCGTTGCCATCGTCGGCTTCGCCCGCGGCGCCTCCACCGACATGCAACTCGCCGCGCCGTTCTGCATCGGAATGCTCGGCTGGTACGCATGGTACGAGACGGGCAAGAAGTTCTGGCTCTTCGACCTGTACTTCTTCGGAGCCGCCGCGACGCTCGCCAAAGGACCCGTCGCTCCGTTCCTCGCGCTCGGCATCATCCTGTTATTCCTCGGTCTGCGGCGCGAGTGGTCGGCGCTTCGCCGCACCATCTGGATTCCGGGCGTCCTGCTCTATCTGGTGATGGTGCTGCCCTGGTATATCGCGGTACAGCGGGAAAACCCGACGTTTGTGCATGCCTTCTTGGTCGAGCACAATCTCGAGCGCTTTGCCACCAACCTTTACCAGCATCGCCAGCCAGTCTGGTATTACCTCGCGGTCCTGCTCGTAGGACTGATGCCCTGGACAGTGATTGCAATCCGCGCCGTAGTCGCAGCGATGAGCGATTCGATCGACGAGTGGAAGGTGCGCGTCAATCCCAAGCGCTATCTCGGGCACTTCCGCGCGGGAGATGCCTTCCCCGAGTTCCTCGTCCTCTGGGCGCTCTTCCCTATCGTCTTCTTCACCTGCTCCAAGTCGAAGCTGCCCGGTTACATCCTGCCCTCAATTCCGCCAGTCACAATTCTCACCGGCGACTACCTCAACCGCATTCGCCGGAATGGACTTCCCAAGTGGCTGCTTTGGTCGCACGCGGCCGCATGCGCGTTAGTGGCCTTCGTGATCGTGCTGGCGCCGCAGCACATGCTGTACGAGACGCTTGTGCCGTCGGCAACCTGGCTCGTGTGCGCCAGCGCAGCGGCGATCCTTGTGTTCTTCGCCGTGGTCAAGACGATCCGCGTCGGAGGTATCGCGCATGTGCGCAACGCTACGCTGTTTCCGGTACTGGCTGCGATGGTGTTCCTGCTCGGCTTCCACGGCAGAGACCTCGACCTGAACTATTCCGCCAGACCGCTCGCGCGCCAGATGCAGCAGCAGGCTCCCGATGTGCGGCCGGTCGCGGTTCACGACGTCAAGCGCGACATGATCTACGGCCTCGCCTTCTATCGCAACGAGGAGCCGATCGATTACGACAAGGACGGCGTTCCCGCGGACGCGCATCTGCTGGTGATTCCGGCGAGCGAGACGGCCCAACTGGATCACTGGCTCGCCGGCCGCGTTTACGAGCCGCTTTTCCTCTACGAATCGCAGGGTCTGGAAGTGTATAAGGTCTACCAAAAGCGGTAGGGCTCTGAGCGCTATTCCGCGCATGGTGCGCGATAAAGCTCGACGCCTGTAATCCTCGACAGGTATTTTGGATCGGAATTGAAGTCGAAGTGTAGGTCGGGTTGTATGTCCAGTTTGCCGGTTGCCTCTCAAATCGAAGTCCTCGACCTGCGGCATTTCTCCGCACGTCAACTGCGGCCTTTGCTGGAGCGTGAGGCTGAAGTGTGGCGCGAGCGCCTGCGCTGGGATTACACGAGCTCGACCGAGTTGCTGCTGCAGTATCTGGAATCACGCATCCTGCACGGTTTCGTGGCGCTCGACCAAGGGCGCGTTTGCGGTTACACCTTCTGCGTTTACGAAGGACACAAAGCGGTGATCGGCGATGCTTTTGCCGCAGGTCACAGAACGATGAGCGACGCCGAGACGACCCGCGTGCTCCTGGTCCATGTGCTGGAAATGCTGCGGCACTCGCCCGCGGTCGATCGCGTGGAGTCGCAACTTCTCCTGTTCAACGCAGGTGAGTTTGCCGACCTCTTTACGGGTCCGGAGTTCACAATCTACCCGCGCTTGTTTCTGGAATGCGACCTCCGCGGGACGATCGACGTTTTACCTACGGCCTTGCCTGCGCTTGAAGCATCTTCGACGGGAGTTCCGGCGGAGTTAGAACTGTCGCCCTGGACTGCACAGGATTACCAGGCAGCGGGCGAGCTGATCTACGCATGCTATGTGGGCCACGCGGATGCCCAGATCAACGACCAGTACCGAACGCTGCACGGTTCCCTGCGCTTTCTGCACAACATCGTGCGGTTTCCCGGATGCGGCGTCTTTGAAGCGAAATTCTCCTGGATGCTGCGCGATCGGCGAAGCGGTTCGCTGGTCGGCATGGTGCTGTGTTCGCGCGTCGCTCCAGAGGTCGCGCACATTACTCAGCTCTGCATCGCGCCGGCGTTCCGCGGCCGGGGACTTGGCCGCTTGCTTCTGGGGCGGAGTGCGAAAACGCTGCTGGCAGCGGGTTTCGAGGCCATCACACTTACGGTGACGGAAGCGAATGATCAGGCTGTCAGGCTCTACGAGCGATCTGGCTTCTCGCTGCGGCATCGCTTCGATGCGATGGCACTGGATACGCGACGCAAGCGGCGCTGAGCTCGTAAGAGCCCTCGCGCGCTACCAATCTTCCACGCGAGTTCGCTTGCGCCAGCAGACGAGCCAGACCAGCAGGCAGAGCACGCTGGCGCCAGCGGTGTCGAGCAGCACATCGACCGGCGTACCGTTGCGATTGGGCAGAAACGACTGGTGAAACTCGTCGCAGCTGGCGACGATGGCGGTCGAAAAGATGGCGAGAATCGACGACTCGAGGCGGAATGGCAGCAGTTCTGTCGGCCCGCGCCGGTCGAGGGTGTGCAGCCATGCGCGAAGGAACGTAAAGCCTACAGTCCCGTATCCGACGAAATGCCCGGTCTTGCGCAAGCAATGGTGGAAGGCTTCCCACGTGCTGTCCTTGATGGCGCCAAACCAGTGCTCGGCGATGGGCCGCAGCCAACTGCTTGTATTCTGCGCGGAAAAAGTACCCGTCGACTCCATGCAGATGACTGCGATCGCGATCGCAACCGGAGCCCACACGCTGAACCACCAGCGCCAGCCTGCATCGTCGCGTGTCCATTGTCGCTGTGGCTTGAGGAAGAAAACTGGACGCATCTTCCTACGCTATCAGCCGCGCACGCGTCGCGCATATTTCTGGCGATGATGCCTGTGGATTCAGGCTGTCATGCTTCGCGCGCCAGTTGCAATCCGCTTAGCACTTTCCTGCGCCTGCGGGCAACAACCGCCCAGACGATGAGGTTGATGAAGAGCGCGCCGGCGGAGTCAAGCAGAGCATCGCGAATGGAGCCAACGCGACCGGGGAGATACCTTTGATGCCATTCGTCCAGGCAACCTATGAGAAATGTCGAGGCAACTGCGAGACCCGCTGCGAAAGGCATGAGCCAACTTCTCAGCATCGTGGTGACAGCCCGAACCGTGCTGTACCAGGCGTTGCGGAAGAACAGCCCAATCATTCCGTAGCCGAAGAAGTGACCAGTTTTGCGGAGAACTTCATTGACGGGTCCGGTTTCGTTAAAGTGCCAAGTTCCGAAGGCTGCCTTCCAGACTGCGTTGACCACGACCTGAGTATGCGAGCCTCCCATGAAGGTGGTGGAAGTGAAGCACACGAAGACCAGGCTCAGCAGCACGGGCAACCATTTGGTTCGCATGTTGATTCGCACGCTGCGAGGTCGTGTGACTTGGGACGGATTCAACAGTATGGGCGAAGCAGACATTGTTTGTATCTCCAGGCAGAGTTGCGACCGAACCTGACAGGTTCAACCGGTATTCAAGCAAGTGAGATGCCAAACTGGACTGCTTTTGTTATCTGTGACTTAATCGGTTGCCAGACTACGGCGAAACGATGTCACAGGAAAGAATTACGCGATGCATCCGGGCGAATATCGCTCGTAAGACAGAGTTCACAAAAGGTTGCTTATTCGGCGTGATAATTCGGCGCTTCGCGGGTGATGATGACATCGTGGACGTGCGACTCGCGAAGGCCGGCGTTGGAGATGCGGATGAAGCGGGCATTTATTTGAAGCTCTTCAATCGTTCCGCAGCCGAGATAGCCCATGCCTGAGCGCAATCCGCCGACGAGCTGGTAGACCATGGCTTCGAGCGGTCCGCGATGCGGAACACGGCCTTCGATTCCTTCCGGGACGAACTTTGCGAGGCGGTTGGAGCCGTTCGATTCGCGTGCGGTGACGGAGGGGCGTTCGGTGCTGGCGGCTTCGGTCATGTCTTCCGCGCTCTGGAAGTAGCGTTCGCCGGAGCCCTGCGACATGGCGCTCAAGCTACCCATTCCGCGATAGGCCTTGAAGCTGCGGCCCTGGTAGAGAATCGTTTCGCCGGGCGACTCGTCGACGCCGGCGAAGAGCGAGCCGATCATGACGACGTTGGCGCCGGCGGCGATGGCCTTGGTGACGTCGCCGGAGTACTTGATGCCTCCGTCGGCGATGATCGGAATGCCGTGCTTCGAGGCTGCGCGCGATGCTTCTGAGATCGCAGTGATCTGGGGCATTCCGGCGCCGGTGACCATGCGCGTGGTGCAGATGGATCCGGGGCCGATGCCAACTTTGACTGCGTCTGCGCCGGCGTCGATGAGGGCCATTGCTCCGTCGTAGGTGGCGACGTTGCCGGCCATGAGGTCGACATCCGGGAATCGCTTCTTGACTTCAGCGACGGCTTCGAGGACGCGCGACGAATGGCCGTGCGCGGAGTCGATGGCGAGCGCGTCGACACGCATTGCGATCAGTTCGGCGGCGCGTTCGAGGAAGTCACCGGTTGCGCCGATGGCTCCAGCGACGCGCAGGCGGCCCTTTTCGTCCTTGGAGGCGTTGGGATACTTCAATTTTTTCTGGATGTCTTTTACGGTGATGAGGCCTTTGAGTTCGTAGTCTTCGTTGACGACGAGAAGCTTTTCGACGCGGTGCTGGTGGAGAATGTCTTCGGCCTGCTCGAGCGTGGTGCCGACGGGGACGGTGATGAGGTTTTCTTTCGTCATCACGTCGTTGATGGGAATGTCGGTGCGCGAGACGAAGCGGAGATCGCGGTTGGTGAGGATTCCGACGAGGCGGCCTTTGCGGGTGACCGGGACGCCGGAGATCTTGAATCGGCGCATGAGTTCGAGCGCGTCGGAGATGGGCTGCTCGGGCGAGATGGTGACCGGGTCAACGATCATTCCCGACTCGGAGCGCTTGACCTTGTCAATCTCGCCGGCCTGCTGCGGAATGGTGAGGTTGCGATGAACGACTCCCAAGCCTCCCTGCTGGGCCATGGCGATGGCCAGACGCGACTCGGTGACGGTGTCCATCGCGGCCGACATGAGCGGGGTGGTGAGAGTGATGTGCTTGGTGAGTTGGGTCTGGGTGCTGACCTGGGTGGGGACAACCTCGCTGTAGGAGGGGACGAGCAGGACATCGTCGAATGTCAGGGCTTCCGGGATCGGGGAGATGATCATTTGTTCTTTCTGGTTGGGGGCTGCGGGTGGATTCTCGCGGCGGGTTTGGTTGATTGTAGAGTCGCGCGGGTGCGAGAGCAAATGCGCGGGGGGCGAAATGGGGCTTGCGGACGGGCCGGCACGGATGCGGAGCAACTGGCTGAGGTGTTGGATCGCTCGCTGCGGCTGACAGGGAGAGGACTGGCTCGGCTGCCCATTCTTCCGTGGGCCGTTGCGCGGGCGGCTCGGACGGCTGCTCTTCGAGGAGCGCGGGCGCTTCTTCGACGGGTGCGGCGGGGTCGTCGACCTCGCAGGTTCGGCCGGGCGGGGCGATGTCGGGGTTGGCGTCGGGGATGGTGACCCAGGGCTCCTTGTAGACGTCGCGGACGAGCTGGGTGGGGCGGCGGACGATGCGCAGCCCGCGGGCGTTGGCGGAGGCGAGCTGGAGGCCGTAGAAGAGCGAGTTGGCGTACTTGATGTCGATACAGCCGGTGGCGAGCGCGTTGATGACGCAGGAGATGGCTAGCTGGGCGGACTCGCGATCCTCGATGGCGGGGAGCTGGAGGAACCGGGGATGGGCCATCTGGGCGGACTGGAAGTGGACCTTGTCGCGGTAGAGGTCGTGGCTGCGGTGGAGGCGATTGTGGAAGTAGCAGAAGGACGAGCCGGTGAGTTGGGCGCCGTGGCATTGCAGGCCGTTGGTCTTGATGTGGCGACAGATGCTTACTTGCATTGGGTGCTTCTTGGTGAGGTACCCCCCGGGGGGGGTGGTGGTTAAAAAGCCGAATGGATACAATTACTTAGCGAAATTGATCTCGCTAAATATTTGCATCCACGTGGGTTGCGGGTAAATATTTGAAAAGAAAGGAGCTAGGTGCCAGGCAGCAGACGCCAGGGCTAAATGCGAAAGCCCCGGCGGGTGCCGAGGCTTTCTTATTTAACCTTACTTTCTAAGTATCGCAGGTTGGGCATAACTCATCTGCAACCTAAATTATGCGTGGAATGAGAGAGTTAGGCGATTTTGGGGCTTGACAAGGTTTTTGGGGTGGGACCCCACCCATGACGATGAGATCGTCACGAGGCTATTGGGCGTTTTTGCGGATGAGGCAGGTGGAGTCTGCGGCGAACATCGGGTGCGGACATGGCGTCCATTCGCGCTGTAGATAGTCGGCTGGAAGCGACGCGAAGTAGCTCGTCCAATCGACGAGCACATGATATCCCTGCTGATCGATGTACTCCGGCAGGCGATGCTCAAGGGTCGCGCGCAAGGCATCGTAGTTCAGCTTGCCGTCGAGATTGTCGACGTTGGGGTCGAAGTAGCCGATGGTGCCGCTCTGAAACGCGGCGACGTAATCGTCGGGATAGTACTGATGGACATAGCCGGCGGTGAGAATCCAATTGGACCCGGTGTTGCCTCCGTGGAGTGAGAGCAGATCAAAGGCCAGGAAGACAAGCAGCAGAGGCGCAATGACCAGTGCCGGCGCGCGATTGACGAACTTCTGGTCGGCAAGCAGAAGGGCGACCAGCGGCACCGTGATGATGACGAGCGGGGTTGTGTAGCGGGTATAGAAACCAACGACGGAGAAGCTAACGATATAGATGAAGGTGAGGATGAGGACGGCGGTGAGCCAGGGACGGGCCAGATAAAGAAAACCTCCGGGAGCTGTAAGCTGGCGGCGCGTCTCCGGTGAGCGAACGAGGAGAACGACGAGAAACGCTACGCTGGCACAGCCGAACACGACCGGGAGGGAGTAGGGGCCGCTGAAGTGGAAAGTCCAAGTCGCGATGTTAGGCAGCAGGGACTCCGCCATCGAGACGAATCGATTGAGTTGCGCGAGCGTGATCCTACCGCTTTCCATCTGTCCTGAGGAAGGCATCCATGAGCCGATGGTGGAATGCACAAAGAGAAACCAGGGGCTGATGATGACGAGTGCGGTGAGTCCGCAGACCAGGACCTGCATGATGGTCATCAATCGCCGGAACAGGAGGAAGGCGAAGACGATGGCGAGCAGGACACCGTAGTCAATACGCGCGAGTCCGGCAAAACCGCTGATGACGCCAAGGCTGAAGGCATCGGTCCAGGTGGCGGCGCCGGCACGGTTGATGCGAAGCGTGATGCGGAAGGCGCAGGAGATGAGCAGCACGTAGATGCCTGTCTCGAGGCCGTAGTTGAAGAGACGGAAGAGGCTGAAATCGAAGATGACGAGGTAGAAGGCAAGGATAAAGACGAGGTTCCGACGCTCGGGCGGGGCGAATTGGCCGGATATCGCAGCCATCTGCCAGGCAAAGAGCGTGAAGAGGCAGGTGTTGAAGAAGATGAGGACGCGAACCAGGCTCCAACGATCGCCGTTGAAGGCGTGCACAACCCATGCAACTGCGGCAAACACAAAGGTTATCAGGGGTTGGATGCCGGTGGCAGTTCTGCCGTAGTTGTAGAGCAGATGATGGGCTGTACCGAGATAGTTGGCTACGGTGAGCAGATAAAAGCCGTCTTCGCCAAAGGGCTTGTTGGCAAGCCACGGCCAGTGCTGATGGGTGGCCTCGGTAGTGGGGAAGCCGGAGAGGGATTTCCAACTGAGCAGGCCCGCGTACAGGAGAATCAAGAGTGAGCCAATGATGCAGATTGCGCGTGGGGATTTGATGGAAGGTCCTGCTGGTGACATTCGAATCCGTCTCCTGAAATTAATTCTGAATTCTTCTGGAATCTTCGAGTCGGCGGGTCTTTCTCACAACGATATACCAAGACCGGCGTAGGAATTGGAATGTGGGTTGGGAGTAAGGAGGCGGCTGGTGCAGTCCGATTTGAATTTGGCGGGGGATGAGCGTATCGTAGGGGGTAAGCGAGTTTCCACCCTGACGAGCTGAAGATCGTTCGCCGGGGACCCCGGATTTGTTCCGTCGTTTAGTTAGGCGCCGTGTACGCACCGGCAGAAATGGCGGAAGAGATGAGTGGGCGAGAGCCCACTTTTTGTTGCTCTAAAGAAAGTTTGGCGGCGGAGAGCCTGGCGAGGGCCTTAGAAGCAAGAACGAGCAACAGCAAAAGCCTTTAGAGCAAGAACGAGCAATGGCAAAAGCCTTTGGAGCAAGAACGAGCAAGAGCAAAAGCCAATACGGGGGTTCTTCGCTTCGCTCAGAATGACAAACAAAGAACGAGCAAGAGCAAAGACAGAAACAGAAGCAGATTCCCTTCGGGAATGACAAGCCAAGGGGCGTCGACAAACCAAGGGGCGTCGACAAACCAAAGGGCGGCAAGCGGACGCTGATTATGGCATTGCAGATGGATGAAATTCGGGCGCTGGCGGAACGGGTTGCGGCGTCGCACCATCTGGAAGTTGTGGATGTGGAGTTTGGCGGCGGCGGGAAGTCGCGAGCGCTGCGGGTTTTTGTGGAGAAGGATGCGGCGGAACGGAAGAGGCTTGCGGAGCGAGCTGCTGCCGGAGAAGTTGAAGACCTGCCGAAGGGCGTTCCGGTGGAGTTGCTCTCGGGAGTGACGCATGAGGATTGCGCGGCGTTTGCTAGGGACTTTGGCACGCTGCTGGATGTTGAGGATGTGGTTCCGGGGAGTGAGTACACCCTTGAGGTGTCTTCTCCGGGGCTGGAACGGAAGCTGGCCACAGCGGCGGATTTTGTGCGATTTGCGGGAAGCCTGGTGAAGGTGAAGACGTTTACTCCGGTGAATAACAACCGGGTGTGGACGGGGCGGTTGACGGGATTTGCGGACGGGACTTTGAAGATCGACCTGGCTGCGGTGAAGCAGAAGGGTAAGGCGAAGAAGGCGGCGGTTGCGGACGTGATTGAGATTGCGCTGGCGAATGTTGAGAAGGCGAATTTGGTTGTGGAGATTTAAGTACAGCTGCTGGTTGTTGGTTGCCGGTTGTTAGTTGAAGACGGCAAGACAGAAGCAGATTCCCTTCGGGAATGACAAACCCGAGGGAATGACAAAACAATTCGAGAACGACATAGAAGTTGAAGGTGAGTGAAGCGTATGGCGAGTGTTCTGTATCAATCGATCGAGACGTTGAGCCGGGATAAGGGCATCGAGCCCGCTGTGGTGGTTGGCGCGGTCGAGGACGCGATCGCGCTGGCGACGCGCAAGTATTACAAGACGCAGGAAAACATGCGTGCGGAGATGGATAAAGAGACGGGCGAGATTCGGGCGTACGTCTTCAAGACGGTGGTCGAAGGGCCGGAGCAGGTTGAGGACGAGATCAACCAGATGACGCTGGAGGCGGCGCGCGCGCTGGCGCCCGAGGTTGAGGTGGGCGGCGAGCTGCGCTTCTACAAGGACACTTCCCCGCTGGGCCGGATTGCGGCGCAGATGGCGAAGCAGG
>OCZT010007044.1_pt1 | contig 11063 bp, 7 predicted proteins | sample 1539031 | NCBI WGS metagenome assembly OCZT01 (sample SAMEA3539308, study PRJEB22396) | soil metagenome | biome: tundra; feature: field; material: soil | place: USA | collected 2010-05 | depth 0.15 m
CCGCCGCCAACGCGGCCACGTCCTCGAACTCCGGCGTCGCCGAGACGATGACTCCCCCACGGTGCGCCACCTTGACCGGGACCGTGCCGCCCAGCAGCTCGACGCCCACCCATGTCCGGGACAGCGCTGTCTTGGCCACCACCGTGGAGCGCACCCCGATGGTCGTGGTGTGGGTGAAGATGACCTCCCGCAATGCCCGCGCCCGCTCGGGTGTGGCCAGTACGTGCAGCGTGTGCGCGGGGCGGCCCTTCTTCATGAGGATCGGGGTCAGCCAGGCATCAGCGGCACCGGCCTCCAGCACGGCGGCCATGACAGTCGGCCAGAGGCGAGGGTCGAGGTCGTCGACGTTGGCCTCGATCACGAGTTCCGTGGCATTGTCCGCGTCCTCAGCGCCGATATCGGATCCGACCACGACACGCACCACGTTGGCCCGGTCCGGGAACGCCTTGCTGCCCGCACCCACACCGACACGCTCCACCTGTTGTGTGGGCAACGGTCCAGACGCCGCACCCAAGGCGGTCAGCAGTGCCATGCCGGTGGGCGTCGCCAGCTCCCCCTCGCCCCCAGCGCTCACCTGCCAGCCCCGAGCAAGCTCCAAGACCGCCGGTACGGGCACGGGAACGTCGCCATGGGAACTTCGAATGCGCCCTGACCCCAACGCGATCGTGCTCACCACCAGCCTGCCGATGCCGAGGTCATGCAGCGCCGCGCACGAGCCGACAACATCGGCGATGGAGTCCAACGCGCCCACCTCGTGGAAGTGCACCTCATCAACCGCCATGGCGTGCACCCGCGCCTCCGCCCCGGCCAACCGCTCGAAGACCCGCATGGCGCTCTCCCGGACCGGTTCCACCAGAGAGGCACCCTCCACCAGCGAGCGAACGGCCATCCAGGTGCGATGAGGCGAGTCCGGCTCCAACAGGTCAACCCGCAGACGCGTCGCCCTCACACCCGCACGGGTCACCTCCTGCGTCCTAAGCCGAACCGCACCAGACAGGACCGCGTCCACCGCGCCCTGCACCGCCGCCAGGGACGCACCAGCATCCACCAAGGCCCCGAGCAGCATGTCGCCCGCAACACCCGCCGAAGCATCAACCCACGCCACACACCGTCCGGTCACCATAGAGCCATCCTCTCAACCACTTTGGTCGCCGTCAGCCTCAGCGGCACGCTAACGGCACCTCGGCGCGGGTCAGGATTTGAGTCGACAGGCCTGGTTCAGCCGGTCAGTTCGGACCGCTCGACCCGGTCTCTGTTCCTCAGCGGGCGCGGACCCTGCGTCGGTTCAACCAGCCCAGCCCGAGGACGGACGGTCACGCTCGCTGCGATGCCTGCCGCGACCAGAGACCGACCATCGGCGGATACACGTTACGTGAAGCCGCTCTGTGTGCTGGTGACGGCTCCCGTGGACGGATCAACCACAAACCAGAAAGTGGAGCGGAGACCACCGCCGCAGCCGATTTCGCAGTCAGGATTTGGTTTCCGATCTCCTGCCGTGTGCGACGCGCAGCGTGACGATTTGGAATGGGCGCAGGCGCAGTTCTGCCTGGGAGCCCGTGACGTCGATCAGCGCGGTCTGGTCGTCAAGGGTGCGCTCGAGGAGGTCCGTCTCGATGATGCTCTCGACGTCGCAACCGAAGCCGACAGTGCCCGTGGCCTGGGCACCGCGTGCCTCGTAGATTCGTACCACGAGGTCGCCGGACCGATCCTCAGCCAGCTTGACGCACTCCACGACGATCGATGGGCAGTCGCTGACGACCAAGGGGGCGACTGGAGCGGCGCCTTCCACGATTCGCAGGGGCAGGTTGACTCGATACCCCTCACTGACGGCGTCGAGCACGTCGTTGGCAACGCGGATCGAGGTGCGCAGCACGTGCCTGCCCTGGTCCGCCGTGGGGTCCGGGAACAGGGGCGCGCGAAGCAAGGTCTGCCGCACGACCGTGGTCGTCCCCCCGTCGGGCCGCGTCGACCGCGTGATGTCATGACCGTAGGTGGAGTTGTTCGCCACGGCCACCCCGAAGCCGGGTTCGCCCACATGCACCCAGCGGTGGGCGCACGTCTCGAATCGCGCGGCATCCCACGACGTGTTCGCGTGGGTTGGCCGGTAGACGTGGCCGAACTGGATCTCGGATGCCGCGCGGTCTGCGTGCACGTCGAGGGGAAAGGTGAGCTTGAGCATCTTCTGCCGCTCGTGCCACTCGACGGTCGTGACGATGTCGAGGGCCGCGGAGTCGCCTTCGAGCGTTAGCACCTGGGAGATGCTCGATGCTCCGAACCGTCGGTTCACTCGTACGCTCGCCCGGTGCTCGTGTTCCTCCATGAGCTCCACCGACTCTGCTTCGCGGAGCTCGGTTCCCGTGCGCCGGTAGTGCTCGTCGATATCCCAGGCGTCCCACTGTGTGGGAGTGTCCCTGAAGAGCTGCAACACGTTGCCGGGCTGGCCTTCGGGCACAGCGTCACGGCCTGTGGCGACTTCGATGAGCTTGGTGACGAGGCCCTGCTCGTCGATGCTCACGCGGAGCGCGTCGTTCTGAAGAACGAACCCGTGGGCGGTTCGCTCGACCTTCACCACACCCGGCGTCGCGAGCTGGGCGCAGGAGAGAGCCGCCACGCCGGAGACGGGGAACGGTGACGCGTTGAAACCGACCCGGGCCTGGGACCTGCCTGAGGTATCGCGTCCGGCAGGTGCCAGCGACGCGACTGCCGCGGCGATGATCTCCTCCAGATCCTGGGCGACGCGGGCGTACTTGGCCTCGGCGACCTGGTGCACCCAGGCGATCGAGGTGCCAGGGAGGATGTCATGGAACTGCAGCAGGAGCACCGTGTGCCAGGCCTCGGCGAGCCGGTCGTACGGATACGCGGAGCCGGTGCGGACAGCGGCTGTCGCGGCCCAGAGCTCGGCTTCGCGCAGGAGGTGTTCGCTGTGCCTGTTGCCGGCCTTCGTCTTGGCCTGGGACGTGTAGGTGCCGCGGTGGAACTCGAGGTAGAGCTCGCCTGACCACACGGGCGGGTTGGGATAGTCGCGTTCGGCCTCCTGGAAGAATGCCAGGGGGGTGGCCACCGTCACGGTCGGCGAACCCTCAAGCGACTTCGTCCGGGCGGCCGCGGCGAGCATCTCACGGGTTGGTCCGCCACCGCCGTCGCCGTAACCGAACGGCACGAGCGACACGTTGGATGCGCCCTTTTCGGAGTACTGGCGCTGCGCCCGGGCCAGCTCCTCCCCGGAAAGCACCGAGTTGTAGGTGTCGACGGGCGGGAAGTGCGTGAAGATCCGGGTGCCGTCGATGCCCTCCCAGGAGAACGTGTGATGCGGCATCGAGTTTGTCTCGTTCCAACTGATCTTCTGGGTCAGAAAATACCTTGACCCGGCCGCGGCAACAATCTGTGGCAGTGCCGCCGTGTAGCCGAAGGAGTCGGGCAACCACACCTCCTGTGGCTCGATGCCGAACTCTGCCATGAAGAACCCCTTGCCGGCGATCAGCTGCCGAGCCAGTGCTTCCCCTCCGGGCATGTTGGTGTCCGATTCGACCCACATGCCACCGACCGGCACGAAGCGGCCCTGCCCAACACGAGCGCGGATGCGGTCAAACAGGTCCGGGTAGTACTCCTTCATCCACGCGTACTGCTGCGCTGACGAACAGGCGAATACGAAGTTGGGGTCGCGGTCCATCAGGTAGAGCACATTCGAGAAGGTTCGGGCGCACTTGCGGATGGTCTCCCGCACTGGCCACAACCAGGCCGAGTCGATGTGGGCGTGGCCGACCGCGACGATCCGGTGTGCGCTCGCGTACGCGGGTTTCGCCAGAACCGGGGCAAGGATGTCCCTGCCCGCGGCCGCTGTGCCGCTGATGTCCTCTGGGTCCATGCGGTCCACGACTGCCTCGAGGGCCCGCAAGATCTCCGCCCTGCGTGGCAGATCCGTGCTGAGCTCGTCCATCAGGCCCGCGAGCGTCCAGATGTCGCGCTCCAGCTCCCACACCACCGTGTCGAGCAAGGCCACATCCATGGAACGAAGCCGGTAGATCGGTTCCGCGCCTGCGGTCGCCTTGTCCCCTACGGGAGTGGGCCTAAAACTCCAGTCGCTGCCAACATCGGGGTTCGAGGCCGCTTCAACATAGACGTCGATGGCGCCGCCGGGCCCGACCAACACCGGCACGTGGTTGTTGCGGGGCTCGATCGCCTTCACGATGCGCCCGTCGGGATCGAAGACCAGGCCTTCCGCCTGGAAGCCGGGATGACCAGACAGGAAACCGAGATCGAGGACGAGCTCAACTCGCCCATCGGAGTCCGCATCCGCGAGCAGCGCCCACCCCGTCGGGACCGAACCCGTCAGGTGGAACCAGGTCGTGCCCCACGGCGCCCCCCACTTTGTGCCGACCGAAAACGGCACAAAGGACTGGCGTACTGCCTCCGCGAACGGCACGGGCTCATCCGGCACCTCCCACGCGGTGACTGTGAGCGGCGCGGCGGAAAGGTAGAGAGCCGGTGTTATGCGTTCGCTGACAAATCGAGCGATGCGAGCACGGACGAGGGTGGAGTTGTCGTGCATCTGTTTTGCTCCTAATGACGCGGATTGATCAGCCTTTGACGGCGCCGGCGAGAGCCGACGAACCGCCGAGCACGCGCGAGACCAGCACGTAGAGACTGAGGACGGGAACGGAATAGAGGATGGAAAAGGCCGCCAGCTGGCCATAGGCGGCCGAGCCGTACTGGCCGAAGAACGAGAAGATACTCACGGCCGCCGGCTGTTTGTCTGGCGACAGCAGCAGGATGAAGGGCACGAAGAAGTTGCCCCACGCCCCGATGAAAACAAAGATGAACACCACCGCGAGACCGGGCCGCATGAGTGGGACGACGATGCGCGTCAGTGTCGTCATCATGGATGCGCCGTCTATCCACGCGGCTTCCTCGAGACTGACCGGCACGTTGTCCATGAAGTTCTTCGTCATGAAGATGGCCATTGGCAGGCTCGTCGCGGCGAGGAACACCATGGTGGCGACCATCGAGTCGATCAGGTTGAAGGCCACGAAAAGGCTGTAAACCGGCACCATCATTGCGGTGATCGGCAAGCACGTCCCGAAGAGCACGCCATACAGGAACGGCTTGTTGATGCGCATGCGATACCGAGACAGCGGGTATGCCGCCAGCACGGCGACGACGACCGTGATGATGGCGCAGCCGCCGGCGAGAACGAGGCTGTTCAAGAGTGGGATGAACGCTCGCTCCGGTGTCAGGACGGCAATGTAGTTCTGCAGCGAGATGTGCTTGGGGAGCTTGATCGACAGCGTTGCGCTCGTGTCTACGGATGCGAGCACAAGCCACACGAGCGGCAGCGCGAACGCGATCGTCACGAGCCCGAGGGCGCTGTTGGAAACGCCCCTGAGGGTCTTCCTGCTGGGGGAGGTCATGCTCATGGTCAGTCGACCTCCGGTTTGAGCGCGCGGATATAGATGATGGAGAACACCGCTCCGACCAGCAGCATGATCGTGGCAATCGCCGTTCCGAAACCCAGCTCGCCAAACTTGAAGGCCTCCTGGTAGGCGAGGACCGGGAGCGTTGAGCTGTTCGTGCCTGGCCCACCGCCGGTCATCACGAAGATGAGCGTGAACACCGAGAGCGTCTGCAGGGTTGTGAGCATGAGGTTGGTCGAGATGCTTCGGCGGATCATGGGCAGGGTGATGAACATGAGCCGTTGCCACCCGCGGGCTCCGTCAACCTCGGCCGCCTCGGTGACATCAAGTGGCATGTCCTGCAGCGCCGCGGAGTACACGAGCATCGAGAACGCTGTGCCGCGCCAGATATTGGCCAAGATCACCGCGATCATCGGGTAGGAGTAGAGCCAGTCCGGTCCGTGGATACCGATCGCGGCCAGTATGGTATTGAGCGTTCCCGATGCGCTGAAGAACGCGTAGGCAGCGAACGAGGCGACGATCTCGGGGAGCACCCACGCGGTGACGACGAACGTGCCGACGAGGGAGCGCGCGACCTTGTGGGACGAGCGCATGATCATCGCCAGGCCGAGACCGAGCACGTTCTGGCCGACGATGGCCGACGCGACGAGGAAGGCGAGCGTCAGCAGCACCGACTGGGGGAAGTTGGGGTCGGCGAAGAGCTTCGTGTAGTTGTCGAAGCCCACGAATGAGTGGTTTTGCGCTGAGGCGCCCGAGAGCGACGCGTTGGTGAACGAGCCGTAGAACGAGCTGATGACGGGACCGAGGAGGAAGACCGCGAGCACGACGATCGCGGGCAGGAGCGGGACGCTGCGCACTAGCGAGCGGCGGGCACCGGCCCTGGCCGGGCCCGGCCGAGGGGTGTTCCCCCGGCCGGGCCCCGTATCGGGGCGCACCTGAGTTGCCGTGGCCATCTGCTTACTTCGAACTCATGACGTTCTTCTCGCCGACGATTCCGGTGAGCGCGCTGTCGTAGGCGGCCGCGGCGTCCTTGGCGCTCTGCTGGCCTGTCATTACCGCCTCCATGGCCACGGTGATGTCATTGGAGATCTTGCCGTAGTCACTCGTGGCGGGGCGGAAGTGCGTGGTCGCCACGAGCTTCGAGAAGAAGCCGAGCGTGGGGTTCGACGCCTGGTAGGCCGCGTCGTTAGACACATCGCTGCGCACGGCGACCTGGCTGGCGGCGACGTCGTAGGCCTGCGAGTTGGTCTTGTTCAGGGCCAGGGCGATGAAGTCCCACGCGGCGTTCTTGTTCGTCGACTTGGATCCCATCGCGAGTGTCCAACCGCCCGACATGCTGTCGGCTCCGGGCGCCTGGCCGTTCTGGGTCGGCATGGCGGCCTCGCCGAGCACGGTGTTCCACTGGGGCCACGGGTTCGAGCCGGTTGGGAGCCAGGTGCCGCTCAACCAGGAACCGTCCAGAGCGATGGCTAGCTTGTTGTTCGGCAGCCAGTCGCTCGCGACGGCCGTGGCGGTGTTCTTGTCGAGCGCTTGTTCGGGTGTCGGTCCCAGGCCGCCCTGGTACAGATCCTTGATGAAGCTCAGCGAGTCGACGAACCCCTGCGAGCCGGTGATCCATTTCTTCTGAGCCGCGTTGTAGAGCGTGTCCTTGGTGCCGTAGAGCAGCATCTCGAAACCCTGCATGGAGGCGGCCTCACCCATCGCCTTGCCCGAGTAGACGTTCAGCGGCATCACGCCGGGCAGTTTCGTTTTGATCGTCTTGGCAGCGTCGAGCACGTCTTGCCACGTCTTGGGCGCCCACGGCACGGGCAAGCCGGCCTTCTGGAACAGGTTCTTGTTGTACCAGAGGGCGCGGGTGTCGGTGCCCATCGGAATGGCGTAGGTCTTGCCGTCGCCACCCAGGCCGGCGCCCTTGGCGTTGGCGTAGAACTTGCCCCAGTCCGACCACTTCGCTGTATAGCCGTCGAGCGGGGCGAAGTAGCCGGCGTCGACATCGGACTTGACCCTGAAGGTGTCCTCGTACATGACGTCGGGCGCAGTCGCGGCCGACTGGTTCATCAGTGCGATCTTGGTGGCGTAGTCATTCTCCTGTGCCTGGATCGGCATGAGCTGCACGGTCAAGCCCTTGTGCGCTGCCTCGAAGGCCTTCTTGACACCTTTCATGTGAGAGTCGAGCTGGGTGAAGGTGCCGAACTTCATGTAGGCGACTTTGATGGTCTTCGAGTCGCTCCCCGAGCCTCCAGCCGCGCCGCCCGCCCCGCAGGCGGACAAGACCAGTGCCGCAGTAGCGCCGAGAGCGACGCCTGTTGCGAGTGTGTGCTTCATGGACTCTCCTTTGGTTTCACGACCGCGTTCCAATCGGCGCCGTTGCCGACGGATACGCATGTCGCCGAGCTAAAGCAGGGGCGAGGTTGGTAGACCCCGTTCCGAAGGCTGTCGGGCCCGGAGAGTCCGACATGTGTTTCTGGTTGGGTCGCGGAAGAGCACGTTGTAGAAGCCACGGAGACTCACTAGTACAGGTCACGCCATTGGCTTGGTGACCAGCCAAGCACCGCGTAGATCTGCACCATCGCAGCTTGCTCCAATAGCTGGGTGTGGCCGTTGCCGAAGGTGAACAGTCCGGTGGTCGCGTCCCGGTTGTTCGTCCAGACCTGATCCGCGAAGTGCTGCATCGCCGTGCGGTATTTCGAGCCGCCGGTCACGGACTCGAGCAAGAGCAGGTTCTTGAAGAAGATTGAGTTGAAGTAGGAAGGTTGCGCCGCCAAGCGGCCCTGGCTGTCGTAGTACTGACAGGCCGCCGCGGCGACGCGTTTGGCCTCATCCAGGTAATGACGATCTTTCGTCACCTCGTAGAGCAGCACATTGACCCCGACGGGCACGCCCTGGTTGTAGGACCAGATCGTCGACTCGACATTCCCCTTCCGGTCGACGTGGTCGTTGTAGAGACCATCAGGGCGCTGGAGGTTCTGGTTGGTCCAGTTGTACATCCGCAGTGACCAGTCGAGATAGCGGCGTTGTCCGGTGATCTGAAAAAGTCGCAAGCCCAGTTCGGCCCCCGGCATGTTCGAGACGGTGTTTCGGTCAGTGCTCCACAGGGCCTGTGTCCAGAACACACCGCCGGGCTTGGCGTGGCTGAGATCGGAGTCCCAACCGGACACCACCAGATCGAAGATCTTCTTCGCCCGGTCGAGCGCGGCCGAGTCACTGTTAGTCAGCTGCCGCTGTACGTCGAGCAGCCCAACCCATTCGTTGTCGTCGTAGAAGAAGTCACCGCCACTGCCGTACGTGCCCACAGCGTAGGAGGCGTAGCCCGGCAGGCCGGTCGAGCCGCCGCCTGCTTTCCAGTAGTGCTCCTGGGCTGCGTCGGCGACGTCGAGGGAAGCATCGAACTGCCGTCCAAGTGTGCCGGGCTGATTCGCGAGATCCGCGATCGCAATGTGCGCCTGGGAGAAGGGCCATTCGTACGAGTACGGGTTGTCACCCCCAGTCACCGGATACTGCTCGTGATACAGGCCCGAGCCGTCGGCACGGCCAGGTAGGTCTGCATAGACCTGAACGAAGCGGCAGCCTTCGCGGCGTTGCTCTGTCCGCCGTTGGTGGCAGGGCCTGGAGGAGCGGACGTTGCCGCTCCCGCGGCTGCGACCGGTAGTAGCAACAGTGCTGCCGTGGCGGCGAGTGAGACTGCCCTGGCACGTGCGTGTTTCATGGATGCTCCTTGCTTCCACGACACCGCTTTGCGCTGGGCGTTGGTACCCCTCAGCGGCGAGTGCGATAACTAAAACGCATGGATTAATTAAAGTCAAGGGAGGGCTGCGAAATCGATCGATTCGTCACCGCACGGCTTGAGGGCGGCTCACACCGAGATCAGCAGCGATGACGGGCGCGGCGACAGGGCGCTCTCCAACACGAGGCAGGCGGCACCTACGGCCGCGACATCGTCGCCGATAGTCGAACCATTCACAAGGATCGGGTGGGTCGTCGCCAGGGCGCTGGAGGAATTGATCAGCGCCGGCAACCGCTGCAGGAGAAAACCCGACACACGTTCCCAGAACGGGCCACCAAAGACCACGCGGTCCACGTCAAGCAGATTCACTATCGTCACAATGGCGGCCGCCACGCGCCAGGCCATCTCGTCGAGGATGAGCGATGCCTCGGTGTCGCCCGCATCCGCGAGCCCTGCCATCCTCGTGAAGAATTCGTCAACCAGGCCCGTATCCAGGCAGCGGCCCGGCGCATCAAACACGCCCCGCTCGATCGCCAGCTCCACAAGCCTGCGCGGAATGACTGAATCGCCGAGACATCCCCTGCGGCCGCACGTGCACATCGGCCCGTCGGGATCGATCATAATGTGCCCGGCGTCCCCCGCGTTGTTGGTCGACCCTCTGACCGCCTCGTGCCCGAGCGCGAGCCCCACGCCCACGCCTGTTCCGTAGTAGAAGAACACGAAGTTGTCCCGCTCATGCCCCTTGCTCATCCAGAGCTCGGCCACGGCAGCGGCCGTCACGTCCTTCTCGAGCAGCACAAGCAGCCCGGTGCCCTCCGATAGCGCGTCGCGCAGCGCCACGCCGTGCCAGCCCTCGAGCAGGGGCGGGTCGAGCACGATCCCACGGTCCAGGTCGACCGGTCCGGGCGCGGCGATGCCCACCCCAAGCACGCGACTGCGCTCGACGCCCGAAGTCACGATGATCGCCTCAATCGAGACGAGCATGCCCGCAATGACCCGATCCGGGCGAGCGGCCGACGGCGTGCGTTTGGCCGCGTGGGCGACGATCCGGCCGGCGAGGTCAATGATCACGTAGGTGATGACCGCCGGGTCGATGTGCACGCCGATGGCATACAGACCCGAGGAGTCAAGCTGGAGGATGGTTCGCGGCTTCCCAACCCCCAGGATGAGCTGGCCCCCCTCCCGGATGATGCCCGCGTCAAGCAGGCGACGGGACACGTTAGAGACGGTCTGCGCGCTCAGCCCCGTCTGCTCTGCGATCTCGACGCGGCTCAGGCCGTCGCGTGCGCGACGGATCGTGTCCAGGATGACCGTCTGGTTGAACCCTCCAAGCGCGTGCACATTCGTGCCCCGTCGCATTCGACCTCCTCGCCGCCCCAGCCCGCCGACACGACGGGTGAATGACCAGTATGCCTTTGGCGGCGCTTCGGACGGGGGGGCAGCCCGGCTTTAATCCATTCAATGGATTAACGTGGGGTGTGCTGACGCCGCGATCAGTCGGTGGCAGGACATCCCGTTCACCTGGAGAAGGAGAACCACATGCGCTATCGCACCCTCGGAAACAGCGGAGCTGTCGTCTCGACGTACGCCATGGGAACCATGACCTTCGGCGCAGAGGCCGACGAGTCGACGTCGCATGCCATCCTTGACGACTATGTCGCGGCCGGTGGCAACTTCATCGATACGGCCGACGTGTACGGCAGCGGAGTCTCCGAGGAGATCATCGGGCGCTGGCTCGCAGCGCACCCAACGGACAGCGAGCAGGTCGTGATCGCCACGAAGGGTCGCTTCACGATGGGCGATGGCCGCAACGACCTCGGCACGTCCCGGCGCCACCTCGGTCGCGCGCTTGACGCGTCGCTGAGGCGCCTCGGCGTGGAGCAGATCGACCTCTACCAGATGCACGCCTGGGACGCAGTGACTCCGCT
>OCZT010007045.1_pt1 | contig 11063 bp, 8 predicted proteins | sample 1539031 | NCBI WGS metagenome assembly OCZT01 (sample SAMEA3539308, study PRJEB22396) | soil metagenome | biome: tundra; feature: field; material: soil | place: USA | collected 2010-05 | depth 0.15 m
GATCTGCCCAAATAATTGTCATAGCCAGAACTCCTCTGGTGGCTCTCAACATATCGAACCGGTTAAATAACAAAAAAATTAAAATATTCGGGAATACGCACAAAGTAATTGAGTGTGTAATAATATCTGAAGCTGCAATTCTGGCAAGATATGATTGAAGCGATTGATGACCTGAAGAAAACATAAAGACGATCAATCCTACAAGGAATGGAAATAAAAGTCCTGAAATAACACCTGTCGTAATATTATCATATTTCTCGTAGAATTTCATTTCCTAAACCTTGCTTTAAGATTATTAATGTACCAGTGGGCAGTCATATCGACACTAACGGGTACAACTGAAACAAAATTATGTGCAATTGCCCATTCATCGGTATCAGTTGCCTCAGGCTCATGATTCTGAAATACTCCGGTAAGCCAGTAATAAGTCTTACCCATCGGATCTTTTCTTTTTTCAAACTCCTCCCTCCAGTTCCCTTTTGATTGCCTGCATATTTTTATTCCTTTTATTTCGCTCTTTTTAGCAGCAGGGATATTAACATTGAGGCAGATACCTATAGGAAGAGGCTCTGAAGCAAGCTTCTTCATCACTATCCTGATATACTTTTTACAAATTGAGAAATCGGCTGTCGGTGAAAAATTATTCAGCGAAAATCCAACGGAACTTATCCCGTATAAGCATCCCTCTATTGCAGCGGCCATGGTACCCGAATAAAGAACGCTTACTGATGCGTTCGATCCATGATTAATTCCTGAAACCACCCAGTCGGGAGTTCTGTCAACTAATTGATTAATAGCGATCTTCACACTATCGGTAGGAGTTCCGTTGCAGGCATAAATTCTGTGCCTGTCATTCTCTTCAAGCAACTTGACTCGCAGGGGAGTTTTAACAGTCAGTGCCTGAGACATCCCCGACATGCTCTCTACTGTTGACACCAGGATTACTTTTCCAAATTCCTCCATCACATCAAGCAAAGTCCTTAGTCCTCCGGCGTACAGACCGTCATCATTTGTTAAAAGAATCAGTTTTTCTTCCTTTTCAATAACCATATATCATATATATAGTGCGTTTCAGTTACAAATATAGATAAAATAGGGACAATCCTGTTGGGGAAAGATGATGTAACCACTCCGTGGTTTATGTTTGAAATCATATGCCTATTATTGGTGGAACCGCTCCGCGGTTCATTTAATCAATAATAGAACCAGAGATCAATCATAATGAAAAACGCCGGAGGCGTTTCATAAAGAATAGAAACGGAGATTAATCAGGATGAAAAACGTCGGAGGCGATCCATCAAGTCGTTAAGGGATAATCAGATTCCTCGCTAATGCTCGGAATGACATGGATCTTGGGGGTATTAAGGAAGGAGAGGCGGTTCTCCAAAACGAACCGCCTCTCCTTCCCACCTTAAAATAAACAAATGTCATTCCGAATGAAGTGAAGCGGAATGAGGAATCTCATGATATATATATTTTCCTTACTTTTGCAATCTTACAGCAAATTTTATAAGCGCAATTCTGACATGAAGATTTCATATAACTGGATTAAAGATTATTTAAAGATTGATCTTGAACCTGCTAAAGTTTCAGAGATTCTGACGGCTATCGGTCTTGAAATTGAAGGCATGGAAGAATGGGTCTCCGTAAAAGGAGGACTTGAAGGTGTTGTCATTGGTGAAGTAATGACGTGTAAAAAACATCCTGATGCCGATAAGCTCTCTGTAACCACAGTAAACATAGGCGGCACTCAGCCTCTTCAGATCGTCTGCGGCGCTCCTAATGTCGCAGCTGGTCAGAAAGTTCCGGTGGCAACAATCGGAACATTTGTTTTTAAAGGGGATGAGAGCTTTGAAATCAAAAAATCCAAAATCCGCGGGGAATTATCTGAAGGTATGATTTGCGCTGAAGATGAACTGGGCCTTGGCAGTTCTCATGAAGGCATTATGGTTCTGGACAAAGATGCAACACCGGGAACTTCCGCCGCCGGTTATTTCAAAATTTCAAAAGATACTGTTTTTGAGATAGGTCTTACGCCCAACCGGATTGACAGCGGATCGCATTTCGGTGTAGCACGCGACCTTGCTGCCTACCTGAATCTGAATAACAGTATGGATATCAGAGCAAAGCTTCCTTCAGTATCAGCTTTTAAACCTGACAATAACAACAATCCTTATGAAGTCAGTATTGAAAACCCGACTGACTGCCCGAGGTATACAGCTATTAGTATCAGCGGTGTAACAATTGGAGAATCTCCCGATTGGCTTAAGAATAAACTAAGAGCTGTAGGCCTTAATCCGATTAATAATGTCGTCGACATCACTAATTTTGTTCAGCATGAAGTCGGTCAGCCCCTTCATTCATTCGATGCTGATAAAATAGAAGACAAAAAAGTCATAATCAGGAACCTGCCTGACAAAAGCAAATTCATCACCCTTGATAATGTTGAAAGAAGTCTTTCATCACGCGATCTGATGATTTGTAATCCAAAGGAAGGAATGTGCATTGCAGGCGTATTCGGAGGAATTAAATCAGGAATTACATCATCAACAAAAAATATCTTCCTCGAAAGCGCATATTTTAATCCGGTTGCCATCCGTAAAACATCAAAAAGGCATGGATTGAAAACTGATGCGTCCTTCAGATTTGAAAGAGGCGCTGATCCGAATATCACTATCTGGGCTCTTAAAAGGGCAATAATGCTGATAAAAGAACTTGCAGGTGGAGAAATTTCGTCTGACATTGTTGATGTATATCCAAACCAAATAAAAAATGTTCAGATTGATGTTAACTACTCTAACATCAACAGGCTGATCGGTAAAAAGATTGAACCTGATACGGTAAAGAAAATTTTTACTCTGCTGGATATAGAAATAATTCACGATAATGGAGCTAATCTCAGACTCTCAATTCCATCCTATCGCGTTGATGTTAAGCAGGAGGCCGATGTTATTGAAGAGATTCTCAGGATCTACGGGTACAACAATGTCGAAATCAGCATGCATGTTAATTCCACCCTTTCTTACCCGGAAAAACCAAACAGGGAAAAGATTGTCAATACAATATCTTATCTTCTTACTAACAACGGGTATGCTGAAATAATGTGCAACTCGCTTTGTCCGGCTTCATGGTATGAAAATAACGTTGATTTTGACAGGGAGCAGCTTGTTATACTTGCGAACCCACTTAGTTCGGATCTGAATGCTATGAGACAATCTCTGCTATTTGGCGGCCTCAGTTCTGTAATCTGGAATATTAACAGGCAGAATCTCGATCTCAAACTCTATGAATTCGGAAATTGTTACTTTTATCAAAAGTCAAAAGACTTATTTCCCAAAGCCTCCGATTACATTGAAAGAACCTCTCTTGATCTATTTATTTCAGGAAATAATGACCGTCAGACCTGGAATTTAAAAACCAGTCCATCTGACTTTTTTAACATAAAATCATCTGTTGAAATGATCCTGTTCAGACTGGGAATCAAACCTGAAAGTTTATCAACAGGTGAATCTGATAAAAAATATTTTGCAGAATCTTTAACTTATCTGTTTAATAATAAGATAGTGGCTGAGGCAGGACGAGTTTCAAAAAACTATCTTTCTGAATTTGATATTGGTCAGGATGTGTACTGGGGTCATATTGAATGGGATGTACTTCTTAAAATGATAAAAAAACAATCCATTTCATTTCTTGAGCTTCCCAAATATCCTTCTGTAAAGCGCGATCTTGCTCTGCTTCTCGACAGGAATATCAAATTCTCCCAGATCAGGGATATTGCATACCATACCGAAAGAAGTGTACTGCAGGATATCAGTCTTTTCGATGTCTATGAAAACGATAGTCTTGGCATAAACAAAAAGTCATATGCAGTCAGCTTTATTCTCCGCGATGATCTGAAAACAATGACTGATAAGAACATTGACAGGATAATGCAAAACCTTATTAAAGCCTTTGAAAAAGAACTTAATGCGCAGATAAGATAGAGAATGGACAAGAAGAGGATTGAACTGATCAATGGTGACATAACTCTGCTTGATGTTGATGCCATTGTGAATGCAGCCAATACATCTCTCCTTGGGGGTGGGGGTGTGGATGGAGCAATTCATCGTGCTGCAGGGCCAGCCCTTCTTGCTGAATGTGCTAAACTTAACGGATGTGAAACAGGCCAGTCAAAAATCACGGAAGGCTACAAGCTTAAAGCAAAGCATGTTATTCATACAGTTGGTCCTGTATGGCATGGAGGCTATAGTGATGAAAATTTGTTGCTTGCATCCTGTTACCAGACAAGTCTCGAACTTGCTAAAGAAAAAAAAATAAAAACAATTGCTTTTCCCGCGATATCAACCGGTGCCTATGGATTTCCAAAAGACATCGCTGCCTTGATAGCTGTTAATGAGACTAAAAGATTCCTTAAGAAAAACAGCTACCCTCAGACAGTAATCTTTGTCACCTACGGTGATGACAATTATGAATTTTACAGGAAACTTCTGGATAAATGATTGCATTTTTCAGATCCTTAAGGGATTATTTTTCTCTTGTTAAGTTCAGTCATACTGTCTTTGCAATGCCTTTTGCATTAATCGGTTTTTCACTCGCAATATCAAAACCGGAATTTCACCTGAGTATAAGATTACTGTTTCTGGTGATTTTGTGTATGGTCCTTGCGAGAAACACCGCGATGGGATTTAACAGACTTGCTGACAAAGATTTTGACGCGCTTAATCCAAGAACGAGAAAAAGAGAAATTCCCTCCGGAACTATTAGCGCCAGGGCTGCTACAGTATTTGTCATAATCAATGCAGTTCTGTTTATTGTTACAACAGGTTTTATTAACCGACTGACAATGTTCCTTTCACCCATTGCTCTTCTTGTCATTCTCGGATACAGCCTGACCAAGAGGTTTACTGCTCTTTGTCATTTTGTACTCGGATTGGGGCTAGGCCTTGCGCCTGTCGGTGCTTATATTTCTGTAACCGGGAAATTCAATGCTCTTCCCATAATTTACTCATTTATTGTACTGAGCTGGGTAAGCGGATTTGATATTGTCTATGCTCTTCAGGATGACGATTTTGATAAGTCCAACAAATTGTATTCTGTGCCATCGGTTAAAGGAAGAAAAAAGGCACTTGATATATCAATATTTGTGCATTTGATTACCTTGGCTCTTGTACTCGCTGCCGGTTTAGCCGGAAGAAGCGGAATGTTTTTCTGGACCGGTGCGACTATATTCACATTGTTGTTAATCTATCAGCACAGCATTGTCAGACCTGATGATCTTAGTAAAGTAACAATGGCATTTGCCACAACAAATGGTATTGCGAGCTCTATTTTTGCTTTCTTCGTCATTCTGGATCTTATTATAAGATCTCATTAATTTAATTATTTATTGAACTGAATTGTTCATCTTAAAGATTTTTTGTTTCTTGGTACAATCAAAAAATTACTATATGGGGGAATTAGTCATTAAAGAGGTACTTACAAAAAAGGACCGCCGCGAGTTTATTTATCTGCCTGAAAAAGTTCATAAAAATGAGCCCGACTGGCTTCCGCCAATATACATGGATGAGTGGGAACTATATGATAAAAAGAAGAACAAATCGTACCAATATGCCGATGCACTTCTTTTGCTGGCTTACCGCGATAATAAACCTGTAGGCAGAATAATGGGAATCATAAATAAAAGGTATAACGAAATTAATAATGAACAGCATGGCCGTTTCTGTTTTATGGAATGCTACAACGACAAGGAAGTATTTCATGCATTGCTAACCAGGGTGGAAGAATGGGTAAAACAGAATGGAATGGGCAGGATAATAGGACCATTGGGATTTTCAGATAAAGATCCGCAGGGATTTCAGATAGAAGGATTTGAATATCCCCTATTCATGACGGCTCCAAACAATTCAAAATATATGCCCGAGCTTATTGAAGCTGAAGGCTATGAAAAGAAGGTGGACCTTGTCAACTATCTTGGAAAGATACCTGAAAAATTTCCTTTGATTTATGAAAAAGTACTGGCCCGGATGGAAAATAACATGGAATACAAAATCGTCGAATTTGCTTCCAAAAAAGAACTGAAACCGTATATTATAAGTGTATTGGAGCTTATGAATGAGACATTTGCAGAGATCTATGGTTTTGTTCCGCTGAACGATAAGGAAAAGACTGATTTTGCTGCCCGCTACCTGCCTATACTCGATCCGAAATTTATTAAGGTTATTGAAACTAAAGGGAAATTAGTGGGCTTCGCAGTGGGGATGCCTGACATCAGCAAAGGAATAAGAGATGCAAACGGCAAATTGCTGCCTTTCGGAATTTTTAAAATCCTTAAAGAATCAAAAAGGTCAAAAAAATTACTGATGATGCTTGGAGGCGTTAAAAAGGAGTACCGCGGAAAAGGTCTTGAGGTGCTGATGGGTGTCAAAATACTCCAGTCGGGCATTAAACAGAAAATGGATACTCTTGATAGTCATCTGGTATTGGAAAATAATACAAAGATGAGGGGAGAATACGAAAGGGTTGGATGCAAGGTAGTAAAGCGATTCAGAATTTATCAGAAAGAACTTTAAAAGCTTTACAATTAAGATGAAGAAGCTGCAATATATGTACTCTTATTTACTCTAGAACCTGAAAACAAAGGAGATACCAAATATCTCTTTGAATTGCGCTCTTGCAGTTTTCTTTACTGTACCGTCGGGCAATAAAACAGGGTTCTTATTTTTGTCAAGTTCAGGTGTTTTGGTATCGTCGTCAAATATAAGATGCGTATCAAGCCGTACTTCAGTGAACCAGTTCAAACTTGCTGATGTTATCATTTCCCAATCCACATCAACATTTTGCGGATTATGAATGTAATTTGTAAATAACTGCAACCTGTTTATTATTGAAACTGTTTTTAGTGGTCTTAATTCGTTGGTTATCATAAAGCTCGCTCCTGGTTCAATCAGTGATTTTCTGTTTTTCGCGATGCCATACTTAGTTTGGTCAATGTGAGCGGTGTCAGTAACCCAGGTAGCTTTGAACGATACCGGGGAAAAGTTAAGAGATGTTGACTTATATGGCTTATAATCAAGCCCAAAACCAATCGTAAGCACAGCAGGATTCATAAATTTTGAAACCAGTTCGGATGGCTCCGAACTATAATCATAACCTGGCGCCAATTGTGTCTTAAAAAGCATAATAGCGCTAAAGTCAACCTTTCCAAATGCTTTATGGTTAAATTTTGAGTTTGTCTCAAGCAGATCAATATTTTTGCGTAAAGGAATACCTCCTGCTTTAAGAAATCCCAGATTTAATCTTATAAAATTATTCGATGACAATTTTAATGCCACATTATTGTAATCAGCATAGCAGGTGGCATCCAGAGAGGTGGATATACTGTTATCTCCTCCCTGGACCCAGTTGCTGAGGGCTGCCTGACTTAAAATAAATGAAGTCTCTTTCCTTAATTTCCAATATTTTGGCCTGATAACAATATTCTGAAGGGAAAGCAATTTTGAATTATCAGGTAATTGTAGATCGATTTTAGCTTTTGAATAATTGTGTTGCTGAACCGGCCTCCTGAAATTCACACCCTGTTCGAGATAAAGAGCAATTGTGTTTCTTAATGGGTTGGCAATCCAGATTGTAACCGAATCAGAGAATTCATTCTTAAGCCAGTAGCGTATAACCTTATCCGGCTTTGAATTCATCATAATATGAGTGAAAGTATTTCCAACCCCGGTAAAGCTGACAATTGCGGAGTCGCGGTCATCTAGATACTTCAGCAAACTTGTTACAGCTGCTTTGATGGAATCACCCTGACAAATTTGATTTTGGTTTTTAAAGGGATATCTTGAATAAGTAGACTCTAATTTATCCAGACTATCATTAGAAACCAGTATTGTAGTGTCATTAAGCTTTGAAACAGTCCTTACACTGTCCGATAGATTTATAACTTTTAATAGTTTAAGATTGAGTGAATCATAAGGATATTTGAGGAGAATATTTTTAAGAGAATCAAAAGGTGGATGTGCCGATTCATAAATTAGCCGGCCAAAAGCCAGTCTGAGAGGATTAGCTGCATCGGTCCATAACTGAGTATGAAATCTTTCCTGAAGGTACCTGAGCGATTGATCTTTTGTAAGAACAATCTGAGGTTGCTTTCGATTATCAGTAAAAACAATACTTCCTTTATTTAAGGTATCGGGAGCAGTTTTAATTTTAATGGTATCTTTAATATTTCCCTGCGAAAATACTGAAATATAGATTGTTGTAAAGATTATTGTTAAGCATGATTTTAAAATACTAATGCTCATGATTTATTATTTTTCTGATCAGATTTCCCGGTTGAATATATCACAAAATACTTTTAATTTTACTGAAATAATTTTGAAAATATATGTTCCCTGTTTCTCTAACGGAAAATAGTAAGGTTAAGATATACAAGAATATCAAAAACAGAGATTTTTTTTCGGAACATCTCTATTGTAAGTCCATAATCCGGACTTAACATCAGCATTAAAAAATATCTGCATTTTTAAATTCATTTCTAATAACCTGATAAAACTATGGACTTGCCATTTACAGAACCATTTAAAATAAAGATGGTAGAAAATATGTACAGAAGTACAAAACAAGAGAGAGATAGATGGATCGCTGATGCATCATTCAATCTGTTTAACCTGAAATCGGAACAAGTATACATTGATCTCCTCACTGATTCGGGTACCGGAGCTATGAGCGACAAACAATGGTCCGCAATGATGGTTGGTGACGAAAGCTACGCTGGTGCGTCATCATATTACAAACTGAAAGACGCCATAAAAGATATCACAGGGTTCGATTATTTCCTGCCCACTCATCAGGGGAGAGCTGCGGAAAACGTCCTTTTCTCAGTCTTGGTAAAGCAGGGAGACCTTGTTCCCGGGAATTCGCATTTCGACACCACAAAGGGTCATATCGAATTCAGAAAAGCATTTGCTATAGACTGCACTGTCGATGCTGCTTCTGACACTACAGCCTGGCATCCGTTTAAAGGGAATGTTGATCTCGCAAAACTCGAAAGCGTACTTAAAAACAATCCTCCTGAAAAGATCTCCTGTATAATAGTTACAATCACTAATAATACTGCGGGAGGACAGCCGGTGAGCATGGCCAACCTGAGAGAGGTTGGGAGGCTTTCACGCAAATATGGCGTTAAGTTTATAATCGACTCTGCACGATTTGCAGAGAATGCATATTTCATCAGGTTGAGAGAAGAAGGATACGCAGATAAGGATATAAGGGATATAGCCAGGGAGATGTTCTCCTATGCAGATGGCATGACAATGAGTTCAAAGAAGGATGCAATAGTGAATATGGGTGGTTTTATTGCTTTCAGACAGGAGGAACTGTTTCGTCAGGCATCAACATTTAATATTATCTATGAAGGCTTTATAACATATGGAGGTATGTCGGGAAGGGACATGAATGCCCTTGCACAAGGCCTGTATGAAGGAACCGAATTACTTTATCTCGAGTCACGTATAAACCAGGTTTTAAGGCTTGGAGACAGGATAAAAGAGTATGGAATTCCCTTACTGGAACCTTTTGGCGGACACGCTGTTTTTATAAATGCAAAGAAATTTCTTCCTGATATCCCTGTAGAAGAATTTCCTGCTCAGACGCTCGCAGTCGAATTCTATATTGAAGGGGGAGTGAGAGGGGTTGAGATAGGTGGTTTAATGGCCGACAGGGATCCGGTAACCCGTCAGAACAGGTACCCTGAGCTTGAAACGGTCAGGCTTGCTCTGCCACGAAGAGTATATACGGATAATCATATGGAGTATGTTGCAGCAGTAGTCAGAAATGTTTTTGAAAGAAGAGATCACATCAAAAGAGGTTTCAGAATCAGCTGGGAAGCTCCTATAATGAGGCATTTTACAGTAAAGCTGGAAAAAATCTGATGCGATCCATACGTTCTGTCCGGCATCCCCACATTAGCAATTTAAAAGGGAAATTTGTATCTTACACTCGGTTCAATTTAATGTATTAATCTTCAGGAAATGATTAAATCCATGACTGGCTATGGGAAAGCCATCGCTGAAACTCCACAGAAAAAAATAACTATAGAAATAAAATCACTTAATTCCAAACAGCTTGATCTGAACACCAAGCTGCCATGGCTATATAAGGAAAAGGAACCTGAAATCAGAAATATAATCAGTCAACGGCTCGACAGAGGGAAAATTGATTTTTCAGTTTACTGTGATATGCTGGATGATGAAGTTGTTACAGTCATTAACAAATCAGCTGTTAGAAATTATTATAACCAATTTAAAGAGATAGCTGCGGAATTAAAAATTGACCTTGATGATCAGATATTTACAGCAATAATGAAACTTCCTGACACTCTGAAAACTGAGAAACCTGAGATGCCCGAGGCTGAATGGGAAATCGTAAGAAATCAGATCATTGAATCTATTACAATGCTGGATCTCTACAGAATTGAAGAGGGTAACTCCATTATGCTGGATTTTAAAAAATGCATAGGTAAGATTTTATCATTGCTTGAAACTGTTCAGACTTTTGAAACAGGAAGGATAACGAAAATAAGGGAAAAGCTCATGTCTCTCCTGGATGAGAGCCTGGGCCCTGAAAAAGTCGATAAAAACCGGTTTGAACAGGAGATCATCTTGTATCTGGAGAAATATGATATCAATGAAGAGAAAGTCAGGCTTAAAACACATTGCGATTATTTCATTGAAACCGTAAATACCCCTTCTCCCAATGGAAAAATATTAAACTTCATTACCCAGGAGATTGGTCGCGAAATCAATACTATAGGTTCAAAAGCAAATGATGCTTCAATTCAAAAACTTGTAGTGATGATGAAGGATGAGCTTGAGAAAATTAAAGAACAGACTTTAAATGTATTATAATTAAAAGCCTAAGGGACTAAAGGCCGAAAGCCATTAGGCGCAACAACTAAATTGAAAAAGCCCCCATAAGGGGTTTGTGGGTAAAAAAACTGGCAAAAAAGAGTCAATGAATGGTAAACTGGTCATAATATCAGCCCCCTCGGGTGCAGGGAAAACAACAAT
>OCZT010007046.1_pt1 | contig 11061 bp, 7 predicted proteins | sample 1539031 | NCBI WGS metagenome assembly OCZT01 (sample SAMEA3539308, study PRJEB22396) | soil metagenome | biome: tundra; feature: field; material: soil | place: USA | collected 2010-05 | depth 0.15 m
GAAGCAGCTCGAGCAGCAGCAGAACGCCAAGAAGCGCAAACAGGCTGAGGAAGTCGCAAACGCTCAGGACGTCGCGACGCTGCTCGAGGACGCCGTGATCCGTGTCACGGCCAAGGCCGGCGGCAACGGGCGCCTGTTCGGCACCGTCACCAACACCCAAGTCGCCGAAGCGCTGCACGAGCAGCTGGGCGTCACGATCGACCGCCACAAGATCGAGATGAAGGACGGCATCAAGGCGCTCGGGACCTATCCGGTCGAGATCCGGCTCGGCAACAACGTGATCGCCAAGTCCTCGGTGCAGGTCATCGCGCTGAAGTAAGTGCGACTGAGCGCAGACGAGAAGGTTCGCCGCGAGATCGCGGCACTCTTCGACGTCCTGACGGACGCGCTCGGGACCGAGAAGGTCGTCATGCGCGCCGGGAAGCTCGGTACGCTCAAGGAGATGCGCTCGCAGGCGATCCCGGACCGCCTGCTGGCGCTCCAGCGGCTCGTCTTCGAAGACCCGTCGCTCGAGACGCGTCCGGCGAAGGCGCAGTACAAGAAAGTGATCGCCGAGATCGAGGACAAGCTCGCCGATCTCATTGCACACCGTACCGTCGGCGATCAGCTCGAGGCGAAGATCAACGCCAAGATGGTGCAGCGCCATCAGGAGTATCTGCGCGAGCTGCGGCTCGAGGCGCTGCGCGAGGAGACGGGCCCCGAGACGCCGGCGACGCAGAAGCGCCTGCGCGAACTCGAAGCGCTCGACGCGCGCGGTCTCGCGCGCGCCGCGCTGGACGTGCTGCGGCCGAAGCGGCTCGATCAGGTCGTCGGTCAGGGGCCGGCGATCAAGGCGCTGATCGCCAAGCTGGCTTCACCGTACCCCCAGCACGTGATCCTCTACGGGCCGCCCGGCGTCGGCAAGACGACGGTCGCGCGGCTCGCGCTCGAGCTGGCGCAGGCGCGACCGCACGCCCCGTTCTCCGCCGCCGCGCCGTTCGTCGAGGCGGCCGGGACGACGCTGCGCTGGGACGATCGCGAGACGACGAACCCCCTCTTGGGCAGCGTGCACGACCCGATCTATCAGGGCGCGCGGCGCGACTTCGCCGACAGCGCGGTCCCCGAGCCGAAGCTGGGGCTGGTCACGCGTGCGCACGGCGGCGTCCTCTTCATCGACGAGATCGGCGAGATGGACCCGGCGATGCAGACGCGGCTGCTCAAAGTGCTCGAGGACAAGCGCGTCACGTTCGAGTCGTCGTACTACGACGAACACGACCCGAACGTTCCCGCCTACGTGAAGAAGCTGTTCCGGGACGGGGCGCCGGCCGACTTCGTGCTGATCGGCGCCACGACGCGCGATCCGGAGGCGATCGACGCGGCGATCCGGTCGCGCTGCGCCGCGGTCTACTTCGAGCCGCTCACGCAGGCGGAGGTCGCGCGCATCGTCGTCGAAGCGGCGCAGCGCCTCGGCGCCAAGATCAGCCGGCGCGTCGCCGACCTCGTCGCCTCCTACACGATCGAGGGCCGCAAGGCGGTGCAGATCCTCGCCGATGCCTACGGGCACGCGCTCGAGCGCGCCGGCGGCACGCGTGGAGCGGCCGTGCGCGAAGAGGACGTGCTGGAGGTGGTGCAGGCCGGGCGCATCGTGCAGCACAGCCCGACGCGCGCTCGGCGGGCGCGCGAGATCGGCAAGGCGCACGGCCTGGGCGTGATTGCGTATGTCGGCTCGATCGTCGAGATCGAGGCGGCTGCGTTTGTCGCGCGCGAGAAGCGCAAGGGGACCGTCCGCTTCAACGACACCGCGGGTTCGATGGCGCGCGACGCGGTCTTCAACGCGACCTCGGTGATCCGCGCGGTCGCCGGGATCGACCCCGCCGAGCACGACCTGCATGTCAACGTGGTCGGCGGCGGGAACATCGATGGGCCATCGGCCGGCCTGGCCTTCTTCCTGGCGCTCTACAGCGCGCTCGTGCGAGCGCCCCTGCCGCAGGACGTCGCGGTGACCGGCGAGGTATCGCTGGCCGGAAACGTGCGTGCGATCGGTGGAATTGTGGAGAAACTGTACGCCGCGCGCCAGGCCGGCATGAGAGCGATTCTCGTTCCGCGCGAGAACGCGCGCGAAATCGATGCTACGCCAGAGGGGATCGAGGTGATCCCCGTCGGAACCGTGATGGAAGCGCTCGCCGCTTTGGGCGTGCGCGTTCCGGCGCCGCCTGCGCTGCGCGCCCGCACTCATCCGAAAGCTGCCCGGTGAACGTCGCTCCGTTCGTATCGACCATCGATCGCATCCCGCCGAGCAATCTCGAAGCGGAGATGGCGCTGCTCGGCTCGATCCTGGTCGACAAGGAGATGATGGCGACGGTCAGCGAGATCGTCCAGCCGTCGGATTTCTATGCCTCGCTGCACGAGTCGATCTATCTGGCGCTGTACGCGCTTTACGAGCGCGGTGAACCGCTCGACAAGGTCGCGCTCGCGGAAGAGCTTCGTAACCGCGGAATGCTCGACAAGATCGGCGGACTCGCGTATCTCAACTCGCTGATGGGGACGGTGCCGAGCGCGGCATCGGCCGACTACTACGCCCGCATCGTGCGCGAGAAGTCGACCCTGCGCGGGCTGATTCACGCCGGAACCCGCGTCACGCAGCTCGGCTACGACTCCGAAGAAGATGTCCCGGCGGCGATCGACAAGGCCGAACAGGTCGTCTACGACGTCGGCAATCGCAGCGACCACAACGCGTTCGCGCTCGTCCCGTCGCTGCTGCTCGGCGTCTTCCAGTCGCTCGAGAAGCGGCACGAGCAAAAGGGCGACCGGACCGGAGTCACGTCGGGCTTCCGCGACATCGATGACTACACCGCCGGCTGGCAGCCCGGCAATCTGATCATCCTGGCGGCCCGGCCGGCGATGGGCAAGACCTCGCTCGCGCTCAACATGGCCGTCGCCGCGGCGAAGGACGAAAAGAAGCCGATCGCGGTGTTCTCGCTCGAGATGACGAAGCAGGAGCTGGTCGAGCGCCTGCTCTCGTCCGAGGCGAAACTCGACGCTTCGAAGCTGCGGCGCGGCGCGATCGCCGATCGCGACTGGGAGAAGATCGGCCACGCGATGGGGCTGCTGCACGAGCTGCCGATCTATCTCGACGACTCCGGCGCCGTGACGGTGACCGAGATCCGCTCGCGGCTACGCCGCCTCAAGTCCGGCAACGGTCTGGCCGCGGTGTTTGTCGACTACCTCCAGCTCGTGCGCCCGTCGACGCTCGGTAAAGTCGTCAACCGCAACGAAGAGCTCTCCGAGATCTGCCGCGTGCTCAAAGCGACCGCCAAAGATCTCGGCGTCCCGATCATCGCGGTGGCCCAGCTCAACCGCGCGGTCGAAACCCGCGCCGACAAACGCCCCCTCCTCTCAGATTTGCGCGACTGCCTGGCGGGCGAATCGCTCGTGACGAACGCCGAAACGGGTGAACGCCACGCGATCCGGGAGATCGCGGAGCGCGGGATGCGCTTCGACGTCTGGGCCGTGGACGAAGGGATGCGCCTGGTGCGGCGCCCGATCGTGGACGCCTGGGAAGTCGGTCGCAAGCCGGTCTTTCGCGTGACGACCAAGAGCGGCCGCGTGATCCGCTGCACCGACGGCCATCGCTTCCTCACCGTTTCGGGCTGGTCCGAGCTCCGCGAGCTCGCCGCCGGCCGGTCGATCGCCGTGCCCCGGCGCTACGATGCGCCGGCGGTCCCTGCACAGATGTCGCCGGGACAAGCTCTCATGCTGGGCTTGGGTCAGAAGCATCAGCGCGCGCTTGCGAAGATCGAACACGATAAGCTGAACGATGCCGGCCAATTCGATCGCATCCCACTGGATGTGAACGAGCGCGTCGCCACCTTGCGCGCGGATCGCGGGTTTTCGCACGCGGCGCTCGGATGGCGCGATCAAGGGAAGGCGATGTCTCGTGCGACGTGCACCGTTGTAGCGAACCGGCTCGACGACGACTTCCTCGCGTCCTTGGCGATCTCCGATGTACTTTGGGATCCGATCGTTTCGATCGAACCGCAAGGTTCCGAACCGGTCTACGATCTGACCGTCGGCGATTTGCACAACTTCTGCGTCAACGACTTCGTCACGCACAATTCGGGGGCTATCGAGCAAGAAGCGGATATCGTGACGTTCTTGTACCGGGACGTCTACTACAACAAGGAGACGTCGGCAGAGCCGGATTTGACAGAGCTGATCATCGCGAAGCACCGCAACGGGAAGGTCGGTACGATCAAACTGCGCTTCCAGCCCGAGCACACGCTGTTCGTCCCGTACGGCGACGACTCGCACTATCCGGCGCCGTAGCGCGTGAGCATCAGCAGCGGCATCGTTCCGGCACAACTGACGCTCGGAGTGTCGGACATCGACGTGACGGAGCGGTTTTACCGCGACGTGCTGGGCGTCGAGATGGTCCGTCACGGCGACGCCGTACGGATCGAATTCGGCGAGTTCACGCTCGTCTTCGAGCACGCGCCCCCGACCGAGCGCGCGAAGTTCGAGCTCGGCCTGCGCGTACCCGATGCGGCCACCCTCGACGCGATCGCGAAGCGCGCGGGCGTGGCGACGTACGACCGCGACGGCGGTGGCCGAGCGCTCTTCGTGACCGACCCCGACCACTACACGATCGAGATCTTCGCGAAGTAGGATTCTATGGGTTTCTCGACCCGGCCGCGCATTCTCGTGACCGCGGGGCGCGGACGCGAAGCCGACGAGTATTGCGAGGCGTTGCGCGAGGCAGGAGCGGACCCGCTGCTCATCGCGCCGGGCGAGCCGGCGCCGGAGCTGACCGATGTCGGTGGGCTCGTCCTCACGGGTGGGGGCGATGTCGACCCTGCGCTTTACGGAGGAGAACTCGAGCTTGCCAAAGGCGTCGACGGTGACCGGGACAAGCTGGAGCGCTTGCTGCTCAGGGAAGCGCGCGAACAGCGGATGCCCACCCTTTGCATCTGCCGCGGACTGCAGATTGCGAATGTCGCATTCGGGGGCTCGCTGATCGGCGACATTCCGGCATCCGACAGTCCGGCTACTGCGATTCCGCACGCTCCTCTCGGGCCGAATGGAGCGCCGCGCCGCGATGTCATCGACGAGCACATCGTGCGGATCGCCCCCGGCAGCCTCTTGGCGCGAACGGCGCAGACGCTGAATCTGGCGACGGGTTCGCGTCACCACCAGGCCGCGGGCCGATGCGCCGACGATCTTCGCGTTGTTGCCAGTACGGATGACGGCGTCATCGAAGCCCTCGAAGCGAAGTTCGAGAACCCATTCTGGCTCGCGGTGCAGTGGCACCCGGAGTCGACACGCGATCTCGACGCCGGCGCAAGCCGCGCGATCTTCGGCGGGTTCGTGCGCGCCGCGGTCAGGCCGTGCGTTCGACCAGGCGGAGCTTCGGGCGGCGCGACGAGCGCAGTGCCGCGGTGAAAACGTCGAAGCGCTGGGGTTTGCCGTAGTGGTAACCCTGCCCGTCCTCGCAGCCCAGTGAGGCGACGAAGACGGCCTGCTCTTCGGTCTCGATCCCTTCGGCGACGACGCGCAAGCCGAACGCCTTCGCGACGTTGACGATCGAGGTTACGATCGCGCGGTCGGACTCGTCCTCGGTGACGTCGCGGATGAAGGTCCGGTCGATCTTGAGCATCGTGATCGGCAGCCGCTTGAGGCGGGCTAGCGAGCTGTAGCCGATCCCGAAATCGTCCATCGCGATGTGCACGCCGAGCTCGCGCAGGCGCTGCATCCCCGGGAGCACGTCGTCGTCGAGCGCGGCCGTCTCGGTGATCTCGAGGATCAGGGCGTGCGGGGGGATATCGTATTCGCTCAGGGTCGTCCCGACGGTCAGCGCGAGTGACGGTTCGCGGAGATCGCGCGCCGAGAGGTTCACGGCGATGCGGAAGTTCGGATCGATCGTGCGGAACGTCGCCGCCGCGGCGCACGCCTGCCGGAGCACCCAGCGGTCGATGTCGACGATCGTTGCCGACTGCTCGGCGATCGGGATGAAGACGTCCGGCATGATCGTGCCGCGGGTGGGATGGCGCCAGCGCGCGAGCGCTTCGCAGCCGACCATCTGATTGCACGCGAGGTCGACCAGCGGCTGGTACTCGACCTCGATCTCGCCGTGCTGCAGCGCGCTGCGCAAGTCGGCCTCGAGCGCGAAGCGCTCCGCGTCCTCGGCGTGCATCGCGTTCTCGTAGACCGCGAGCGCGCTGCCGCCGCCGCCTTTGGCGCGGTACATCGCGGCGTCGGCGTGCGCGGTGAGCGCGCTCGCGTCGGTGCCGTGCTCCGGGAAGACGGCGGCCCCGATGCTGACCCCGACGTAGACTTCGCGGTCGTCGAGCTGGATCGGCGCCGCGAGCGCCCGGATGAGCCGCTGCGACAGGATCTCGATGTCTTTGACGCCGGCGATCGACGACATCAGGATCACGAACTCGTCGCCGCCGGGGCGCGCGATGAAGTCGCCCCCGCGGATGCACTTCTGCAACCGTGCGCCGACTTCGCGCAGAACCTCGTCGCCCGCGCCGTGGCCCATCGTGTCGTTGATCGATTTGAAGCGGTCGAGGTCGAGGAAGAGCAGCGCGAGGCGCTTGTCCTCGCGGCCCGCCAGTGCGACGGCTTCCTGCAGGCGCTGGTCGAGGGAGAAACGATTGGGCAGCTCGGTCAGCCGGTCGCGGTGCGCCGCGTCGAACAGCTGGCGCTGCGTGCGCTTGAGCTCGGTGATGTCGATCGAGACGCCGACCGCGCCGACGATGTTGTTGTCGCGGTCGGCGAGCGGCTCGACGTGATGGCGCAGCCAGTGATCGCCGTGCGCGCTCTCGACGCGCACGTGGCGGCCGGTGAACACGTCGCGGACGACGTCTTCCGCGACCAGCGTCGAGCACGACTGGCCGACGAGATCCTCGCTGCGCAACTTGAGCTGGCTGAGCGCGCCGCCGGAGATCGCGCTGAAGCGGCCGTCGCGGCCGACGGTCCACAAGATCGCGTCGACGTTGTTGGCGACGAGCTGCAGACTGTGCGCGTTCTCGTGCAGCTGCGTCTCGGCGATCGTCTGCGCGCTGACGTCTTCGAGCGAGATCAGCGTCTCGTCGGCCGCCGGCAGGATGCGGACCTCGACCCAGGTCTGGAGCGCGGGAAAGGCGTGGATCCGCTCGATCGGAATGCCGCTGCGCCGGGCGGCGCGGATGTCGGGGACGAGCTCGGAGGCGAGCGGGTCGACCAGCTGGTCCAGCTCGAGGCCGATCATCTCGTCGGCGGTACGGCGCAGCAGCCGCTCCGCTTCGTCGTTGACGTGCGTCACGCGGAGCTCCGCGTCGACGATGTAGATCCCCTCGCGGATCGCCTCGAGCAGATTGTAGCGACGCTCCACCGCGTCGGCGGCGATCACCCGCGCGGCCTCCATGACGGCCCGGCCGCGGATCCACCAGCGCGACGCGAGAAACGCGGCGATGGCGGAGAGCGCGAGCGCGGTGCACGCGAGGAAGGCCGAGCTCATGCCAGCCCTCGTGTGCGCGCTTCGTCGTGCAGCGCCGTCCGCGTGGTGACGCCGAACGCCGCGTACACGGCGTCGACCTGGCGCTGAATCCGGTACAGGCTGCGGCTGAAACGGCTCGAGAGTTCGGCGAGATCGACACCGTTCCACAGGGCGCGCGCGATCTGACGCTGCACGGGGGAGAGCTGCGGCGGCATCGCCTGCTCGCGTTCGCCGGCATGCTCCGCGACGGCGACCAGAGGACAGTCGGGATAGGAACCGGCATGCGCGAGCGCGGCATCGCGCCAGCGGTCTTCGCCGGTCAGCTCCGCGAGCGCGGTCGCCGCGAGCACCGCGCGGAAGTGGAACGACGCGGTGTCGAAGATCTCGAAGGCCTCGCGTAGCGCGACGACGGCCGCCTCGCGCCGCCCGAGCGTCTGCTCGATGCGGCCCTGCGCGTACCGGGCGAGCGCGTGCGCGCGGCGGTCGCCGTGCACGGCGAGCGCGGGGTTGATGCTCTCGGTCCCGATGCGCGAGTACAGCGCCGCATACCGCTGTGCGCGCGCGGCATCGGCCGGCGCGTGCAGTACGGCGAGCGTGACCAGCACCTGGCGCTCTTCGCCGTAGCTCGATTCCCACGGCATCTCGAACGCCAGCGCATCGGCTTGCGCCAGCTCCTCGAGCGCCCAGAACTCGTTGCCCGACATGCGCGCGACATACGCGCGGTCGAGATGGCCCATGATGCGCCACGTCGTGCTGGGCGCGATCGAGCGCGCTTCTTTGAATGCCCACTGCGCGCGGCCCGGGTTGCCGCGCATGAAGGCGTCCCACCCGAACGCGCGGATCGTCGCGAACTGCTGCACCCGCACGTCGGGCGTCCAGGCCAGCGCGTCGCTCGCCATCCGGGCAGCCGCGATACCCCCCGCGTTCGCGGTCTCGAACGCGACCTGTGCCAGAGCGTGGATCGAGGTCGCCAACGTCGCGACGTCGACGGCTTCGTCGCCGTCGCGCGCCGCGTAGCTGACCGCGCGAACGAGGTCAGCGATGTGAGCGTCATAGTCGCGATTGCCCGCATGGAGCCAGCCGCGGTATGCGTAGGCCGCCGACGCGATACTCGGGTCGGGATGCGCGATCGCCAGCGCGACCTCCGGGGCGTCCGGATCGCACTCGCGGCGCAGCCAGCGCATGCGAAGATCGTGGTACGCCATCGTGTGCGCACCGTCGGGCACCGCGCCCGCCAGTACGCGAGCGTCGGCGTAGTAAGACTCGGCCGAGGTGAAGTCGCGAACGGTCGCCTGGAGCCGGCCGCACTCGATGTCGCGGCCGAACCGGCCCTCCGCCGAAACGAAGAGGTCGTCGACGCTCGCGAGATAGGCGAGGGCCTCGCTCGGATCGCGGCGACCCAACGTCTCCGCCTTGAGAAGAGAGGCTTTCTCCGCGAGCTCTTCCGACCAGTCTTCGCAGCCCTCGAGCACGCCGAGCGCGGCGTCGTAGTGGGCAGACCGCTGCGCGGCGCGTGCGACGCGGAGCGGATCATCGAGTGCCAGAACGTCGCGGCGTTCCTTCATCATGACCCCGTCAGTCGACGAGCGCAGGGAGGTGGACGTTGTCGTTCGGAGCGAGGATCGCGGTCGCCGACGGCGCGGCTCCGGCATCCGCACCTACCGCGGTGATCGTGTCGCCGACGGCGGTGACGTAGCTGTTCTTTACCTGGATCGAGTAGATCCCGGCCGGCAGTGCGTGGATCGTGTACGAACCGTTGCTGGCGGTCACCGTTGAGTTCACCACATGTCCGAGCGCGTCGACGGCGAGCACCGCGGCCGAGCTAACCGGCTTCCCGGCCTGGTTCTGCACCGTGCCGGCGACCTGCGCGGCGGCGCCGGCCGCGCTGACCGACGGTTGAATGTAGATCGTCCCGTTCGCGAACTTTACCGAATGCAGCACGTTGAAGTCCATCGAGATCTGCGGCGGCGGCCCGGGGAGTCCGGTGAGGGCGAACGTGCACGGGAAATCCACGGCGACGACCGGCGCCGAGGTCGGATTGCGCGGCGTACCCCAGATGACGGGGATCGTCATCTTGCCGATCGTCACGTTCGATGATGCGGAGTCGATCAGCATTCGTACCGCGCTGTAGACGCCCAGGGGCGCCGTCCCATCGAAGTCTTCCGAGTGGCTCTGCAGGTCGAGCAGATTCACCACGTCAGGCTTGGCGTTCGTGACGAACGGCACCGCGCGGCCCGTGCTCGAAACGAGCTGCAAGCCGTCGATCCCGATGTTGACCTTCACGCCGGACATCCCCGCGATCGGGGCGTCGAACAGCATGGCCCTCAACCTCGCAGAGGGCGCGCCGCCGATGATATCGTTCGTCGTGCGCGGTGCGCCGCTCTCCGCCGGGATCGTGCCCAGACTGGATCCGGGGGCGCTGCACGCGGTGAGCGCGAGAGCTGCGAGGAAAAGAGCCGCTTTCATCCGCGAAATGGTCCCTTTCGGAAACGGCGCCGGCGTTGTACCGGCGAGAGCTCGCTCCGCGAGCCCGCCGCCCGGAGCAAAACTCCGAACGGACGTACCGTGGGTTGGCGTCCTAACCGGAGCTCATGAGTCGACGGGCGCCGTTCGACTGCATGTACGTTTCCGAGCGTACGCCGCTCCTAACGCCGTGTGAACCCTCGTAAGGTAAAAGATCCGTGAGCCGTCGGCGCGCGTTGACGTCGCGTTGACGCGTTAACGGCTGCTCACAGCCCGGTGACGTGCTGGATCGCGAGCGAAGAGACCGCCACGGCGACCCAGAGGACGAAGCCGAGCGCCAGCGGGCGGGCGCCGGTGCGCAGCAGCCGGGCGAGCTCGGTCTGCAGGCCGATCGCGGCCAGCGCGACGCTGATCAGGAACACCGCCAGCGCCGCGATCGCGTCGTGCCACGTCGCCGGGACGATCCCGCTGCTGTTCACGAGCGCCGCGCACAAAAACCACAGGATGAACCACGGGATGATGCGCCGCCACGGGACCTGGACTCCGGCGCCGTGTTGCGCGCGGGCTCGCCACAGGGCGATCGCCGCGACGATCGGCACGATCAGCGACGCGCGGGTGAGCTTGACGATCGTCGCGTGGTCGCCGGCCTCGCGGCCGTACGCGTACCCGGCAGCGACGACGGAGGAGGTATCGTTGATCGCGGTCCCCGCCCAGACGCCGAACGCGTCCTGCGCGAGGTGCAGCGCGTGCCCGATCGGCGGAAACACGATCACCGCGACGATGTTGTAGAAGAAGATGATCGCGATCGAGAGTGCGATCTCCGCCTCGTCGGGCTCGATCACCGACGAGACCGCGGCGATCGCGGACGCACCGCAGATCGCGGTGCCGACGCCGACCAGCGTTTGGAGCATGCGATCGAGCCGGAGCAGACGGCCGGCCAGCGGCGCCAGGATCAGCGCGACCGCGATCGTGCCGAGCGTCACCGGGAGGGTGCCGATGCCGGTGCGCGCGATCATCGTCAGCGAGAGCGTGAAGCCTGATACCACGATCGCGGCTTGGAGCACGGTCCGCGCGGAGAACGCGAGCCCCGGCCGCAAGCTCGCGGGCAGCGGCAGCGGCAGCGCGGCGCGGAGCGCGACGCC
>OCZT010007047.1_pt1 | contig 11061 bp, 6 predicted proteins | sample 1539031 | NCBI WGS metagenome assembly OCZT01 (sample SAMEA3539308, study PRJEB22396) | soil metagenome | biome: tundra; feature: field; material: soil | place: USA | collected 2010-05 | depth 0.15 m
CGGACCCGCCGATTGTGGTGCGCGCGCATGCGACCGATATTTACGATGTGATGGCCGCGGCTAAACCGCTGTACTCGAACATCGACACGATGTTCAAGTGGAATGGTGAGTCGCTAACATGGACCAATGTCCGCGGCCCTGTGAAGGATGAGTTTCAGAAGCTGGTCGCGGACTCTAATGTGGAGATTGCAAATATCCATCTGCTTTCGAATTTGGAGCCGTTCCGGTGGGGCGATCCGGATTTTATTTGGCAGACGGTTTCGAATTTCGTGCGCATTGGTATTGGCGGAGTTCATGTGTATCCACTGCGCTACTGGGATTGGCCGGTGACGGCGGACAACACGACTCCGCGACTGATGCAGATGGACCGCGACTGGATCTGGTACCAGGCGTGGGCGCGGTACGCGTGGAACCCGGAGCGCGAGCCGGCGAAGGAGCATGCGTACTGGGTGGATCAGTTTGCCGCGCGCTTTGGAAGTGCAGACGCGGCGCAACATCTGCTCGCGGCATATGAGCTTTCTGGTATCTGTGCGCCGAAGCTGTTGCCGCGGGTTGGCATTACTGAGGGCAATCGCCAAGTGCTGGCACTGGGCATGACGATGCCGCAACTGATCGATGCGGCCCGATTTAATCCAGCGCAGACGCTGTGGACCGGTGATGCGCCGGACGGCGAACGCCTGGATGAGTACGTCGCGAATGAGGTGAACCACAAACCGCACCATGGAGAGACGCCGCTGGGCGTAGCGGCTGAGGTTGCGGCGAGCTCGGCGAAGGCAGTCACGGAAGCCGAAGCAGCGGCTCCCGGTATTACTGTGACGGCGCGTCCGGAGTACGACCGCATTGTCAATGATATGCGCGCGATTGCTGAGCTGATGGCGTACTACAACCACAAGACGCAGGCTGCCGAGTTGGTGATGCAGTTCGGCTATGACCACAATCAGGCGGACCTGACGAAGGCTGAACCGCTGCTGGCTGCGAGTGTTGAGGACTTTGAGCGGCTGACTCAACTGACTGAGAAGGCGTATCACAATGCGGCGGGTATGCAAACATCGCAGCGGCAGATTCCCGTGCGCGGCGGGCCGGCGACGAACCATTGGCGCGACTTGCTACCGGTGTATCGCACGGAGTTGGCGACGTTCCGGACGCGGTTGAAGACGCTAGGGGCGGCTCAGCCTGCCAGTGCAGAGACGGTCCCGGCGCGACTGCCACAGGTTGCGTTCACGCTGGCGCCGGGTGCTGGCGAGACATTTCCGGTGCGTTCCGGCGAGAAGCTGTATGCGGACGCGGCGACACCCATTGTGAACGTCGCGCCGGAGTTGGATGGAATGACGGGAATCCGCGTATCCGCACGGCAGGAGATGCCGATTCACTTCACGCTAGAGAAGCCGGCCCAGATTCTTGTGGGCTTCTTCAAATCCGACTCCAGTAAAGCGATGAATGTGTCGCCCGCGACGGAGCAGTGGAACATTCTGCTGCCCGGCGCCATTACGATGACCAAGGGATTGCCCGTAACGGTGTGGGCGAAGCCGCTGCCGGCTGGCGCGAACGATCTGGACCTTGGCAAAGGGGCTTATGTAGTGGTGGGGTTTATTCCGGAAGACACACACGTAACGCCACATATCAATTTCAGTGTGACTGGGACAAACGGCGAGCGGCCGAACCTCGATTGGCTGTTTGAGAATTAGATGCGTGGAAATTCCGCATCACGGAGCGACTGCGGCTCATCCTATTTGATATGCCTCAACTCGATCAGCGCACGGATGCCATTGCGGCATCACCTCCATCGACCGTCGATGTACGGCTCCTCGACAACCCAATCTGGAATGCGCTGACTACCGAGCACAGCGCGCTGGCGGTCGGCGATGGGCTGGCAAGACGTTTTCCCGCGGAGATTGGTCCGTTGAGCGGGCTGATCGAGCCGTCCGCGGCAGCGTATGAAGCGCTGCGTTCGGTGACAGGCCCGGGTGGAGTTGTGGCGCTGTTCCTACAGTCGCCACCGGAATCGCAAGCTGGATGGGAGATGGTGCGCGGCGGCCTAATGAGCCAGATGATGTGGTCCGGCGAGGGTGTTCCAACGACTGCGCCGCTGGCCGGAGATGTGGTGCTGCGACATCTAACGCCTGCGGATGTCCCCGCAATGTTGGAGCTGGCTACGTTGACCGAGCCCGGACCGTTCGGTGAACGCACCAATGAGTTGGGCGAATTCTTCGGCATCTTCGAGGTGGGACGACTGATGGCGATGGCTGGCCAGAGGATGCGGCTTCCCGGGTTCATCGAGGTGAGCGCCGTGTGTACGCATCCGAATACGCGCGGCCGTGGCTATGCGCGCGTGGTGATGTCGGAGGTGATGGCGGACATTGTGCGCCGGGGTTCTACGCCGATCCTGCATGTATTCGCCGCTAATGAAGCGGCGATTCGTGTGTACGAAGGGCTGGGATTTGCGCATCGGCGAAGCCTGCACCTGGCTGTGCTGAAGGCGGAGTAATTACTGGCCGGCGGTTGGGGGCGGCGGTGGTGGATCGTGGCGACTGAGCAGGCGCTCGGCTTCAGCATCAGAGACATGGAAGAAGCTGCCATGTTTGGCGTAATCGGGGAAGTGCATCTTGTCGTTGACGCTGGCCCAGTGAATCCAGTCGCTGGTTTCGACGCCCTCGTATCGGGCGCGTGGTGAGCGATAGTGATCGTAGTAGACGATCCACTTTTCACCTACCTGGATGACCGATGGGCCTTCCGACCAACTCTCCGTGATGGGGCCTGAGAGCGGCTTCCAGGGCCCTTCGACGCTTGGGCCTGAAGTCCAACGAACCTGGTAGCGCAGCGGATCGATGGATTGATCTTTGACCACAAACACCACGTCGTCCTTGCCTTCGAAATGCCGGTGGAACATGGTCGCGTCGATGACTACGAATCCGGGATCGTAGAAGATCGCTGGCTTTGAGAAGGTCACAAAGTCTTTCGTGCGCGAGGCCCAGATGCGGTTGCCGGCGTTGTTGTCAGAGAATGCCGAGGACCAGATGAGAAGCCACTCCTTCGCTTTGTCATCCCAATAAGTTTCGGGCGCCCACACGTTGCGCACGGTGGCGAAGTCCTTCATGATGGGGACCTCGGTCTGGTGCGACCATGTCATCAGATCTGTGGAGGAGGCGGTGCCGAGCGTGCTTCCCCTCCATCCCCATGTCCACACCGCGCGGAAGCCGTCGCCCGAAGGGTTGCGGGTGATGAAGACGTCGCGGGTAATTTCGTCTTTGGTCTCCGGCTTGATCCAGGGTTGCCCGTCGTTGAGTGGGGTGAAGGTGTAGCCGTCGCGGCTCATCGCGAAGTAGATGCCCTGGGTGCCGGGTTCCTTGAAGTATGCGAAGACGGTTGCGCCACTGTCAGGAACGTGTGCGCCTTGTGCCCAGGCCGATGCGCTGACGGCGAGGATGGCTGCGATGCAAAGGAGTCGTCTCATTCGGCATCCGGTGCCTGCGGTTTCTCATCCGTGGATTTCTTGCGGACTGGAGGATCGGGAACGTCACTGCTGAGCAATGTCTTGCCTCGCCACTTGGATTCAGAGATTCGCCTGCCGGAGGCGTCGAAGTTGTCCCAGGTCCACATGCCATCGCCCGCGTAATGTTTCTCCCATACGGGAGTGCCGTCGGCGCGGAGATAGCTCTCGTTGCCGACCTTGTGGCCTGCATGGAAGGTGATCGACCACATGACCTTGCCGCTCGGGTAGAAGAACGTCTCGGGGCCATCAAGCAGCACTCGACCATCTGCGGCGCGGCCGGAGCTCCAGGTGGCCATCACCTTGTCGGTGCCGGGATAGTGCTCGGTGAAGGGATGTGCATCGTGAACGGAATCGGAGGCTGCGATGTCGGCACCCGTGTTCTTGTCCAGTGCCCACGCCTCGTTCAGTTCGATTTCGTAGTTGGGTTTGTTCTTCGACGTGACGATGTGAATGATGCCATCAGAGCCCTGGGTCGCGGTGGTGTAACCGACGGTGAGAATGTCCGACGGCAGACGCTTTGTTGTCCATGTTGCTCCATCATCGTTGCTGAGGGCGACGTATGCGCCGTCCTTGTGAATGTGTTTTTCATTCTTCGGGTTGTAATCCGCGACAAAGAAAAGCCGTCCGCTTGTGAGGCGAATGATGCTGGGGCGTTCGCCGCTGGCGAGCGGGTCGAACGGCGTCTTCGACTTCTTCCACGTCTTACCGCCGTCGGTGCTGCGTGCCATGGGCATGCGGCCTTCGATGTTGGAGTTCTTGCCGCCGTAGCCGAGGAGGTCGCCGTTCTTCGCGATGACGATGGTGGTGTGTCGTCCGGCAGTGCGGCCGCCGGTGTCGTACCAGGTCTTGCCTTCGTCTTTGGTGGCCCACACAACGCTAACTGATCCGTTGCCATCGTCATCTCTACCCGTGGAGTCTGTAGGGATGTAGATGGTGCCATCTTTGGCGCGGGCGATGCTGTTGATGGGCTGCGAAACGTAGCGGCCGATCGGCTTGGGGAAGTAGGGGAAGATGACCTGCGACCAGGTTGCTCCGTTGTCGGTTGATGTGGCGTAGCAGAAGGGGCCCGCGCCAATGAGTCGCGGGAAACCCCAGAACATCCACACCTTGCCCGGGTGGGCCTGGTCGTTCCAGATGACCGGCGCGGCGAGCACGGCGTCGGCGAACATGGGCCAGGGTTCGGGCATGTCCCAGTCCTCGGAGCCTGCGCGGCGGCGCATGGTGAGAACGGTCTGGTCGGGGTCATCTTCATTGATGGGCGCGTTGTAATACGCGGCGAGAAAGTCGCCGTTGGGGAGTTGCTGGATGGCGGAGTTGTGATAGTTCACGCCTAGTCCGGGCGCGAGGCCAAGCTTCCAGCCTACGCCGGGCATGCTCTTGTCCTGCAGGTTCTGGAACATCTCATGCACGTGATACCAGGGCTTCGCAGGATCAGGTCCGCCGACCGGGGCGGTGCCGAGAAGGCCATCTTGCTTCACCGCCGTCTCGTAAAAGAATCTCTGTTCCGGCCCCGGCCTGGTGGTGACGGGTGGAGCTTGCACCACGCGAAAGCCGATGTTGCCTTCCTTCGATGCATACGCGGGCGCCATGCTGGCACGATTCGCAGCGCGGGCAAAGTAGGGCGCAGTAGCAGGAACGTTCAGGTCCGGCGTGGTCTTGGTTGCGGTGTGGCGCCAGTCCATGCCGCCGCCGCGCACGACCTTCGTATACCCCGCAGTGGCGCCGACTGGATCGACTTGCTCGCCGGGTTGATATGGGGCATACCAGTCCATCGTCCATTCGGGGCGGCCAACGCCCATGTTCATTACGCCGAGGGGATTGGCGTTGTCGGGCTTGGGCATCTCGTTCGAGTTGCCAAAGATGTTCTTGCCGCCGGCGCGGGCTGCATATTCCCACTCGGCTTCTGTAGGCAGACGCCACGGCTTGCCCGTCTTTTTGGTGAGCCAGGCGCAGTAGGCCATCGCCTGCTGCCAACTCACTCCGGCAGCATAGGCGGGTGTGGCTTCGCCAGCTACATACGTTGGATCGAAGAGACGATACTCTGCCGGGCTGACCTCGGTGACGCTGATCTTGAATAACCTGGAGATGCGCACCGGATGAGCAGGCAATTCGTCGAAGTCGCCGTGCTCGGGCCGCGTCGACATCACGCCGAATCCTTTGGTGATGGAGTCCGGCAGAGCGGCGGCATCGGCGCCCATGATGAAACTTCCGGCAGGGATCGCGACCACGACCGGCACGCCATCCTTCGATAAAGGAGGAGGGGCGCCGATCGCTGCCGATGGGCGGCCATCCTTTTGCGCGATCGCTATGCCCAGAACGCTGAACAACATTACGCTCGTCGCAACCAGCCGGATCTTCGAACCTGTGGCCATCTTCATTTCTTTTCTCCTTGCCCATGCGACTCGCTCAGCGAGTAGTTCAGCGGGCCCAAGTCCTTGCGCGTTGCGGCCTGTTTGGCATCCACGAGAAGCATCAATCCTTTACCTTGTCCGTAGCGCTTGCCGGTGGAATCCCAAAGGACGGTTAGCAGATGACCGTGATATGGAAGTTCATCGATGGCGAAGTAACTCCACTCGCCGGGGGGCAAGAGCGGTTGCAGAACGATACGATTGTCTGCGCGTGGCCGCAAGCCGATAAGCCCGGTAATAAGCGGGTCGGCAAAGCCGGAGTGGTTGTAGTAATTGCCGCGGCCTACCTGTTTATTCTTGGCTATGAGCATGTTCTTCGCGATCCACTCGCCGGTGTCGGCATCAAGGTCTTCATCGATCCAATCGATGACATGCCCGTTCTTCAGCGTCTGGTGCTGAGAGAGAACGTAGCGCGAGAAGAGCTTGTAATAATCGGCGAGAGTCATCATTGTCGATCCCGGAATATTCTCATAGGCGGCGAGGGCGAGCAGCGTCTGCGTCATTGCGAAGGGCCACTCGGGACCGTTCCAGGTGCATTGGTCGGAACTGGCAAAGCGGAACCTCGGGCTACGACGCTCTGCAGTCGTCGCTCCTAACTTGCCATCGAAGCCCTGAGGATCGAAGAGTTGCTTCCACGCGACCGCATGAGATGCTGCCGGAATATCGAACATCCAGGGGATGTAGCCGATCTGCTCGCGAACTCCGGCAAGTTGCAAAGTTGTTCCCGGGTCGACGAACTTCTTCTGCTTGCGAATTCCGGAATCGGCGGTTGGCGACATCACCTCGTAGAACTGATCCTTCGGATTCCACAGGCGCGTCTCGATCAGATTGTGCAAGACGTAGGCTTTGCGATTGAACTCTTCTGCCGAGGGCTTATCTCCTGCCGCCGCTGCAATCTCTGCGATCGCTCGTGCGTCACCGTAGATATAGCTGTTCAGAGTGGGTCGATATCCATCTCCACTGATGCTCTTCTCCATCGCATCGCGCGTGTCGATTGACCAGAACAGGCCATTGGAATCTTGCTGGGTCTCTTCCCATGATTTGTAGCTGGCCTTCAGAGCGGGCAGCAGCGAGATGCCGAGCGCGCGGTCGCCGTTTGCGAGGGTGAGATCGCGGATGGTCGCTGCCATGGCGTCGCTGTATTTGTGACTGTCGGCGCCGGGGGAGAACCAGTATCGCACGTCGTCTTCGGCGATGGTTGGGTCGCGCAGCCAGCGAGCTTCGGCGATGTGGAATGGCGCCGCATCGGGAAGGGCACCATAGCTTCCGTCTGTCACTTCGGGCTTGGGCAGCCATTCGGTGATGACGTATCCGTGCGGGGTCTTCACCAGATGCTTCTTCCATGCGTACCAGCGGAAGTAATACATCTCTTCGAAGCGCTTGTCGGAAGAGTCGAAGAATGGAATCTCGCGCTGCATCCAGGTCCAGGAGTCCTCGCCGCCCTCGCCTTCGTATAGCTTGCCTGTGGCTTCACGCTCCTGCTTGTGAAACATGTCCACGTAGTGACGATAATCGGCAGGGTGCAGGACGATGGCTCCCGATCCGCCATGCGGGTTCGTGCTCGACTGGGCATGCAGCGACAGGGCGAGACACAAAGGAATCAATACCAATGGAGCAATACTGGTTCGAATCCACGCGCGTGCGTCACTCATATACATTCTTCCTCCGTCATTGGACGTCTGCTATGCCTTCAAGATTGAGTCGGCGTCGATCGCGCTCTTTGCGGAACCTCCATTTGAGCTGGGAAGTTCAGTGCCCGGCGTTTTCGGAGGGAGAAGCGCCCTCGCCTCGTCAAGTGCCAGCGAGGCGCCGCGCTTGAGGCAAGCGATATCGTTGGTGCAGAAGAGAAGGTCGATGTGCTGATCGAGCCAGAATTTGAAGTCCGATGGGCCACATGCCGAGGCCACACACTTGTTATTCGCGCGCGCAGCCTTGACGACACGTGCAGCGGCTTCGCGGACGGCCGGGTGCAAAGTCTGACCGGGATAGCCAAGACTTGCTGCAAGGTCCGCCGGGCCGACAAAGAGATCAACGCCATCGACCGCAGCTAGTTGATCCAGATTCTTCATAGCCTCTGTGGTTTCGATCTGGGCCATCAGGCAAAGCTCGCGATTAAGACTCTGCTGCGTCTCGTTGACCGAGTTCAATATGCCGTAACGGACGGCGCGCGAGACACTGAAATAGCCACGGCCGCCAGCGGGCGCGAAGCGGGCGTATTCGAGCATCTCATCCATCTGAGCCGGTGTGTTGACCATGGGGACGTCGATGATGTCGGGTCCGCACTCCGCAGCTTTCAACACGTTTTCGCGCCGCGAGTCGGGGATGCGAATCATCGTGAGCATGCCGGATCCGGACGCCATCCGGCAGAGGTCCGCAGCTTCGGCGAAGGTGATGGGCGCATGCTCCATCTCGATCCAAATGGCCTGATAGCCGAGGTGGGCGGCTACCTCAAGAAAGACCGGGTCATAGAAGTAAAGTGCAGCTCCCAGCAGGGTCCTGCCGCCGTTCTGTTCAACAGCTTTGCGTAATCGATTCATCTTTGTCTCCTACACTTTCCTTCTGCTCTGACTGCCGCTTCATAGCCAGCCAATCCCATAAGGTGGGACCGGACACTCCATCTGCCGGCACCACAAAACTTGCGATGCAACCAACGATAAACATGAGGGAGTTACCCACCGCACCGATCGTTAGCTCGTGCCAAGGGTAGTTCCAGCGGTGCAAGTTCCAGATGTGGCCGCCATTCATCGTCAGCGTCGCCCAAGTGGTAAACAGGAGGTTCACTGCGATACCAATAAGCGCCACCGCGCGGCCAGCTCGTGGAATTAGAAACGCGAGTAGAAATAGGCCGGCGAGTCCTCCGGCGACGATCGAGGTGGCCAAATAATACAGCGACAATGCCGAGCCCTGAGAGGTCGAAAGGAGAAGCGCACCGCCGATGGCAAGCGCTCCGCAGACGGCAACGGAAGACTTGCCTATGCGCAGCCGCTGCAGGTCAGTGCTGTGCGGTGCCATGCGGCTGTAGAAGTCTTCGACAATGATCACGCCGAGACAGTTGAGATCCGACGCGAGCATGGACATCGCCGCACCGAAGAGTGCAGCAAGAAAGAGGCCGGCAACTCCCAATGGCATTTGAGTGACCATGAAATGCGGGAATATCTGGTCGGGCTTAGTGATCGTCGCCGGCAGATGTTCGCCCGTTAGACGATAGAACGCCCATAGCAGGCTGCCGATGAACATGAACGCCGTCCATACGGGAAGGCAAAGAGCAGCGCCCATGCCGATGCCGCGAAGCGCTGCACGATCCGTGGTCGCGGCCAGATAACGTTGCACAACCGTCTGGTCCGCGGTGTATTTCTGTAGGTAGAAAAATAGGCCGTAGATCGCCATCGTCCAGAAGGTCTGCGCGTGCAGATTAAAACTCAAGCCACCCAGGCTCGTTTTATGGTTGACCGCGATGAGGTGGAGCACTTCACGAGTGTGAACATGGGGCGAAAAAAGCAGCAAGCCGATCGACACAACCACGCCAGTCCAGAGTACGAAGCCCTGGATGACATCTGTCCAAATCACCGCTTCAAGCCCGCCGATTAGCGTGTAGAAGATTGTGATGACGCCGAGTATCACGATAACTCGCGTGAGACTCCAGCCCGTGATGCCTCCGACTGAGAGTGCGAGCAGGTAGAAAACAAAGCTCATCTTCGAAAAGTGACCGACGGCGAAGGTGAAGGAGGAGTACATGCGGACGGCGGTGCCGAAGCGTTTGCCAAAGTACTCGTATGCGCTCATGGCAACAACGTGGCGAAAGAACGGTACGACCACAACCCCGATTCCCGCGATGACCACGACGAACATGATTCCCGGGACCAGCAGGGACCAGTCGCCGGCATACGCCGCGCCGGGATAGGCGATGAAGGTAACACTGGTGATGATGGTCGCCAGAAGCGACATGCCGATTGCCCATCCGGGAATCGAGCGTTCCGCGAGGAAATATTCGTTGGTCGAGTTCTGGCGGCGTGACACGCGCACACCTACGCAGACAAGAACGGCCATGTATACGACGACGACGATGACGTCGAGGGTATGCACGTTAGCGTGTCTCCTGCGCGCCTGTGTGAGCGGTTTCAAGAGGCTTCTGGAGACCGCGTGCTTGAATCAATCTACCCGTTGCCATCTTCGCAGCCATTCGCATGGCTGCCTGCATATTGCGGCTGCTGGCGCGATTCTGACCGGCTATATCGAATGCTGTTCCGTGGTCGACCGAAGTGCGAATGATAGGAATGCCGAGCGAGATGTTTACCGTTCCATCGAAGTCGATGAGCTTCATCGGGATGTGTCCCTGATCGTGATACATCGCGACGATAAGGTCGAATTCTTTGCGAACGCCGCGAATAAAGATCGCGTCCGGCGGGTGCGGCCCGGTGCAGTCATAGCCAAGTTGCCGCGCCTCTTCGACGGCGGGAGCGATGGTCTCAGAATCTTGATGGCCGAAGAGATTGTGTTCGCCGGCATGCGGATTCAGTCCACAGACACCGATTTTCGGAGCACGGCCGAGCATAAGTTGCATAGCCTCGGCTCCTAGCTCGATGGTTCGCACGATGCGTTTCTGCTCGAGCTTGCACGCCTGCTCGAGCGCGATGTGCGTAGAGACGTGCACGGTGGCGAGCTTTTCGCCTGCGAGCAGCATGCGCGACTCGGTGGCGCCGCATATTTGGGCGATGAATTCGGTGTGGCCGGAGAAGACCCGCCCGGACATGGCGACGGCCTCCTTGTTGAGCGGTGCGGTCACCATCGCATGGGCCTCGCCGGAGAGACACATTTCGGTGGCACGGCGGACGTAGTTGATGGCGGCCACTCCGTATTCGGCGGAGAGCTCGCCGAATCGAATGGGCTGCGCGGGGTCGAGCGTTCCCGTTGTGACGAAGCGGATGCGCGGATCCAGCGTCTCGCGATAGTCAGGCGCAGCCGCAAAAAGCGCAGCGTGATCCCCGACGACAATCCATTCCGCGACCTCGAGCAAATCGCGATCGGCCAGCGCCTTCAAGACAATCTCGGCTCCGACGCCCGCGGGATCGCCAATGCTCAGCGCAATTCTAGGCAGGCTCATAGGATCTCCGATCGCAGAACTCGCAGGCCTCGACGAGCGCATCGCGATCGCCAAACCCGCCG
>OCZT010007049.1_pt1 | contig 11059 bp, 11 predicted proteins | sample 1539031 | NCBI WGS metagenome assembly OCZT01 (sample SAMEA3539308, study PRJEB22396) | soil metagenome | biome: tundra; feature: field; material: soil | place: USA | collected 2010-05 | depth 0.15 m
TTGGCCGCAAAATATGGAGTGTGGAACCGCTGACCGCGCCGGGGGTCACAGCCACTTCCTGAATATGTTTCCGCGCGCGATCGCGAAGCCGCTTGATGTTGGAGTAGCCCTCCGGTTCCCGTGCGCCGAACCTGCGGCATCGCTCACTTCCGGTCGATTTCGATATTTTCTTTGCTGCCGCTACTGGAGACTGCGAGCATGATGCCAATACCGATCGCGATCACGACTCCGATCAAGGTCCATGTCGTACCGATGCTGTTCAGAACACCCAATTTCCAGAGCGCGGCAAGAAGGCCACCAATCAAGATAACATAACCAAGAAGATAAATACCTGTCCATTTCATAACAAACCTCCTGATGAGATTAGACCTTTATCATGCACAAAACTAGCCCGAACCCCGTCATTCCGCAACCGCTGATCTGAAACTATCGGTAAATTCGGAACAAGTGCTGTTTGATAAGAACTTCCTTTTTGTGTGAGGAAGTATAGAAATTTCGGTCTTGTATGTCAAGGAAATCTTGGCCACAAAATGTGGGGTGTGGCACCAATGACCGTGCAGGGGTACATCGCGACATCCGTCCTTGTGATAAATCTGCTCACCTTTTGGTCTGTTCACCCGCCACAAAGACTTTTTTTATAAATGGAATAAATTTGATGGTATCCTATCGGGTGAACAGCGTTTCTTATTCGTCATTGACTTGTCGTAAAGGTTGAATTAATCAATAACTTGTGTATGCATGGGAAAAATAAACTCCTGTTTGTTTCCGGACAATAAGCTTATGAATGAAGAAGTCCTGTTAAATCAACTTGAAGAACTGGCCGAAAAGATTGGCATATTAGTTCGTGATGAAAATATAAACATTGAGGAATCATCGAGCACCGGAGGGCTCTGCCGTATTGAAGGGAAATACGTTCTGATTCTGAACTCCAAGGTTACAGTGAAAGAAAAAAATCAAGTTATGATTAAAGCATTACAGCAGTTTGACCTCAGTGACATTTATATAAAACCGGTTATCCGGGAATTATTGGAAGGATATGAGGAATAATATTCTTCTATTGCTCTGGAAATTAGTTGTCCTGACCTATATTTTGCTTGACAGACAGTGTCCAATTAAGTCCTGTCTTGATTATCGTTGTCACCTATAAACAAACGTGCTTGGATAATTGAAAGTATTAATGATTATCAACAGAAATGATGTGGTTGCCGCAGAAGACATGAAAGCCGGAGTGACGCCATTTAGAGAGCATGGCAATCATTTCTTGGGTAATCTTCCCTTTGGCGAGGAGCATCCTGAACACCTTGTGCCGGAAGATGGCCTCCAGCTTTTTCAACTCCAGGGGCGGGGCGACGCGGAACAACGCGCCGCGAGAAACTCCGATAATGGCGATACTCTTGGGCTTAGAAAAACCGCCCAGATCACGAGCATCGTGACGTCCCGTTGCCCCCCATGACCTTCCCTCCCGCGATGAAAAAGCCGATTCTTGGTTATGCGATTCCCATGGATTTTCCCAGCAGAGTGAGGATGGATTCAACCGGAAGGGATATATTCGGCCCCTCGGCCCCCAGGATCATCTGGCAGCCGGGACAATACAGGCCCAAAATATCCGCGCCCGTATCTTGGGCCTGCTTCAGCCGCCGGTCCCGGAACTCGAATCCCGGCCTCCCCGTGCCCGTAATGGCGTAGGCGCCACAGCATAAGGCATTCTCCCGCGTATTTTCCATTTCGACAATTTTGATCCCCGGGATGGCTTGCAATATTTTCCGGGGAGAATCCGAGCTGGGCGTGATTCCCCGGACGAAGTGGCAGGGATCGTGAATGGTTACCGTCGCCTCGACCTCATGGAAAGGACCTAATTCATCGAGATGCCCGGCGATAAAATCAGTGATGAACGTCCATGACCATGCAGTATCCGGGTGGTGATGATCAAATGTCATCTTGCACGTCGGACAGAAGATGACGACCTCTTCCGGGGAAAGGACATTCAGCCCGGCGATCAATCGATCAAATTGCCTCATGGCCTCTTCCGGGCGTCCGGCCATGAACTGGAGCTCTCCGCAACAGGAATCAAACCCTCCCATCACTCCGATCTCGGGATCGATGCGCTGCAGTATCTTAACGGTGGTAGCTAACACACGCCCCTCGATCAGACCCCAACAACTGGAATAAAGGACCGTTTTCACCGATTTCGGCACCTCCACGCCGGCATCCGTGATCAGTCGGTCCGGTCTGTCCAGAGGCCCCCGGAATGACGGGATCACACTTTCGAGCAGCTCTTTGCCTGAGCCAAGGATGGTGGCCACGCCTTTCGGTATAGGGTCTCCCAACTCCCGGAGAATCGTCTTGCCGACACCGAAGCAGAGGCCGGGAGCAAGCGCCTGGGGGCAAACGACGGTGCAGGTATTGCAGAATAGGCAGGAATAGATCCGTGTTCGGGCGAGGTCCCCGATCTTCCCGTACCGGAACAGATCGAGGATCTCTTCCATAATCTTTTCCGAATCAACGTCCCGGAGTACTGTGTTTGCTACAATGGGACAGGATTCCACGCAGAGACCGCAGGCCGTGCAGTCTTCGGCAAAATGACGGAGCATTTCTCTTGGATTCAACATTGGCTCTTCTTCCTTCCTTTTCTATTATTGTATTGTGCGATACTTGCCGGACGTGGCTTTCTTGATAAGAATTTCCTTTTGTGGGAGGGAGTATAATATGAACGGTCTTGTATATCAATGAAATATTGATCACAAAATGTGGAGTGTGGTTTCGATGGCGGTGAAAGTGATGTGACGAGGTGGCCGTCCTTTTGAGAAACCGGCTTATCTTTTTTGTTCACCTGCCAAATCTCCCCTATATCCCTATCTTTGAAAATGCGGCTGAAGTATAAATCTCCGCCTGCCTGCCGTCAGGCACCGTCGGAAATATAGAAATAGCGAGGAATTGCGGACGATGTCAATTATTTAGGACCATCACCAATTATTTCCCTGTAAGCTTACTTTCTCTAAATCGCTAATTGTCAAGATCAAAGACCCTCAGCCACTATTATTGTTATAGCTCATGTAGCACTTTCAGTTTCAACAGGACATCGTCTAGGCTATGTCGAATCACATCTATGCTGTCCGTGTGTCGGGCAACGAATTCAGCGATCAATATGGGGAATCAGAATGGAAAAAATGCCGGGTGATTGCATAGCAGGGTCAATGTTCCTTTGCCTTACGGGGCGACATGGAGCGCTGCTTCAAACATCAGGATCGCCAGGTTCTGGTCGGGGAGGCTCAATTTTGTTCCCTTCTCATAGCAGCCTTTGGCCCCTATAACGGGATACTTCAGATCGATGTTCCCTGGGCTCGGGAAGGAGCGAGCTTCACCTTTCTTTTTGAGTCCTTTGCCATGACCATGGTGCGTGAGATGCCGGTCAACAGGGTGCCTCAGATCATCAATGTAGACGACAACAAGCTCTGGAGAATGATGCATTACTATACGGATACAGCCCGTCAGAAGGAGGACTACTCTGGCGTAAAACAGATAGGGGTCGATGAGACATCAAAAGCAAAAGGGCATGACTATGTTTCTCTCTTTGTCGATCTGGGAAAAAAGCGGACCATTTTTGTGGCAGAAGGCAAGGGCTCTGAGACAATGGCTGCATTTACCGAAGACTTCAAGGAGCACCATGACAATCCTCACGACATCACAGATGTCTCCATCGACATGTCCCCTGCCTTCATTATAAGGGGTAGAGGAAAACCTGCCGAACGCCGCGATCACTTTCGACAAATACCATATTTCAATTTGAACTTGCCTCATATCATGGGGTTATATTATTCCGGAACTTTGTGAACAATGTAAAACACAGTTTGTGATTACCAGCGGCACAAAAAACCGGATGGGCTATTTATAAACCTTTCTCAACTCAAGCTTGTTAATTTTACCGACACTGGTTTTGGGCAAGGCATCGGCAATCTCCACCCGGTCAGGGACGCCATACTTGGGAATTTTACCGCCCTCGGCCTGTTTGAGGAGAAACCGTCGAAGCTCTTCACCTGTGGTTTTATCCTTGTATTCAGGTTTGAGTACGGCAATCATGAAGGGCCGCTCGCCCCATTTGGCATCGGTGATGCCGATGGCCGCCGCCTCAAGAATGGCTTCGTGCTGGCTTAGCAAGTTTTCCAGATCCAGGGAAGAGATCCATTCGCCGCCCGTTTTGATGACATCCTTGATCCGGTCCGTAACCTGGAGGTAGCCCTCAGGCTCAATATAGCCGATATCTCCCGTATGGAGCCAACCGTCCACCCAAAGATCCCTCGCCCGATCCTCATCGTGATAGTAACCCGCGGTCAACCAGGGCGCACGGACACAGACCTCCCCGGTGGCAACGCCGTCATGGGGGACTTCCTTGCCGACGGGATCAAACAGGCGCATATAGACAAAAGGCGCCGGGAGACCTGACTTGATCAGGGTATCGATCTGTTTTTCCTTAGGTTCACCCAGCATCCAGGGCTTTAGATTGGATACCGTCAGAAGGGGACAGGTTTCAGACATGCCATAGCCGGCAACAATGTTGATCCCCAGTTCCATGGCCGCTAGGGCCAGACCCTTTGTAAGACGGGCTCCGCCGATGACGACTTTCCAGAAGGAAAGGTCCAGTCCCTTGGGGGCGGCGCTGATGACCATCTGGACAATGGTGGGGACGCCATGGGAGTAAGTGACTCTCTCCTTCATAATCAGTTTCAGGAGCAATTTCGGTTCATAACGCCCGGGATAGACCTGTTTCATCCCTAACAGGGTCGCTGCGTAGGGATACCCCCAGGCATGAACGTGAAACATGGGCGTCAGAGGCATATAGACATCCGTTGACCGGAAGCGGCAGACAGATTCGTAAGCGCCTGTTGTTGTATGCTGAACAAGGCATTGAAGGACCAGTTGCCGATGGGAGAAATAGACGCCCTTGGGCAGGCCCGTTGTTCCCGTCGTGTAGAAGGTCGTGGCCTGGGTGTTTTCATCAAAGTCGGGAAAGTCATAGGATGATGAAGCTCCGGCCAGCATTGCCTCATATTCCGCGTCAAAAGGTATCTTCGATGCGGGTTTTGGATCGTCATCAGTAATGAGAATCACCTTCTTGACCGTCGTGAGTTTATCCCAGATGGCCTCCAGCAGAGGCAGAAAGTCCGCATGAATCAGAACGACCTTGTCTTCGGCGTGATTCATCGTATAGAGGATCTGCTCCGGCGAAAGGCGCCAGTTTTGCGTATGGAGGACGGCTCCCATCATGGGAATGGCAAAGAAGCATTCCAAGTAGCGGTGGCTGTCGTAGTCGAAAATGCAGATCGTATCGCCCATGCCGACCCCCAGTTTTTCAAGACCGCCAGCCAGACGATGGATCCGTTCAAACAGGGCGTTGTAAGTGAATCTCAGCTTGTCTCTGTAGACAATTTCCTGATTTGGTGCCAAAAAGCGAGGTGTTTCAAGGATGTGTTTAATAAGTAATTGATAGTTATAATTCTCTCCCGGTTCATATATCTTTTTTCCTTTCATATCCCTCCCATTTATATTGCAATGATATATTGCATGATAATAATATTATCAATTTATCATGATTACATACAGTTCTTATTGAAATGATTTACTTTCCCCGCCCGAACCTTATCGGGCGGGGGGGTCATCCTTAAGTCAGGATCGGAACTTTTTCAATAATGGTATCAGCTAATTTTTCGAAATTTCCCAGTTGTTATTCAGCTTTCTTCCATATCAGATGACTCGTCGATTTCGTGATTTTTTTCACCTGATTGAATTCCTGCTGCGTTTTAGGCCACCAGGCATATACGGCCGGTCGCGTCGGTTTGCCGTCCTTCACCATCTGGACATATGGGAATATTTCCATCCTTCCATCGCTCGTTATACCATGCGCTTCTGTCGGGAATTGATCCCCGAGCATCGGGAAGGCCTTGGGAAAAGAAGCTCGGATGGCGGCAATATTATTGACCGCACCTGAAGCGACGATCGCCCTGGCCAAAGCCCGCATCGCCATATAATTCTGGATCGCCTCCATGTTGGAGATTCGTTTGTGCGTTGACGAATATCTCTTGTTGAAAGCGACGCTGGAAGAGAAAGGAATCGAATCCACCGCCGCCACGCTGATCGTATTTTCCAGGAGTTTATTATTTTTGAGAATACTGGCGGCATAATCAGCCCGCGCCTGATCGATGAAGATAAAACCGCCCTTAAAGCCCATGGTACGGGCCTGCTCAACAACAAGAGCCGTCGGGGCCGACGGCCCTCCGATAAACATGACATCGGGTTTTGTTGCCAGAACTGCGGCTAACTGACTGGAAAAATCGGTTTCGGTATAGTAATTAGCGGGCTTGTCAATAGTAATAGTGCCGCCAAGTTTTTCCCAGTAAGTTTTGAAGAAGGCGCGATTTTCATCGCCATAGGCGCCGAGGGTAACGAGCATGGCGGCTTTGCGCCAGCCCTGCTGCCAAGCCATGTCGGCGAAAGAACTATTGTAAATAGTAAAAGGCGGGGGTATCAAAACGGCCAGCTTATTTCCCAACTGCGTGGCCTTGGGTGTACTGGTATAGCCCATCAGCAGGAATTCATTACCATTTTCTTCATTGATCTTCATGAGTGGCGCAATGCAATTGAAGACGGGACTGAAGATCGCCACTGCCCCGTTGGAACGGAAGCGCCTGGCATTATTGACCGCCAGGGTCGGATCAACCCGGTCATCCAGTTTTTCCAGTTTGAAAAGATAACTCGCACCCTTAACCTTGATTCCGCCGGCGGCATTTATGTCTTTTACCGCCATTTCAATCCCGTTGACACAATCCTGACCGTACTCTGCCGCTGGTCCACTCAAGGGCCCAGTGAATCCGATCAGAATTTCTTCAGCGCCACCAACCGCTGCCCAGGAAAACATCAAAACGACGGCCATTAAACAGATAAAACTTTTCAAATACTTCATTTCTTAACTCCTCCTCATTTTTTTTCTTGAAACTATGGGAAAACTGAAAATCCAAGCACCCTATACATTACACTTTTTATTTTTTTGCATAAAGAACGTAATACGTCAACGAATCTCCCCCGATAAAATAGACACGCTTCATCAAACTGATTTCCATTCATACTCCTTAGTATAGGACATTGCTTTCAACGGGTGGAAGTATAGGGAGGCTGTTTTTGCTTGTCAAGGGATATTATGCATCGAAAAGCAGGGGCTGGCGATGCGATTGGGAAAGGGAGGTGGAGCGGCGGCGGCCCTTTTGAGAAATCGGCTCACCTTTTTGTTGATTTACCCGCCACGAAGGCCATTTTTAGCGACATTCCGGCAGACCTCTCGTTCACGCCACGAATTCTCAAAGCGTTATGCCTAGATGTAGTCGTCCCAGGAATATTCAGGGTCCCGATAAAGGTGATCGTCATTCATTTCCGATTGAAATGATGTAGGTTTATCAAAATCACCGGATGCTTGACTTCAGGAAGTTATATGTAACAACGCTCCCACACGAACCGTACCCGAATTTTGCCGTTCTCACAAAATAAAAAAAGACGAGATCCACCTATGCCGTCTTGTCTTTTACTGGAGTCCATCATTTAAGATCCGGTCTATAAGGGGTGACAATCACCACGAAGACCCTATTATTCTTTTAACGTTAACATCCCAGTACAATAGACTCAATACGGGCATCGCAGCATCTCGTCAATTATAATTATAAGCTAGTGTTGCTCATCATCAATGTCAATGGGCATGTCACAGATCAACGCCCCTCAAATAAGATCCTACAGCTTGCGAACATTCTCAGCAGCAGGACCCTTAGCGCCTTGGCCAACATCGAAACTGACACGATCACCCTCGGCCAGCGATTTAAAACCTTCTCCCTGGATTGCGGAATGATGTACGAATATGTCCTTACCACCGTCCTGCTCGATAAAACCAAATCCCTTTGTATCATTAAACCATTTAACTTTTCCTTCTGGCATCTTTAATCCTCCTTTGTATTGGGTTTCTCCATGGAAAATATCAGGACAAGTATGAATAATTATTTATGGAAATGCAAGATCATTCCCTGTTCACCATCAGATACTGATTGCCATCTGAAATGATCAAGTTTTCATGACCCTATTGAATACCGTTTAAAACAAAGTATGCCCGTGAAAAACCATAAATGCTCAATTACAGGAAGGAGTATAAAACCAATATTTTTAAGATTTCATACATTATCTTAAATCACGAATCAGACCGCCTTTCACTCATCAGAATATAGGTCATGTCTTCCTAGTTTTTTTATTTTCCTTGGCATAGGCTTTCCAATGTGTTTTCGGTGACGGCACCTCACCTTTTCTAGTTGCGGCATGTTCGAATGTGGATGAACGGACCAGCCTGTTCTTTATTTCAAGATGCCCTATGCTAGTGTAGTGTCTCATAAATAACCTAACTTATGAATGGTAAAATAGCTGCACAAAATGGCTCATGAAGTGCGAATTAAGCTTTTTACGGGCACCATGCCCTCGCAGCGCAACGGCCGCCAAAGTAAATGTTTGAGCGCAAAGCGCGAGTTTTGCTTTGGCCCCTGTAGCGAGAGATTGCCCGGTCGTAAAAAGGTTCTGAGCACGAATGAGCCATTTTTTCAGCCCCAATCTTATGTAAAGAAGCGTTAGAGACACTACTCTAGCGGGCTTGAAGACGATTGATCCTTTCCTGCCGAACATGATTCCCCCTTCGGTTTTACTAAAAAACTATTTCCTCAACTCGGCTGGTGTCCTGTAATTCTTGGGATCATAGAATTTCTTCATGGCTTTCTCATCTTCCGCACTGGATGCCGAAATAAATGCAATTTTCCCATCTTTCTGGAACTGCGCATGCAGAAGGTAGAATCGACCTGGATACGTCTTGTAAGGATCTTTCGGATCCACCCTCATGGTGGAGTGATAGAATGGTTTGATCTTCTGGGTTTGATACTTCATTTTTCCCAGCGAATAGACGGTTTCCGCATCTTCCATACCCTTGATCAGGTCTTTGATTTCAGAAGTTCCCTTGGCCTTCTCAATGGCCGCCTTGAAATGGTAGATATCGGCATAAGCAAGATGCACATGAAGCTGCATGGGGATGCCCCGGCTCTTGGCCTTTTTGACGAGGGGAATGGTCTTGGGCGTTATCGCAAGCATATCCAAATCCGTAAAAAGGGACATCATGCCCAGCGCCTTGCCGCCCGTCATTCTCCAGAAATCGGATGTCATGGCCACGCCACCGTCGAAGCAGACGGGGATATTCTTGGCCGATGAGTCAGCCCATTGTTTGGCAAAGGATTCGGAATCGGTAAACCAAGAACTCATATAAAAAATGAGATCGGCTTTGGAGTCCGCAACCTGCTGGAGGATCGGGTAATACATGGTTCCACGGGGTTTGACCGCCTTGCTGTAAACCACATCCAAGCCGCATTCCTTGGCCAGTTGTTCCCAGGGTGGGAGATTCATGCTGGGGATTCCTTTTCTGAACTCTGATGTCCAGGTCAGATCTTCCCACAAAATGGCTAGTTTTTTTGCTTTCAGTACTTTCTGGAAGTAGGTTGTAAAATAATATTTGATATGAGCCCAGTAAGCGGCCTCCGGTTGCCAATCTCGGAAAGAGTGATCATATTTGGGGGCCTCGTCGATAATTCGGGCCGTTAATTCGGAACCCGCCGGGCCGTTGAACTGAAGAATATGCGGATATTCCTTGAACAGCATGCCCGATGTTTCCTGAACAGCCAGGCAAATTTCCGTCCGTCCCTCCACGGAAACGAACGTTGCCTTGTCTTCAATGATCAGCTTTCTTGCCGCTTCAACGGAAAGAGAGACATCGCCTTTCCCATCCATGATCACATATTTCACGGGGCGGCCCAAGATACCACCGGCGGCATTGATCTCTTCAACGGCCATTTTCTGGATGTCCATACAAGGTTTCGTGCCGGCTGAAGAGACATTCCCAACGTAGCCGAAGACGATGGGTTCCCCCCTTGGTTGGGCAAGAACTGCGGACGGCAAACTCAGAAACGACAATGCTACGAATACTAGACCTGCTGCAGCGATAAAACCAAACCTTAAGCGTTGATTCATCATGGTACCCCCTTCTTAAAGATAAAGAACGTTAAGCTTCAATCGAGATCTGTTGCCAATTTCCCGGACAAGACCGCAGGTGCAACCCCGTTTTACCCTTCAACACCGCGTCGTCAATGAACCCGCTGTGCGTTCAGATTCGACGTGGCGTGCGGATGCACCATCGACCATCCGCTTCAGCCTTTTCAAACTATCGCCTTTCTGATATCACCCCCTTTGCTGTTGCATGATCCAGCTTGTGATATATTCCATGCTTCCGGAATTTTTTTGGAGTCGAGTAGAACGGTTTCTCCCGATGCTACAGGTTGATGTTTATTTTCTCCATTTTACCACCTGGCATCCCTACTGTGGTATAAGATTTCAACCGTGTATCCATATGGCCAAAGGCCACAGCACCTCACATAACGAGTTAGCAATATCATAAATACCGAGAAAACAACATTAATGATTACAGATTGGAATGCCGTATATTCATCGATGTTGAAGATTTGTGGACTACAGGAAGGCATGCTGGATTCTACACGAAGGTAACATACGCTGTCAAGACATCGCATGTTTGATCAGCATTTAACAAATTGCTCCGGATTTGATAAGACGTTGCTTGTTCCTAAGTGAACTATAAAATTGTCGGTCTTGTATATCAATGAAATATTGATCATAAAATGTGGGGTGTGGTTTCAATGACGGAGAAAGTGATGTGACGAGGTGGCCGTCCTTTTGAGAAATCGGTTCACCTTGAGAAACCGACTTATCTTTTTTGTTCACCTGCCAATTAAAAAGCGGGACTATAGCGGGACAAAATCACCTGGCAAAGAAAAAGGGGCTGCGGTATTTCTCCGTAACCCCTTGATATTTGGTGAGCCCTGTCGGAATCGAACCGACAACCTACTGATTAAGAGTCGGATTTTTCCACTTTCAGAGATCTGGTCGGGGAAAACTAGACAGGTGCATAAGTGAGGAAGTTGCTCTATAA
>OCZT010007050.1_pt1 | contig 11056 bp, 10 predicted proteins | sample 1539031 | NCBI WGS metagenome assembly OCZT01 (sample SAMEA3539308, study PRJEB22396) | soil metagenome | biome: tundra; feature: field; material: soil | place: USA | collected 2010-05 | depth 0.15 m
TGGTCCCGTCTTTCCTGGGCAAACCGCTGCGGTCGGCGGTGGAAGCCGCCGAGCAATCTGGATTGGAGATCAATGCGATTGGAAGCGGGGTCGCGCGCCAGCAATGGCCCGCCCCTGGCAGCCACCTTCCTTCCGGACAAAAGATCACGGTGCGCTTCACGCATTAGGTGCTGTAAAAGTAATGTCCGGATTCGCGATTTTGAATTGTCATCACGAACGGCCGAACCGGGGTCCCCAACGAGCGCCGTTTTTGCGCTTGTTGGGGTAAAGTTCAGGCCGTGAGGGACCTGCTTTTCCTAAGCGGTCGTTCCAGCGCTAACAAAAGCAGATTCCTCGCTTCGCTCGTAATGACAATTTCAGGGATAAATCGCCCAGATGGAAAATCACTTACGCAGCGACCTATAGCCCACTACAGAAGCTCGAACCCAGGGAGCCGGAGCGCTTTCCGGTCGAATGTGAGAGTTCGTGAGCAGCCAGCTTGGTTGTTGATTGCGCCGACGAGAGCGTCGGCAAATGAGCCTCGTCCTTCCCATACCGCAGTCAAAGCAGTGGCAACCTCTGCTTCGTGTTCCACCAACAGCGCGTCGGCCCCAAGTATCCGCTCGATAACAATGGCAATTTCTTGCTTTTTGAGGCGGTAGAAGCGTTCCAGTACCCACACCGTCTCCGCCAGCGCAACAATACTCACGAACCCAGGGCTTTGCTCCGTCAGACGCTGTTCGATAAGTACAGTGGCTTTGTACGACTGCACTGGATCATCCTGCGTAAAGTAGCGAACTAGAATGTTGGTATCAAGGCCAATCATTTTCGCGCGGAGGCTCTATACCTTTCCGTAATCCCGGCTGCGATCGCCTCGTCCATTTCCTCAAGAGTTGCACGCCGCGAGCTCTTAACGATGCCGCGCAAGGCCGAAACCGGTATCTTGGGCAATAGGAAAACGGTGCCGTTGGGGTGCACGAAGAACTTGACCCGGTCACCCGGCTTGAGATGGAGATGTTCCCGAATGGCTTTCGGAATTGTCGCCTGGCCCTTGCTGGTGATTGCAGATTCCATGTTGGCTCCATTACTTTATTAGGAATGTAATACTCCATCGGAGATGATGTCAACCCGGCTTGTCGCCGCTAGAATCTGATAGTGCTGTAACTCATCTACGAGTCATTCAGGGTCGCGTCAGGGCACGACTTTTAGTCGTGCTGAGCGGCACAAAATAAAAGGACCAGGGGCTTTTAAGCCCTGCAACTACAGTCCCGCAGGGGTTAAAGCCCAACTTTTTGGGCGACGGTACGGCACGGCTGAAAGCCGTGCCCTGACACAAGGCGATTTGCGGAGATAGGTTAGCCGAGAGGAACTATATGTCACGAACCCGATCCAAGCCATTGCGGGAAAAGGTTAGAGCGCATCGGGAAAAGCTGCGCCGCCAAGGGCTGCGGCCCATTCAGATTTGGGTGCCGGACGTTCGCTCGCCAGAGTTCGTGGCTGAGGCGCATCGGCAGTCGCTCGCCGTTGCGAATAGTGCCCAGGAAAAAGACGATCAGGACTTTATCGACGCAATTTCCAGTTGGGGCAATAAATAAAGCCACCCTTCGTTGACCAGCCTTGCTATGGGTAGGCTGATACGATTTGACTTTAGAGTTGTCTGCGGCCTTTTGTCGCTAGTTCCTTACTAGGCACGTCAGCGATTCCGCTGCCCTCGCGCGCGTAAAGCGTAGCTATAATGCGGGTAGAATGGACTTTCTTCAGTTGCTGGACGGTGCGGAATATCTCGCGCAGCAAGGCAATCCGCAGATCGCCGGTCTCAACTATGACAGCCGGCGGGTACGGCCGGGCTGGTGTTTCGTGGCTATCCGCGGCGAGACTACCGACGGCAATCGCTACATCGATGCTGCTCTCCATGCAGGAGCAGTTGCCGTTGTGAGTGACTCCTTAGCGCCCCGATCCGATGTCGCGTGGGCGCAGGTCCCACATGGGCGGCGAGCGCTGGCGCGGCTTAGCGCAAACTACTACGGTCGTCCGGCCGAGCGGCTCTCGATCACTGGAATCACGGGCACCAATGGCAAGACGACGACGGCGTTCATCCTCAACGCAATGTTGCGCAATGCTGGACGTAAAGCTGCCCTGGTGGGCACTGTGGAGTATCGCATCGGCGAAGAGGTCCTTCCCGCTCCCCACACGACTCCTGAGGCGATGGAATTGAACCAGCTCTTTGCGCGTGCGCTGGAGGCAGGCTGCACCGAGGCAGTCATGGAAGTGTCTTCGCATGCCTTGGAGCAGCAGCGAGTTTACGGAGTGCCGTTCGATGTGGCCGTATTCAGCAATCTCACTCGTGACCACCTCGATTATCACGGAACCATGGAAGAGTATTTCGCTTCGAAAACGATTTTGTTTAAGGGTTTGGGTACCGAACCGCCGAGAGCGGCGGTGATCAACATTGAGGACGAATACGGTCAGCGGCTTATCAAAGTGCTTAAGAAGCAACAGGAGCTGATCACCTATGGCATTGATAGCGGTGACTTCCGCGCGAGGGACCTCAGCATCGAGAAGAGCGGAACCAAATTCACCCTGGTGACGCCGACGGGCCAATATCCAGTTTGGAGTCCGCTGCTGGGGCGGGTGAACGTGCTGAACTTGGTTGCCGCCTCCGCTGCCGCTTATGCGCGCAATGTCGAGCCCAGCGCCATCGTCCTAGCGGCTGATGAACTGGCCCAGGTGCCAGGCCGCTTCCAACGTGTGGAGGTTGGCCAACCCTTCACTGTGATTGTGGACTATGCTCACACCGACGACGCCCTGCGTAACCTGACCGCAGTGGCACGCGACTTCCTGGCGCAGCGTGGAGGTTCCGGACGTGTCATCACCGTATTCGGATGCGGCGGAGATCGCGACCGCAGCAAACGTCCCCTAATGGGCGAGGCCGCCGGGGCTGGCAGCGACCTCGTGATGCTGACCAGCGACAATCCCCGAAGCGAGAATCCTCTCGACATCATGAACGACGCGCTACCAGGGTTGCAGCGTTCCGGCACTCGTTACACCTTGGAACCTGATCGCCGCAAAGCCATTGGCTTGGCCATTAGCGAGGCCGAGGCCGGTGACATCGTTCTCATCGCTGGAAAGGGTCACGAGAAGGTCCAGATCACGGCCGCAGGCGCCATCCCGTTCGACGATATCGAAATGGCGCGGAATGCACTGCGGGACTCCGGTTACGCAACCGTTCAGCCAACGCCGTCAGCAACGTCATGAAGCTAAGCCTGTCGCGCGCTGCCGAATTCATGGAGGCCACCGGCGAGTTTGCCCCAGCCTCCGTCGCCAGCGGCTATTCCATCGACTCGCGCACCTTGCTGCCAGGCGATCTGTTCTTCGCGGTTCGCGGCGATCGGCTGGATGGCCATGATTTTGTCGAGGCGGCACTCGCCAAGGGCGCAGTCGGCGCTGTCATTGCCATGGACCAGAGCACGCGGTTCGCGCAAAAGAATCAACTGTTGGCGGTGGAGGATCCGCTTCTGGCATTGCAAAGGCTCGCTGCCGCCGTACGCCGGTTGTGGGGAAAGCCACTCATCGCCGTGACCGGGTCGGCGGGAAAGACGACGACCAAGGAAGCCATCGCGCATGTACTGGCCGCAAAGGATCGGGTGCTGAAATCGCAAGGCAATTTGAACAACCATTTCGGCATGCCGCTGCAATTGCTCAAACTGGAGCCGGAGCATGAGATCGCGGTGGTCGAGATGGGGATGTCGCATGCCGGCGAGATCACCGAACTGGCGAGGCTGGCACAGCCAGATTGCGGCGTAGTGACCATGGTCGCTCCTGTCCACTTGGAGTTTTTCGAGTCGGTCGCGGCGATCGCCCGCGCCAAGTACGAACTGATACAGTCTCTTCGCGCGGGCGGCATCGCTGTGTTGAATGCTGACGATGAATACGTTTCGCAGTTCGGGCGAGACTTCCACGGGAAGGTCATCACCTTCGGACTGCACAAGCCGGCTGACGTGTCGGCGCGGAAAATTGAAACGCGTGGTCCGCTAGGCTCGGTGTTCGAAATTGTGGCGGACGGCGAGCATGTCCCGGCTGCGCTGCCATTGTTGGGCGAGCATAGTATCTATAATGCGCTCGCGGCAGTCGCGGTTGGATTGCAGTATGGGGTGCCGCTGCGGATGGCCGCCGGGTCGCTTGCGACTCTGGCGCCCGGAGACAAGCGGGGAGAAATCCTGAACTACGCGGGCGCGACTATCATTAACGATTGCTACAATTCCAATCCAAAGGCCCTCGACAGTATGGTCCGGTCACTGGCCCAGATTCCTGCCCGGCGCCGGATTGTAGTCGCGGGCGAGATGCTGGAACTCGGTCCCGCGGCTGAGGTCATGCATCGCGATTGCGGACGGCACATGGCGACCTATGGAATCGACAGGCTGCTGGGGGTCCGGGGACTGGCGAAGTCGATGGTTGAAGCCGCAGCCGGGGCGGGGATGAACGCGGAGTTCGTCAACACGCCGCAAGAGGCCGCCGATTGGCTGCGGCGCGAAGTCAAAACCGGCGATGTAGTTCTGCTCAAGGCGTCACGCGGAGTGCGTCTGGAGCGTGCGCTCGAAGCTTGGGTTGGCAAAACGCTGGACGCTGCACATTAGGGTTGCAGCTCCCGCATAACTTTCAGAACGGGGAAGAATTTGCTCTATTGGTTGCTGTACCAGAAAGGTTTTCTCGTCTTTCACGTCGGCCCGTTCCGAATCTTTCGCTATTTGACTTTCCGCACCGTGTTCGCCAGCCTGACCGCGCTGTTCATTGGCCTTATTATTGGCCCGGCGGTGGTCCGCCGCCTGCGTGAATTCCAGATTGGCCAGTACATCCGCGAAGACGGGCCCAAGGACCACCTGAAGAAAGCGGGCACCCCTACCATGGGCGGCTTGCTCATTGTGGTGGGCATGATTGTCCCAACCTTGTTGTGGGCCGATCTCAGCAACCGCTTCGTGTGGATTGCGGTATTGGCCACGCTGTCGTTCGGGGCGATCGGCTTCGCCGACGACTATCTGAAAGTGGTACACCGCCGCAATCTCGGTCTAACCGCGCGAGCCAAACTGCTTTACCAGTTCTTGGCGGCGTTTGTGATAGGCGCGATCTTGAGTGCCCTGGAAACCCATGGACTCTACTCCACTCGTCTGATCGTGCCCTTCCTTAAGCATTTCCGGCCAGACCTTGTGATCGGCCGATTACACCACGGCTACCTTTCGCCGTTGGCGTTCCTGCCGTTCCTTGTGTTCGTGGCCATCATCATTGTGGGCTCCAGCAATGCCGTGAATCTTACCGACGGTCTCGATGGACTGGCGATTGGCTGCACTGTGATTGCTGCGGGAGCGCTCACGGTGCTCACCTACGTCAGCGGCCACGCCGTATTTGCCGATTACCTCGAGCTTTCCCATATGCCCCAGGTCTCGGAGGTGACCATCTTCTGTGGGTCGATGGTCGGCTCCGCCATCGGGTTTCTCTGGTACAACGCGCATCCCGCGGAAATCTTCATGGGCGATGTGGGATCGCTGGCGCTTGGCGGTGCGATTGGGACGGTGGCCGTCATCATCAAGCAGGAACTACTGCTGCCGTTCATCGGCGGCATCTTCGTGATTGAGGCGCTCTCGGTCATTCTGCAAGTGGGCTCGTACAAGCTGCGCAAGAAGCGCATTTTCAAGATGGCGCCCATCCACCACCACTTCGAACTGATGGGCTGGAGCGAGTCGAAGGTGATCGTGCGCTTCTGGATTGCCTCGCTGGTGTTTGCACTCTTTGCTCTCACCACCTTGAAGTTACGCTAGAGGCGCGGCAAACGTGGCACAATGGCGACGCGAGCGGAAATCTTGATGGACGTTAGAGGCAAACGTGTGCTGGTGGTTGGGCTGGGCAAGTCCGGCGTGGCCAGCGCTCTGTTCCTGGAGAAGCGCGGCGCGCGGGTTGCGGTCTCCGACGCCAAGTCGCAAGAGCAACTCCGTCACGAAATTCCTTTACTGCTCGATCACGGCATCAGCGTAGAAACCGGACAGCACGGGGAGCGCACCTTCCGCGATCAAGACCTCATCGTAATCAGTCCGGGCGTGCCCTTCGATGTTCCGCAACTGGTGCAGGCGCGTGCCTTGGGTATTCTTGTTATCGGCGAGGTGGAACTGGCTGCGCGCTTCCTCAAAGGCCAGATCGTCGCCATCGGCGGCTCCAACGGCAAGACCACTACCACGACGCTGGCGGGCGAAATCATTGCGGCTGGAGGCCGTAAGGCGCTGGTTGGTGGAAATATCGGAACGCCGGCAATCACCTTCGTCGAGAGTTCCACCGAGGACACCTGGGTGGTGCTGGAGATCAGTAGCTTCCAACTGGAGACCATCGAAAGCTTTCACCCCAGGATTGCTGTGGTGTTGAATGTCACCCCCGATCACCTTGACCGGCACTATTCGTTTGAGAATTACGCCGCGGCCAAGGCTCGTATTTTCGAAAATCAAAGCGCGAACGATTTCGCCGTTCTGAATGCGGACAACCAGCCTTGCATCGAGATGGCCTCGGCCGCGAAAGCTTCCGTGTCCTGGTTCAGCCGGTTGAAAGAAGTCGCGAGCGGGGCGTTCGTGCGCGGAGGGCACATAGTCTGGCGCGACAGTCGCGGCGACCGCGAGATCATGCCTGCGAAGGAGATTTCGCTGAAGGGCGCGCACAATCTCGAAAATGTGCTCGCGGCAGTCTGTGTCGGAATGTTGGCCGGAATCGAGCCGGCACAGATCCGTCGCGCGGTCTCTAAGTTCAAAGCGGTAGAGCATCGCTTGGAGTTCGTGGCTACGGTCCGTGGCGTTGAGTACTACAACGATTCCAAAGCCACCAATGTGGACGCGACCATTAAGGCGTTGGAGTCGTTCCCCGGCCGCATTCACCTCATTCTTGGTGGCAAGGACAAGGGCAGCGACTACAGCGTGCTGAATGCATTGCTCAAAGAGCGAGTGAAGCGGGTGTACACCATCGGCGCGGCAGCGGCAAAGATTGAGTCGCAGGTGCGAGGAACTGAGATCGTAAGCGTCGGGACGCTCGAGAACGCGGTCAAGCGCGCCAGCGAATCCGCCAGTCCGGGCGATGTAGTGTTGCTGGCTCCGGCCTGTGCCAGCTTCGATCAGTTTGACAGCTATGAACACCGCGGACGGATCTTCAAGGACCTGGTTCGCCAACTGGCATCGAAGGAACAGCAGCGAGAGCATGTCGGCAGCACTGCTGGCGGAGGCAGCGAATAATGGCCAAGCGGGTCAGCGTGGATAAGTGGCTGTTCACGGTTACGCTGTTGCTTGTCTTTATCGGACTGGTGATGGTGTTCAGCGCCTCGGCGGTAATGGCGAAGGAGCGCTTCGGTTCGCCCTATGGTTTTTTGCTGCGGCAAATGGCGTGGGCCGGCGCCGGCATCGCGGCCATGCTCGTCATTATGCACATCGACTACCGGAAATACCGGCGGGCATCGGTGGTCTTCACCTTTTTGGGATTTACCTCGCTGCTGCTGATTGCCGTTTTCCTGTTTCGCGATTCCCACAACACTCACCGCTGGATCAAGCTTGGCGGTTTCTCCCTGCAACCTTCAGAGCTGGCGAAACCCGCAATCATTTTTTACCTCGCGTACTTTCTGGAATCGCGCTGGCAGCAAATCGCCGACTGGAAAAACGTGCTGCTTCCGGCCGCCGCCCCGGTAATCTTGTTTGCGTTGCTCATCGTGAAGGAGCCCGATCTCGGTACCGCCATCGCGTGCCTGGCAATCTCCGCCGCCGTGTTGTTCGTGGCGGGAATGAACATGAAGTATCTGTGGTACGCCCTCGCCGCGTCACTGCTGCCGCTGTACTTTCTCGTGGTCCGCGTGCCCTGGCGCTGGGCGCGCATGCAGGCATTCCTCGATCCCTTTAAGGACCCGCAGGGCAAAGGCTTCCACATTATCCAGTCCATGATCGCCGTAAGCACTGGAGGTCTGACCGGACTGGGGCTGATGGAAGGTAAGCAGAAGCTCTTCTACTTGCCGGAGCCGCATACCGACTTCATCTTCGCCGTCACTGCGGAAGAGATGGGATTGTGGGGCTCGCTGCTGGTGGTCACGCTCTTCGGTATTTTCCTGTATCGCGGCATCCGCACCGCGCTTCGCACGGAAGACATGTTCGGCAAGTTCCTAGCGACCGGCTTCACGGCCATGGTCGTGGTGCAGGCGCTGTTCAACATCAGCGTAGTACTTGCCATGATGCCGGCCAAGGGTATTCCGCTGCCGTTCATCTCCTATGGCGGCTCTTCGCTCTTCATTACTCTGGCCAGTGTCGGAGTCCTGCTCAACATCACCCAGCAGATGGACTAGCCATGCGTGTGATCGTGGCTGGAGGCGGCACCGGCGGACATGTCATTCCTGCACTGGCAATCGCGCAGGAGTTGCGTTCGCGCTACCGGGCGCAGGTGCTGTTCGTCGGTACCCAGCGGGGCATTGAGACGCGGCTGGTTCCGGCGGCGGGATTCGAACTGCATCTCATCCAGGTTGGCGCACTTAACCGCGTGGATCTCGCGACCCGGCTCAAGACTCTGCTGGATCTCCCGCGTGCCTTCATCGAGTCGGCGAAACTAATCCGCGAATTTCGACCCGATGTCATGATCGGTGTGGGCGGCTACGCTTCGGGCCCGGCGATGCTTACGGCTGCGATGATGAGCATACCCACCGTCGCGTTCGAGCCTAACGTGGTCCCCGGTGTCGCCAATCGTATCGTCGCTCCCATGGTGAGTGTGGCGGCGGTGCACTTCGAGGCGACGCGTCACTATTTTCGCAATTGCCACGTGACCGGCGTACCGGTTCGGCAGGAGTTTTTCCACGTTCCAGCGCGTCCTCGGGATGCCCGCCCTACGCTGCTGGTCTTTGGAGGCAGTCAAGGCGCCCATGCCATCAATGAGGCGGTGTTGGATGCTTTGCCGAAACTGATGGACGCGGTGCCGGCAATTCATGTCATCCATCAGACTGGTCAGAAGGACTACGTTCACGCCCAGTCGGTTTATTTGCGCACCATGATTTCGGCGGAGGTCTCGGCTTTCATCGATGACATGCCGGGGGCATTCGCCCGTGCCGACCTGCTGGTTTGCCGCTCCGGGGCCAGTACCGTCGCCGAGATCACCGCGGCCGGCAAGCCTGCCATCTTCATTCCTTTTCCGAGCGCCGCCGATGACCACCAGAGCCAGAATGCAGCGATGCTCGCCGATGGGGGTGCGGCCCGCTTGTTGCCGCAGTCTGAACTTTCCAGCGACCGCCTGGTGAACGAGGTTGCCTCTCTGTTGCGCGACCGCTCGCGGCTGGCGACGATGTCGGAGGCGGCGCGCCGCTTTGCCCATCCGGACGCAGCAGCCAGAATCGCATCGCTCGCGGCCCGGGCCGCTGGCATCCAGAGCCAGCACGCTGTAGCCTAGAGACTCGTCTCCCGCATGTTTGCGAAAATCCAGCGCGTCCATTTTGTCGGAATTGGCGGCATCGGTATGAGTGGCATCGCCGAGGTGATGCTCAACCTGGGCTACAAGGTCTCTGGCTCAGACCTGAAGCCCTCGGCTGTCACGCAACGGCTCATTGGAATGGGAGCTATCATCCGTGGCGAGCATCGCCCGGAAAACGTGATTGGCGCCGAAGTAGTGATTACCAGTTCGGCCATCGGTCGCGACAATGCCGAAGTCGTCGCAGCGCACCAACAGCATATTCCGGTCATTCAGCGCGCCGAAATGCTGGCGGAATTGATGCGCCTGAAATACGGGATTGCCGTCGCTGGCATGCATGGAAAGACCACAACCACCTCGATGATCGCAGCGGTATTGGCCGCGGGTGGGCTCGATCCCACCGTCGTCGTCGGAGGCCGCGTGGATGCGATGGGCTCCAATGCGCGACTGGGGAAATCGCAGTATCTGGTGGCGGAGGCCGACGAGAGCGACCGCTCCTTCCTGAAACTCTCGCCGATTCTCGCCGTGGTTACCAACATTGACCGCGAACACATGGACTGCTATCGCAACATGGAAGACGTGGAACAGACCTTCCTGAAGTTCATGGATTCGGTGCCTTTCTACGGGATGGTTGTGGCTTGCAATGACAACGATGATCTGCGCCGGCTACTACCCGCGGTGCAACGGCGCATCCTGACCTATGGAACGCACGACAAATCGGACTTCCTCATTTCGCGTGTGCGTTGCGGTCCTCGCAAAGATTCTGCGGCGCTGAGCAACTTTCACGTTGGCTATCGCGGGAGTGGCTTGGGCGAGTTCCACCTGCGCGTTCCTGGAGAACACAACGTGAGGAATGCGACGGCGGCGATTGCCGTGGGGACCGGGCTCGACGTGCCGGTGGAGGATATCCGCCGCGCGCTGGAAAACTTCAATGGAGTGGATCGCCGCTTTCAGTTGATTGGCAGCGCTGGTGGCGTTACCGTCATCGACGATTACGGGCATCATCCCACGGAGATTCGCGCTACTCTGGCCGCGGCGCGACAGTGCGGATTCGGCAAGGTGCATGTCATCTTCCAGCCGCACCGCTACACTCGCACCCAACTGTTGCTTGAGGAATTTTCGACCGCCTTCCGCGACGCCGATTCGGTCATCGTGCTCGATATTTATCCGGCGAGCGAGCCGCCAATTCCGGGAATTACCGGCGAGATGCTGGCGAATCGCATAACGGAAGTTGGCGGACAGGAGGCGCTGTATGTCTCTTCGTTCGCCGAAGCGGTGAAGCTGGCGGCGAGCGCAGCCACATCAGGTGACATGATTCTGACGCTGGGCGCAGGAAGCGTTTCGCATCTCGGGCCGCAGGTGCTGGAAGAGCTGCCGAACCGTGCAACCGAGCCCGTCGGCTAGGGCAGTTCCAGCGAAGGTGTACTCTGCAAGAGCGTTGGTTTGTATCAGGGCACGACTTCAGTCGTGCCGCAGGCTCGGGGTTTTTAAGCCCTGCAAGAGCCGCCAGAGCCCCTCGGGCTAAAGAGGGCAATAAATCACTTGACACACCACGCATAATTTGCTAAGGTTGCTCTTGGAGATGGTTATGCAAGAGCAACCAAAGACCCTTCAGCAAGTTATC
>OCZT010007051.1_pt1 | contig 11055 bp, 13 predicted proteins | sample 1539031 | NCBI WGS metagenome assembly OCZT01 (sample SAMEA3539308, study PRJEB22396) | soil metagenome | biome: tundra; feature: field; material: soil | place: USA | collected 2010-05 | depth 0.15 m
ACTCCGGGCGCAGGCGCTTGCCGCGGCAGACGGGGCAGGGCGTGGCGGACATGTAAGCCATCATCGATTCGCGATAGGAATCGCTGCGCGCCTCTTCAATGCTGTCGCGCAGGAAGGCGAGAACGCCGTGGAAGCCGGTGCGCGGGGCCTCGCCTTTGGGCGGGCCGTAGACCAGCAGGTGCTGCTGGCGCGGGGGCAGCTCCTCGAAGGGCGTCTGGAGGTCGATCTTGTAGCGGTCGGCGGCCAGATGAATGAGCCTGAGCAGGTATTGCGAGGTGGAACCGGGACCGAGACCGTCCAGCAAGGGCTTCGACCAATCGGTGATGATCTTGGCGGGATCCAGATCATAGAGTGACCCCAGGCCGTGACACTCCGGACAGGCGCCGAAAGCGGAGTTGAAGCTGAAGCTGCGCGGCTCCAGCTTTGGCACGTCGAGGCCGCAGTCGGGACAGGCCATGCTAGAGGAGAACAACTGTTCCTGAGGCTTGGAAGGCTTGGAAGACTCGGAGCCGCCCACAACGGCCACCAGCACCAGTCCGTTGGCCAGTTGCAGAGCCTTGGCAACGGCCGCATCAAGGCGCTTCTCCGGAGACGGTTTAAGCGAGGGCTTGCCTGGGGGAAGCGGGGACGCGTCGGCAGGAGAAGTCTTGAGCAGGATGCGGTCGACAACTGCTTCGATGGTGTGGTTCTTACGGCGGTCGAGCAGAACCGGCTCGGAGAGGTCGCACAGCTCGCCGTCCACGCGGGCGCGGAAGCCCTGCCGGTCAAGCTGGTCGAGCAGCTCCTTGAATTCGCCCTTGCGCCCGCGGACGATGGGCGCCATCACGGTGACGCGCTCGCCGCGGCCCTGCTCCAGGATGCGCTGGACAATTTGGTCCGCCGTCTGATGGGCGATGGGCCTTCCGCAGTTGGGACAGTGGGGTGTTCCAATCGAGGCATAAAGCAGGCGCAGGTAGTCGTAGATTTCGGTGATGGTGCCGACCGTGGAGCGTGGGCTGCGGCTGGTGGTCTTCTGCGCGATGGAGATGGCCGGGCTGAGTCCCTCGATAGAGTCCACGTCGGGCCGCTCAATCTGGTCGAGAAACTGCCGCGCGTAGGCCGAGAGCGTCTCCACGTAGCGGCGCTGGCCCTCGGCATAGATAGTGTCGAAGGCCAGCGAGCTCTTGCCCGAGCCGCTGAGGCCCGTGACCACCGTGAGGGTGTTGCGCGGGATGCGCACGTTGATGTCGCGCAGATTGTGCTGGCGCGCCCCGCGCACCGAGATGTGAGTGATGGGCATGATTGAAATCAAATGGGTGCCCCATCCTTCGCGTTGTTTGCGAAGGGTGGGATCGCAGCTAGAGTTTCTTGTGGCTGCCGTCGCAGAGAACCGGATCGGCGCTGTGCTTGCAACCGCAGAAGTAGACGGTCTTGGATTCAGTGGCCTCGAACTTTACGGGCGTGAATCCGGTGCCCTTGTGGCTGCCGTCGCAGAAGGGCTGGCCAGCGCTCAGTCCGCAGGAACACCAGTAATAGCTCTTGCCGGCCTCGACTTCGACGGCATAGGGACTCTTTTGGGCAATGGTTGGTTCTGGCATGGGGAATTCTCCTAGATACTTGGTACAGATATTATCGCCTATTGCGGAGACTAGTTCTGCGGATTGCTGGGCGGTTGTCCCGGCTGCGGGCGCTGCTGCTGCATCTGCTGCGGAGAGAGCGGCGGCCTGCCAGGTAGAATACCGGGCCGGATGGGTGGTTGGAGCGGTTGCGGCTGTTCATCCGTGTCGGTGTCTTCGTCCCTGGCCGAGGCGGGACTCACGGCTGTCGTTGCTGTCCCGGCGTGACGGGAACTAAGCATGATCTGACGTGGAGTTCCCTGACCCTGGTCTCCGATCAGGACGACGTTGTAACCGGAGCCTTGCAGAAGCTGACTGAGCACGTCGCGCGCCGGGCCGGGTCCGAAGGCACCAAAGACTCGCTGGTCGGAGTTGAATCCTTCCACTTTAGCGCCGGTTGCGGTGGCCACATCCTGGAGAATCTGCGCAAGGCTGGAGTTGGCGGCGTCAATGCGCAGGCCCAGGCTATCCCACGTGACCGTAGCCGGAGTGGGCTTTTCATTGGCTGGCCACTTTGGAAGTTCGGGCGCGGGAGGCGTTGACGCTACAGCCGCCTGAACCGCCGGGGATTGAGCATGGGCCGCAATTGAATGCTTGTGCGGATGAGCCCTTTTGTGTGCCGGGGCAGCGGTTGTCGGTGTTTGCGCACACAGTACTTGCACCGCGCCCAGAGTCGCGAAAAGAACTGCCAGCAGCGCGAACCCCCACGTGCGAATCATCCCGAGCGAAAACGGCGAGTTGAGCGGGAGGTCAGTGCGCATGGAAACGGTCCTTGGTCCCGACAGTTGAATTTCTACACTGCGGTCCGATGGTTGACTTCCGGCAGAAGCTTCGCAGGGCGGAAGCGCCATCCGGAGGCGGCATTCATTTGCCGCACTACAATAGACTAACAGTGGCCCGCGGACGCTCACATAAGAGATTTCGCGCGCCGGAGAGGGTTCAACCGATGCGCCTCTGCTGGAAGGTATATGCTGCGCTGGCGGTTATGCTGGCAGGTTTGGCCGCGCCGATGGCCGCCCGCGCCACAAGTTGCACTACGCAGGCCGAGTTGCTGCCGCAGGACCGCGATGAGCTGACGGCGGCCGGGGGACGGCTGGCCGTGGCCGTGGCGGAGCAGGATTTTGATGCGCTGAAGGCCGCCCTGCTGCCTGCCCAGGCCCAGGACTGGGAGGGAATGCGCGGGGTGGTGGAGTCTTCCGCGTCGCTGATGAAGGGCGGCAAGATTCAACTGCGCAGCCTGTACCTGCTGGACGCCAGCAGCCTGGCTACGCCGGCTGATACGCAGTTCTTCTGCTCCAACGCCAGCGGTTCGATCACTGTGACCCTGACCATGAAAGCGCTGCCGCCGGGCCGGTACGCCGTGGTGCTGGCCGATGCAACTGGAGCGCCCTACGCCGGTCAGTTTGGCTTTATCCTGGTCTGGAACGGTCCCGCATCGGGCTGGAAGCTGGGCGGCCTGACCGTTCGGCCCGGAGCTCTCGACGGGCAAGACGGTGTCTGGTGGTGGACGCACGCCCGCGATCTGGCCAGGTCGGATCAGCCCTGGGCTGCCTGGTACGCCTACGAGACTGCGCGGATACTGCTGCTGCCGGTAGATATTCTCTCCTCGCCCAACCTGGAAAAACTCGGAAGCGAGCAGACGGCGATCAAAAACTCTCCGCATGATGCATTTCCTTTGACGCTCCCGGACGGCCCGCGCACCTGGAAGATCGACGCGGTGCGTCTGGACCCGGCGCTGCTGCACGCCGACCTGGGCGTGGCCTACGAATCAATCGGAATTACGGATCCGGCGGCGCAGCGGACGGAAGCGATTGCCGTTCTGAGCGCGTTCCTGAAGGCGCGGCCGGGACTACGCGAGAACTTTCACGGGCTGTGGGCCTACGCGGTGAAGGACGGCAAGCGGACGCCCGTGCGCGAACTGCCAATGGCGCAGATACCCTAAAAACAGGGACTAGGGACTAAGGGACTACGGAGTAGGAATCAGGGAATAAGGAACAGGGAACGGATGGCTGCTCCCTGATCAGAACGCTCCGGCGAGAAGATATACGGAAGGTTCAAGATGAATAGCGCGCGGCGCGATGGCTTGTATCTGCTGCTGCTGGGGAGCTTGGCGTTCATTTTGCTGGGCACAACCCTGGAAGGCGTCTCCCCTGCTGAGATGGTAGATTTCAGAATAATTTACTTCTCCACACGATGCTTTGTTCAACATTGTGACCCGTATAACGAAAGTGAGGTACTGCGCATATCTCAGGCAGAGGGAGGGAATCGCCGCTGGATACCACGCCGCCTCGCCATATTATGAGGTATATCTATCCGCCAACCGCATTTTCATTCACGGTTCCCTTTGCGATGCTGCCATGGGGCCCTGCGCGCATTCTTTGGATGACACTCACCGTTGGGAGCCTCATCTTCGCTTCGGTTCTTATTTGGAATCTCAGTGTAGATTTCGCGCCACTTGTTTCTGGCGTCCTGATTGGCTTTCTTCTCGCCAACAGCGAAGTGCTCGTAATTACTGGCAATGCGGCCGGTATTGCAATCAGCCTATGCGTTGTGGCTGTCTGGTGCTTTCTTCGAGAGCGATTTGTCCTCGCCGGCATCCTCTGTCTTGCGATAAGCCTCGCCGTCAAACCGCAAGACGCGGGTATGGTCTGACTTTATTTCCTACTGGCTGGTGGAGTTTACCGAAAACGCGCGCTGCAGACCCTTCTCGTGACGTTTATCCTCAGTCTACCTGCGGTCCTGAGGGTTTGGCACGTGTCGCCGCATTGGATGCATGAATTGCACTCCAACCTCGCTATGTTTTCGGCATACGGCGGCATGAGCGACCCAGGACTTTCTTCAGTAGGCGCACACGGCCTTGATATGCTGGTAAACCTGCAAGTGGCTATCAGTTTCTTTTGGGACGACCCGCGCATCTACAATGCGGCCAGCTATCTTGTCTTTGCGTTACTCCTGCTCGTATGGGTGTATGTTACTTTGCGATCCCACCCCTCACCCGCGAGAACTTGGCTGGCGCTTGCGGCCATCGCGGCGCTTTCCATGCTGCCTGTCTATCATCGGCAACATGATGCCAAGCTTCTGCTGCTCACGGTTCCAGCTTGCGCCATGCTCTGGGCCGAGGGTGGCTTGACCGGACGGCTGGCGCTGCTGGTGACGACCGCAGGGTTCGTGTTGAACGGCGATTTCTTCTGGGTTATTGTCCTGGATTTCATCAGCCGCCTGCATCTGCCCGCGACGGCGCTGACCAGGCAGGTAGTGATTGCCGTGCAGGTCTTTCCAGCCCCGCTCATTCTGCTGGTCATGAGCGTTTTTTATTTGTGGGTTTATGTGCGAAGCTGTTCCGTTCATGCGCCCTCCCAGCCGCTGTAGAGCCATGCTGTAAATTTTGGAATCAAAAAAACCAAGTAATTGGAACGAGAAAAGAGGGAAGAGAGCAATGGTAGAAATGATTGATCTGCGTTCGGATACGGTTACGCGGCCCACGGCCCAGATGCGCGCGGCGATGGCCGCAGCCGAGGTAGGTGACGATGTCTACGGCGAGGACCCCACGGTAAACCTGCTGGAGCGACGCGCGGCGGAGACCTTTGGCCGCGAGGCAGCGCTTTTTGTCCCCACCGGCACCATGGGCAACCAGATCGCCATTCGCCTGCACACCCAGCCGGGCCAGGAGGTGATTGCCGAGTCGCGGGCGCACATTCTGGATTGGGAGATGGCCACGACGGCGGTGTTTTCCGGTTGCCTGGTGCGCGCCGTCCCCGCTGAGCGCGGCATTCTGACCTGGAAGCACATTGAGCCGGCCATCTATGCGCGCGGCGCCTTTCGCGCAGCCACAGGTTTAATTGAGATTGAGAACACCGCCAACCTTGCCGGCGGGGTCTGCACGCCCCTTCGCATTTTGGAGGAGATTTGGGCTGGGGCAAAAGAGCGCAAGCTCCCGGCGCATCTGGACGGGGCGCGCATCTTTAACGCGGCCACGGCGCTGGGCGTGGATGTGAAGGCGCTGACCAGCGGCTTCGACACGGTGATGTTCTGCCTTTCGAAGGGACTGGGCGCGCCGGTTGGTTCCATGCTGGTAGGCTCGGCGGAGCTGATGGCGCAGGCACGCCTCTATCGAAAAGCATTAGGCGGCGGAATGCGCCAGGCGGGCGTGCTGGCGGCGGCGGGTCTGATTGCGCTGGAGCAGGGTCCGGCACGTCTGCACGAGGACCACGCCAACGCGCGCCTGCTGGCCGAGGCGCTCGCTAAGATCGATCGCGTCGCCATTGATCTGGACGCTGTTGAGACCAATATCGTGGTCTTCCGACTGAAGGGAGTGAGCGCGGCCGATGTGGTGGCGCGGCTGAAGACGCGCGGCATTCTGGCCAGCGCCTTCGGACCAGCTGCGATTCGGCTGGTCACGCACCTCGATGTGGACCGCGCGGCCTGTGTGACAGCAGCCGAGGCACTGGCCGAGGAGATTGAGGCTGCAGCCAAAGCGGCGTGAAGACTATCGGATAGTAGTAACTAGGTCTTGTAAATATCCCAGGTTAGACGCGATGAAACCGCGCCGAACCTGGGGCACCCGCTATAACTGATAGCTGTCAGCTGTGAGCTGTCTGCTGCTTCTTCACGGCTCTAGCAGAATCTTTCCGGTTGTCTTGCGTGCTTCCAGATCTATCTGCGCCTGCGCGGCCTCAGAAAGCGGATACACAAACTCCGTGCGCAGCTTGAGTTCACCCTTTGCGGCCCAGCCCAGCACATCGCCGGCTCTCCATTCCAGTTCCGCCCGCGTGGCCACATAATGCCACAGCGTGGGACGGGTGATGAAGATCGAACCCTTGCCGCTGAGCTGAATCAGATCGAAGGGCGGCACCGGCCCGCTGGATGCACCAAAAAGCGCGAGCAGCCCGCGCGGGCGCAGGCAGTTCAGGCTGCCTTCAAACGAGGTTCGGCCCACCGAGTCGTAGACCACATCGACTCCTTTGCCGCCGGTCAACCGCTTGACCTCCTCCACGAAGTCCTTCTCCATGTACAGAATCACATCCGCAGCGCCCGCCTCGAGCGAGAGCTTCGCCTTGGCCGCAGTCGAAACGGTCGTAATTACCCGCGCCCCCAAACGCGAGGCCATCTGCGTCAGCAGCAGCCCCACACCGCCTGCCCCGGCATGAATCAGCGCTGTGTCGCCTGCCTTCAGCGGATACGTCGAGTGGGAAAGGTAGTGTGCCGTCATGCCTTGCAACAGCGCAGCCGCGGCCTGCTGCATACTCAGCCCCGCCGGAACCTTGACCAGCGAAGCCGCCGGAACCAGCGCGTATTCGGCGTAGCTGCCCAGCACGCTGACCGAGGCCACTGCGTCGCCGGCGGCAAAACCCGTCACGCCCGGACCCAGTTCCTCCACCGTGCCAGCCGCCTCGCTGCCCGGAGTGAACGGCAGCGCGGCTTTGTATGTGCCCTTGCGGAAGTAGATTTCAATGAAGTTGACCCCCACAGCTTCCACGCGGATCAACACCTGCCCCGGCCCTGGCTGCGGGATGGGCAACTCGGCCAGCTTTAGTACCTCCGGCCCACCTGTCTCGTGAATCTGGATGGCTTTCATCACAAGTTCAGGATGAACCCTGGGGGCAGGTTACGGCAAGGGAGTGCTACAGGAGCGGCGAACGATACAAATGTACGTGACTCCAAAAACACCAAGCCCCGCACGGACAATGCCTGGCGGGGCTTTTCTAATCCCTGAAGCCTATTCCCTAATCCATTTCTTCTGACAGAACGTGCGGCTCTTCCGATACGCGCAGGCGCACCATGCTCTCGATGCTATACGGCGTGCGCTGCCGGCCGGCGTAGAAGAGGCGCACTTGCAACTCGCCCAGCAGGCCGATGGCCAGCAACTGTATGCCGGCGACAATCAGCACCGAACCAATGACAAACATCGGTCCATGGTGGCGCATCACGTCCATCTGAGGGTTGAGAATCTTCATCCACAGCAACATTGTTGCCATGCAACTACCCACCAGGATGCCCAACACTCCAAAGCCGCCAAAGAAGTGCAGCGGCCTGTTCATGTGCCTGAGCAGGAAGCGGATGGTCAGCAGGTCAAAGAAGACGCCAAAGGTGCGTCCAATGCCGTAGTGGCTTTTGCCTCGCTCGCGGGGAACATTTTTGATGGGAATTTCGCAGATCGACGCGCCATACCAACTGGCCAGCGCGGGGATGAAGCGGTGCATCTCGCCGTAGAGCGGAATGTTTTGGATGACCTCGCGGCGATAGGCCTTGAAGGTGGTGCCAAAGTCGTGAATGTCCACTCCGGAAAGTTTGGCCATCAGCCAGTTGGCGCAGCGCGAGGGAAAACGGCGCATGATAAAACTGTCAACCCGTTCCTTGCGCCAGCCTGAGACCACGTCGTAGCCCTCTTCAAGCTTTTCCAGGAACTGGGGAATCTCGCTGGGGTCGTGCTGCAGGTCGCCATCCATGGCCAGGATGAAATCGCCCGTGGCGTGATCGAAGCCCGCGGCCAGCGCCGAGGTCTGCCCGAAGTTGCGGCGCAGCTTGATGACCAGCACACGGCTATCGACGGCGGCAATCTCTCCCATCAGTTTGCAGGTGCGGTCGTTGGAGCCGTCGTCCACCAGCACCAGCTCAAAACTTTCGCCCACCTGCTCCATCACCTGCTTCAGGCGCGCGTATAAGACGGTCACGTTCTCCTCTTCGTTGTGAAAAGGAACGACAATGGAGTATTTGGGCATATTGATAGTGTAGACTCCGCTACGTTGCAAAAGGATTACATCTCTTTACTGAAGGTCCCATGGATGCGCAAAAGGAACACAGAGACGCGTGAAAAGGATGGAAATCTATCGCTCCAGTTCGTCGAGCATGGCTTGCATCTCACTGACAGCATGGCGGTTGCCGCTGCGCGTCGCGCAACTGACGCCAGCCTTCAGCCGGGCGATAGCATCCTGAGTACGGCCCGCCGCGGAGAGAGTCTGCGCGGCCATGAAGTAGCCCGCCGTATATCCTGGATCGTTGGCCAGCAGCGTGTCGAACTCGGCAAGTGCCGCGGCGGTCTCACCCCGGCCGGCCAATTCCATCGCCAGTCCATAGCGGGCAAAACTGTTCTTTGAGTCCAGTCCCAGAATATCTTTCAGCCCTGCAATCTTGTCCATTTTGCTCAAAAATGCGGCTATCCGGCGCCGCGTGGATTTGCGTATTTCGCGGCGATTGCCGAAACTGGAACCAAGCGCTCTTTCACGCCGGCTGCCGCCAGCTTCATTCTACCCGATGGCGCCGAATCTGAGCGGCAAGTCAGGGAATGGAGCAGATCTCCTATGAATTCCATCGAAACCAACCCCGCGGCCCGCACCGTCGCCAGCACGCAATCGGAGATGACCGAGCTGATCCTGCCCAACGACACCAATGTCCTGGGCAACCTGCTAGGCGGGCGGCTGATGCACTTCATCGATTTGACCGCCGCCATGGCCGCCTACCGGCACTCGCGCACCTACGTCGTCACCGCCGCCATGGACCACATCGACTTCATCCACCCGGTACGCCTGGGCGACCTGGTCAACCTCAAGTCCAGCATCAACCGCGCCTTCACCACTTCCATGGAGGTGGGCGTGAAGGTGTGGGCGGAAGACACCCGTACCGGCGAGCTGCAACACGTGGCCAGCGCCTACCTGGTCTTTGTGGCTGTGGACAAGCAGGGACGCAGGCTGAAGGTTCCTGAACTGCTGCCGGAGACGCCCGACGAGCGTCGCCGCTATGCCGATGCCCTGCTGCGCCGCGAGCATCGCGAGGCCGAGGGTGCGCGCCGCAAACAGGAGAAGCTGGCCCACGACGCCCCGAAAAGTGCGAAAGCCTAGAACCGCAATCGGCCTGAATCGCATCTGAAGAACAATAGGGTTTTAAAAAAGGAGCAATCAAACACTATGGCGCATTCGCCTGTCATGCCCTCGCCCGTCGCTTTGCCGGGCATATCCAAGATCATCGCTATCGGTTCCGGCAAGGGCGGCGTGGGCAAAACCACCGTTGCCGTTAACCTGGCCATCGCACTTTCCAAACTAGGCCAGCGCGTAGGCCTTATCGACGCAGACATCTACGGGCCCAATGTTCCGCTGATGATGGGTTCAAGCCAGCAGCCGGCCGTGGGCGAGGACAATCGCATCCTCCCCAACCTGACCCACGGCATCAAGACCATCTCCATCGGCTATATCTCCCCCGGAGACAAGCCGATGGTGATGCGCGGACCGATGCTGCACCAGATCATTCGCCAGTTTTTGCAACAGGTGGATTGGGGCGAGCTGGACTACCTGATCGTCGATCTGCCTCCCGGCACCGGCGATGTGGTCATTTCATTAGTGCAGACCGTGCCGCTGACCGGCGCCGTGGTCGTTTCCACGCCCAGCGACGTAGCCTTGCAAGACGCGCGCAAGGCTCTGGAGATGTTCGCTCAGGTCAACGTCGAGGTGCTGGGAATCGTAGAGAACATGAGCCACTTCACCTGTCCGCATTGCCACAAAGAGATCGACATCTTTTCCCGCGGCGGCGCCGAGCGCACCGCGCAACAGTTCGATGTTCCTTTCCTGGGATCAATTGAGCTGGTTCCAGCCATCCGCGAGGGCGGCGACCGCGGCCTTCCCGTTGCGCTGGCAGGTCCCAAGAGCCCGCAGGCTGCCGAGTTCTACGCCGTGGCGGAAAAGCTGATGGTGCAGGCCGAGAAGGCCGCAGCCGCAGTCACCGACGTGATTGAAATCAGCTGAACCTCCTGCGGTGGGGCTAATCGTCTTCGGCAAAACAGCGCAAAAGAAAAAGCGGGGCTCGCGCCCCGCTTTTTTGTTGGTTGAAAGTGCAATCTACCGCCAGTGTCCTTCCTGCATCTCATAATGGTCGCCATGGTGGACCCACCTGTGCGCGACCCAGCGCTGGCCTTGACGGGGTGGACGCTCCCAGCGGCCCGCGGTCCAGACGTAGTGGTCGCCCTCGTAACGATGGTAACCGTTAATCCACACGTAACCCCGCTCCGGTGGCCGGCCGCGGTCTTCGTGCATGGGCGGCGGTGGACCTATGCGAATCGCAACCTGCGCAAACGATGCCGCAGGGAACAGCGTGAAAGCTAGCAATAATGCTAGTGCAATCTTCTTCATCATGAATCACATCCTCCAGTGATGGTGCGTTTCCGGGGCTTCGTGAGAGTTTCGCGCATGTCCCGGATAGTTGATGATGTTAACGTTGTTCGGCGAGAATAGTTGCGGTCCATTGCAAACCGCACCCACACTACTTCTACTCCCCCTGGTTTTTGCATAGATGTATCAAATTGCTCGCCCGATTATGATGGAGGAATGAAGCCGGGTGTCCCAGCTCACGATTCTGAGAGCTGGAAAACCGCAAACGTCAAGCCGCTAATTCATCGAGGAGAAGACATGAGCAGGATTACCATTGCCGCCGATGACCGGGTCTTTGTATTGACCGGGGCGGGCATCAGCGCGGA
>OCZT010007053.1_pt1 | contig 11055 bp, 7 predicted proteins | sample 1539031 | NCBI WGS metagenome assembly OCZT01 (sample SAMEA3539308, study PRJEB22396) | soil metagenome | biome: tundra; feature: field; material: soil | place: USA | collected 2010-05 | depth 0.15 m
AGATATTGGCGTGACTGGAGTTCAGACGTGTGCTCTTCCGATCTGCTGGCGAATCGTCCGAGAGTACGAATTGAGCGACTCGTCGATCTTCGACATCGGGTTCTCGACCCACCAGGTGAACATCGGGTCGTAGCCCTGATAGTAGCTGTACCACTGGTTCACGACATTGCGAATATGATCGATCTCGTCGGCGGCACGATTGGCAACCGCGCGCGGCGGGCGCGGCGCCGCCGACGGCACATCGGCGCCGCCGCGCTGCGGCTGCTCGATCAGCATGCGCAGACTGTCCACTTGCTTCGCGAGCGTTGCGAGCACGCGCGCCGCAGCCTTGCCGTCCACGACCTTCATCTCGCGGCGATCGTCCTGCAGCTTCAACAATTCGTCGGCGAATGGAAGGAGCGATGCCTGCTCCGCGCGCTGCTTGTCCGCGCGATCGAGCAGCGCAATTTGGTATTTCAACAGGTTGTCGAGGAGGACGTAGTCGACCCTGCCTTCCTGCTTCAGTTTTTCAAAATCGACTTCCTTGAGCCGCGTTCGCCAGCCCGAATAGAACGCGCGCATCCGCGTGCGCTGAAGCGGGGAGTCCGGCGCGTCGTACCGCCGGGCAAGCGACGTTTGGTCGGCATTGTAGCGGTTGAGCAGATCGGCGAGCTCGCTCGCCGGCTTCCCCACCAGGTCGATCGCCCTGGGGATCGACGCGAGCGGGTCTGGACCAGGCGCCTGCGTGGCGCCACGCTGAGCGCTCGCGGGCGAGCTCAGCGAGGCGACTGCGAACATGGCAATAACCGCGGGAAAGCTGCGCATCAGCATTTATGGCTGGACCGCTTTCTTCGGCCCGCCCTGGATCAGCCAGTAATCGAACCACTGCCGGATGCGACCGAGGCGATCGACCAGCAGCCAGGGTTCTCCGGAGCGTGACAACTCGTGCGTCGAGCGCGGGTAGCGCACGAATTCCGCAGGCACGCCCTGCGTTCTCAGCGCGGTGTACCAGAGATCGGCGTTCCCCATCGGCGTTCGGAAGTCATCCTCCGACTGCACCATCAGCGTGGGCGTCTTCACGTTCTTCACGTGCCGGATCGGCGAAAGCGAATCGTACATCGCCTGATTTTCCCACGGACGGCCGAAGAACTCACCGTTCGTGAGCCCCTGCACGTCCGACGCGCCCCACCAGTACGTCCAGTCGCTGATCATGCGGTCCGTCTCGGCGGCCTTGAACCGGTTCGTCTTCGTCTCGACCCATGCGGTCATGAAGCCGCCGTACGATCCGCCGGTCACACCCATCCTCGTCGAGTCGATGTCCGGTCGCACCGATACGATATCGACGGACTTCATGAGGTCGAGATAGTCCTTGCCGCCCCAGTCGCCACGGCTCGCGTTGGTGAACGCGCCGTTGGTGCCGCTCGATCCGCGCGGGTTCGTGAACAGCACGAATACGCCGCCGCCCGCGAGACTCTGGAACTCGTCGAACCAACCCTCGTTGTACTCCGAGTGCGGCCCGCCGTGGATATACAGCACGACCGGATATTTCTTCCCCGGCTGATAACCGTACGGCTTCATCAGCCAGCCTTCGATCTCCAGGTTGTCGACCGACTTGTACGTGAAGCGCTCGGCGTCGGAGAACGCGACTTCCTTCTGGAGCGCGTCGTTGAAGCTCGTAAGCTTTTTCTCGTTCTGGCCGTTGATGTCGGACGTGTAGTACTCGGCGAGATGCGAGATGTCGCTCGAGGTGTACACGAGCTTCGTCTGCGCCTTGTCCATCATGATGTCACCAACCACGCGGCGGCCGGTGAGGATCGGCGAGACTTGCTTCGTCGCGGGATCCACCTGCCAGAGCCCCGAGCTTCCGCCGGTGCTCGTGATCATGCGGATCTTGCCGTCCTTGAACCACTCGATCTGGCCCGGCTCGTATTTCCAGGCGCCGAGAATATCGACCGGCTTTCCACCATCGATCGTCGAAAGCAGAAGGCGCGAACTGCTGAACTGTCCCGGGCGTCCGACGAAGGCGAACTGCCTGCTGTCGGCCGACCAGATGATGCTGGTCTCGCCGCCGAAGTAGTCGACCTTCTTCGGCTTGCACGCGGCCGCGTTCCCCGCTTCGCACTCCGCGACCGGAAGAATGTAGAGATCGGTTTCGTTGCGGTCCGCGTCGTCACGAACATGGTTCGGCGGCAGCTTCGCAACCGAATCGCGCTCGCGTGCGACGAGCGAATCCGAACGCAGCTTCGCGTCGGCGCTGAACACCACCCATTTTCCGTCGGGCGAGACGCTCGGCGCGAAGTGTGTGTAGTTGGTGCTGGTGATCTGCTTGCGATCGGCGGTGCCGTGCTGAATGAACAGTTGTACCGGTGGAGTTCCCGTGGGCGGCAGGAAGGAGTTGCGGCCGCCGCGCCCGCCGCCGAACAGCGCAGCAAGCGAATCCGTCGCGCCGCCGCGACCCGTGCTCGGAAGAAAGCCCGCGTCGTTCGAGCGGGTGCGTTCGTCGATGAACTGCCGGCCGTCGAAGCGCGCCGCGTTGAGCGGCTTGGTGATCGAGCCCTGCGGCGGCCGGGCGAGCGGGCCCATCCTGGCGTAGGGATCGCTGAGATTTACCGTCGTCGATTCCGCTGCGTCGCCGCGCCCGCCACGTCCGCCGCGTCCGCCACCACCGGCCGCGCGGCCGCCGCCGGCTGCGACCGGGCCGGCAAAGATCGTGAAACTCTTGTCGGCCGGCTGTGCGCTGACTGCACCACCCCCGCGTCCGCCGCGTCCGCCGCGACCGCCCGCCGCTGCGCTCCCGGCGCCAGCCTCGGCCGGAAACGCCTCACCACCTTCGTCCATTCGAATGGCCCACGTGTTCCCGCGGCTGCCGGGGCGCGTGGACGTGAAGTACAGCGTCTTGCCGTCGTCGGACCAGCGCGGCGCCGTGCTCTCGAACGCCGGCGCGGTCATGCGCCGCGCCGCGCCGCCGGAGACTGGCTGGATCCAGACTTCGGTGTGGCGCGCGTTCTTTTCCTCAATGACGGTGGTCACGGTGAACGCGAGCGTGTTGCCGTCGGGCGACAAACTGCCGCCCGCGACGCGGGCGATCTTGTACCAGTCTTCAGGGTTGAACGCGCGGCCGCTCGATTGCGCGGCGAGTGCCGTCGATGTGAGCAACAGGATCGCGCAGGCGCGAGGCAGGATGGCTTTCATGTGGGATTCCCAAGCAGTGGGGTCATTGACATCGAACTGACAGCTGAATCTACGTGTCCTGGCGGCCGGACGCTGGAGCCGCCAATACGATCGGCGTTGCAGTTCTCCCACTGTTCCGACACCGACGCGTGGCCGGAGTAGATCGGAGTGGTGACGTCTTCCATATAGTATTCGGTCCGCCACTCCTCGCCGTGGTCCGGAAGCGCGACGAGGGCATCGGCGCTCAAGGCGCACCCCAGCGTCGAGATGCCCGTTCCGCCGCCGGCGTCGGCCAGCGTTTCGTATGTGAAGTGGTCGCCGCTGTGCAGCATGGGTGGGATGATCTGGTATGGAAGCGCCACGCCCAGGAGCTGTCGGGGTTCTGGTGGAGCATGAAGAGCAACTCGGCAGCGTCAACTCCAGGATTCCAGTAGGCGCGCGCCGTCTCGATCTCGTGCCGAGAGCCTGCGAGACATCTGCTGGGGTGACAGGTCATGCAAGCCGATTGGACAAGGCGGGTAATCGGTAGTTGGTCATTGGTCATTGGTCATTGGTCATTCGCCCCGGCAACGAGCGCGCGGTTCGTGCCGCAGCCAATGACCAAATACCAATGACCAAATACCGATTACCCGCCGTTGCTCCCTACATCGCCACGATCGGCTTTGGCGGCCCCTCCACCGTCGTCGGCACGATCGGCTGCAGCCCTGCCGCCTTCAGCAGCGCGTTGATCTTGTTCAGGTACAAGTCCACCGACTTCTTGTACCGTCCGAGCTGCGTGTCGAGTTTCGGCGACACGGTCTCGAACACCTGGTACGCCTGCGGCGGGGGCCGGCGGTCGCCGCTTTGCACAAAGCCCATGAGCGCCGCGATCTGGTTGTTCAGGCGCACCGGGAAGTTGAGCGGATCCTCGCCGCTCTTGTTCCGGGTCTGATAGACCGAGTCCTCGACGCTGCCGAGGCTGTCGGTGAAGCTCCTCGAGAGCGGTGCGAATTCCTTCACGTTCGTCATTTTGGGCGCGCGATCATCGAGCTGCGCCTTCACGCTGCGAATCCGCTTCACCGCGTCATCGGCTTCGGTCATGCGATCGCGAAGCTGGAGCGCGAGCTTGGTCTGCGCCACGAGATCGGCGTCGGTCGCACCCGAACGCGGATCGCGCTTCACGAGGAGAGCCTGGCTCATCGGCGGTTCGGTGCCCACTGTCACCCGCACCGTGTATGATCCGGGCGCGAGCACCGGTCCCTGCACGCCGCCGCCCCAGAGGATCATTCCGCGGAAGTTCGACGCGTCGGGATAGCGCATGTCCCAGCGATACGTGTTCACCCCAACCCTGTTCGTCACGACCGGAGGAGCGCCACCACCCCCGCGGCCGCCGCCGCCGCCGCGACCTGCGGGCGGCGTCGGCTGCGTATCGGTGGACGCGAACTTCCTGATGGTCTTCCCGGCGCCGTCGAGAAACTCGATCGTCACCGGCTGGGCTCCCTGCGACAATCGGTACGTCACGAGGGCCTGCGCGCCGCCGACCCGGTAGACCGGTGCCGGCTTGTAGAAGAAGTTCTTCCCCTCGGCCATCGCCACCTCGGGCGCCTGGCGCAGCGTCGTCAGGTTCTCCATCGCCCAGAACGCGCGGCCATGCGTCGCGATCACCATGTCGTCGTCGCGGAGCGCGATGTCGTGCACCGGCACGGGCGGAAGGTTTCGCGCGAGACTCTGCCAGTGCGCGCCCGCGTCGTACGAGAGCCACACGCTGCGTTCGGTGGCGGCGTACAGCATTCCGGGACGCACGAGATCTTCGCGGATCGCGCGCGTGAACTCGTCCGTCTTGATGCCATCGGTGATCTTCGTCCACGTCGTGCCGTAATCCGTCGTCTTGTACAGGTACGGCTTCTTGTCGTCCATCTGGTATCTGTTGCCCGCGACCCACGCGGTGCCGGGCGAGTGCGGCGACGGATCGATGATCGACACACGCATCTGGTCGGGCCACTTCGGCGTGATGTTCTTCCACGTCTTGCCGCCGTCGCGCGTGATGTGCATCAGGCCATCGTCCGATCCGGCCCAGATGAGTCCGGGCGTGACCGGTGATTCCTGCAGCGCGAACACGGTGGCGTAGTACTCCACCGACGTTTGGTCTTTCGTGATCGGGCCGCCGCTCGGACCGAGTGTCTTCGGATCGTGCTTGGTGAGATCCGGCGAGATGATCGTCCAGCTCTTGCCGTCGTCAACCGACTTGAACACGACGTTCGATCCCACGTAGAGCACGTGCGGATTGAACGGCGAGTTCATGATCGGATAAGTCCACTGGAACCGGTACTTCGAATCCACGGCATCGTGGCCCATCGGATTGAGCGGCCACGGATCGAGACGCTCGCTCAGCCCGGTGCGGCGATTAATCACCTGCAGCACGCCGCTGTAGTTGCCGCCGTAGATGATGTCGGGATCGATGGGATTGGACGCGATGTACCCGCTCTCACCGCCCGCGACACCGTAGAACTCGGAGTACGGCGACGGCGGTGGCCCGCCGCGTCCACCTCCACCACCGCCCCGCCCGCCTGCGTTCACGGTGCGCACCGGCCCGCAGTTCGGGCCGGAGTCCTGCTTCGATCCGCAGACGTGATACGGAAAGTGGTTCGTGAGGTGCACGTGATAGAACTGTCCCGTCGGCGCGGCCACGCTCACCCGCGTGGTGCCGCCATCCGTGGTGATCACGGCGCCGTTGTCGTGCACCACGACGAGACGCTTCGGATCGTCGCTCGCCCACCAGATGTCGTGGTTGTCACCCGCGCCGAATCCGCCGGACCAGGTCAGCCCGCCGTCCTTCGACCACTCCGCGCCCACCTGCGGCGCGGCGACGACGTTCGTGTCCTTCGGATCGGCGTAAATGTTCGAGTAGTACCAGGCGCGCTGCCGCAGGTCGCGTGAGCCACTCAGGAATTTCCACGTCGCACCGGCGTCATCCGAGCGATACACGCCGCCACCCGGCTCGTGCTCGATGAGTGCCCACACCCGGCTCAGCTTCGCCGGCGAGATCGCGATGCCCATCCGGCCAAGCACTCCCGAAGGAAGCCCCTGATTGCGCGAAATCTCCGTCCAGTGATCACCGCCGTCCGTCGTCTTGAAGATTCCACTGCCGGCACCGCCGCTCCACAGCGTCCACGGCGTGCGGTACGCCTGCCACATCGTGGCGTACAGCACGTTGGGATTGCCCGGCTCCATGATGAGATCGGCGACTCCGGTCGAGTCGTTCCGGAACAGGATCTTCTTCCACGTCTTGCCGCCGTCCGTCGTCTTGAACACTCCGCGCTCGGAGCTCGGCCCGAACACGTGACCGAATGCGCCGACGTAGACGATGTCCGGATTCGTCGGATGAATTCGAACACGCGAGATGTACTGCGTTTCCTTGAGGCCCAGCGAGGTCCAGGTCTTGCCGCCATCGGTGGTCTTCCACACGCCGTCGCCGTCGGAGACGTTGCCGCGGATCTGCGTCTCGCCGCCGCCGATGTAGACGACGTCGGGATTGCTCTCGCTCACGGCGATCGCGCCGATGCTACCGCCGAAGTATTTGTCGCTGACCGGGACGAGCGTGGTGCCGCCGTCCGTCGTCTTCCACACGCCGCCGCCCGTCGTGCCGAAATAGTATTCCTTCGGCCGCGCGACCGATCCGGCGACCGAGACCATGCGGCCCGCGCTGTTCGGCCCGATGTTGCGCCACTGCGCATTGCCCCAGAAGGTCGTATCGACCGGACCGGAGAGCGCGGGCGCCTGCGCGACCGGCCGCGGCGCGGCGCCTCGCTGCGCCGCGAGAACCAAAGGAAACGCGAGCGAGACCAACACACCGCGAGCGAAACAAACTGAAGATGTCTTCACGGAAGATTCCTCGAGGATGAGCGCAACTTCATTCCATAGAAACTAACACCGGCCCGATGCATGTTTCAGCAGGCCCTTACGATTCGGAGTTCCCGGAATATGCTGTCAATCCGCGGTCAGCGCGCCCTCGCCTGCGTCGTCGCGCTCGTTACGGCATGACCGTCGCGTGAATCAACCGATCGAGTCTCGGAAAGTCCGCGTCGAGATGCCGGTTCCCTTCGTTCAGCATCCGATCCTGCTTCCCGAGCCGCAGCCCTCCGCCGGCGTCTTCGCCGTATCCCGAGTAGATCCGGTCCACGACTTCCATTCCTTCCACCACGCGCCCGACCGGCGAGAACCCCTGCGCGTCGAGCTGCTTGTTGTCCACGAGATTGATGTAGATCTGCGTATTGCGAAGGTTCGGCCCCGTCATCGCGAATGCGAACGTGCCGCGCACATTGCTGGTGCGAACGGAATCATCCGGGATGTAGCGGTCCTTCCAAGCGCGCGTCACCGCCGGATCGCCCGCGATGCCGAACTGCGCGATGTACTTCTCCCTCACGCGAAAGAACCGGGAGTCGTCGAAGAAGCGCGCTCTCACGAGCTCGAGGAACCGGTCGGCGCCGCGCGGTGCCCATGCGCGGTTCACCTCGAGAATAAACGCGCCCTTCGAGGTCTCGATTCGCACGCGGGAAATCTCGCCTGGGCGTGCAGCGCCGGACGGCTTCACGTGACACGCCGTGCCCGCTGCCGCGATCGCGAGGAGCGTTCCACTCGTCATTCTGGTGAATCGGTTCACGTCACGAATCCTCTCAAGTACGTTCGAACATCACGTAGCCGGCGAACCTGCGCCAGATCTCGAGCTGCTTCTTCGGGTAGAAAATGCTCATCCAGCGGAACATCCACATGCCGCGCATTTCCCGGTGGAGACGCCGCGCTTCGTCCCCCTGCGAACGAAAGGAGGATTCGCGCCAGCCGAGCGGAAGAAAGAACCCGGTTCCCTCCTCCGGCCCGAACAGGAACGGTGCGTTCCCGCCGGATACGCTTCCGCCCCACATCTTCGTCATCATCTTCAGCAACTGCGGGTGCGCGAGATCGATCAGCCACCAGCGAAAGGAAGACTGTGCGTGCAGGTCGCGGGCAAGCGTGCTCACCTGCTCGGGGGTGAGATAGATGAGCAGTCCCTCGGAGATCACGAGCACGCGCTGCGCGCCGGCTCCGAGCCGCGCGAAAAGCGCCGAGCGGGCGCCATCGTCCGTGAGGTCGACGGCGATCGCCTCGTAGCGGCACACGGGGCGTTCGTTCTTCAGGATTTCCGTCTTGTAGTCGATCATCACCGGAAAATCGACGTCCACCCAGCGCAGCTTCCGCGGCACGTCGAGGCGCCACGCGCGCGCATCGAGCCCGCACGCGAGGTTCACGACGAGATCCACGTTCTCGCGCTTGATGAGGTCGAGGATCATCTCGTCGAACACCGCGGTTCGCGTGATCATCGCCCACGCCATCGACCGGCCCTGCTTGATCTCATCGACGATCGCCTGGCCGCGTTCGCCCGCGAGGCGCCGCGCGAACGGATCCTTGAAGATCGCGTCCGGCCGCTCCGTCTCCATCGCGCGGTACACGGCCACCCACCGCGCCGTGTCGGAAACATGCTCGATCGCCATGCGCTCCCTCCCTGTCAGAACGTCAACGTTCGATACGCCAGTCGACGCCGAGCCGCGACCACGCGTGTCCGTTCGGGCGCGTCACATACTCCGATTGCGTCTGATCCAGACTGTAGCTCGCAGTGAGCCGTTTCCATCGGACCGAGAACCCCATCTGATACTCGGGCACGAACGGTCGCTCCTGCACGTGAGCGCTCGGGCGAAACAGCGTCCCGACAAGAAACTCATTGCGCGCGACGCCGTGGATCGTGGCATCGGCGAAGAAGGAAATCTCGGGAGTCGACGACTCCGTCACCGCCTGCCAGGGATGCTGCAGGCGAAATCCGCCACGCACGCGAACCCCGGCTCTCGCCTCGGTAAGGATGTTGCCCAGCGACACACCCGCGTGCGGCTCCACATCGCCGCCGAACGGCTCGCCCGCGCCGGCCACGAACATCCGCTGCGTACGGTCGTACGCAAGGATGATCCCTGGCTCGAACGGCAGCTGTACCATCCAGTTGTCCGGGCGGTTGAAGGCCGGTGCGATCGAGTGGAACGCGTTCTGCATCGCCTTGCCGAGCGCTCCGGGACCCGTGATGCCTATGGTGATGCTGGTTTCGTCGAGCCGGTCCGGTTCGGCGATGCGCGACGATTCCTGCACGTAGAGCCAGCCGGCGTTCGGCCGCGTTCCCGGGAGGTGTACCGTGTCGCCGGGCACGAGCTTGCCGGTGTAGATGTCCTGCCCGATCGAATACGTGTGCGTCGCGCACGGGGCGTCGCTCTTCTCGCACGACGCCGCGGCGCGGTGCAGCCATCGCTCCCACGGCGCGGCGCCGAAGAACACGAGCGAGCCGCGAACACCGCTGGTGTACTCCTCGTCGGGTCGCCTGTACGGAGCCTGCCAGAAATTAAACGCGTCGTTGTCGGCTCGCACGCTTACCGATTGAAGCTGTTGGGCACTCGCGTTCCCGGCGGCCATCGCGGACACGAACACGATGACCGCCGCACCTTCACATGCGCGCCTCAATTCGCCGGAGGCTTCTGTTTTTCCCAGACGAAGCGGCGCAGGAAGTCGCCCATCTTGCCGAAGGTCGTCACCCAGCGGCTGTGGATCATCGATTCGTGCAGGTCGTCGGGGATCACAGTCAATTCGTAATAGACGTTGTGGGCGCGCAGCAGCTGGACCAATCCTATCATCTGCGAAAAATCCACGTTCCGGTCGTCGTCGCCCTGCAACAGGAACACGGGCGACTTCCAGCCGTCGATCGCCGAGATCGCGGACGACTTGTACGAGAGCGCGGTGTCGACGAGCGACTGTCCGTAGAGATGCACTCCCGCGAGATCGACGCCGGCGACGAACATGTCGGAGTTGCGGGCGAGCGCCTGGGAGGTGAGCAACCCGCCGTAGGAAAGTCCCCAGATTCCGAGGCGTGACGAGTCGACGTCGGGCCGCGACTGCAGATACTTCGCGCCGGCGACGACATCCTGATATTCCGAATTGCCGCGCGATTCGGTGCCCGGTGCCTGGCGGAACGAGCGCCCATAGCCGACACCGCTGCGGTAGTTGATCGACATCACGATGTAGCCCTGGTCGGCAAGCCACTGGTTGAACGCGTACGCCCAGTGATAGAACTGCATGTAGTGATAGGCGGGGAGCATTTCCCGCGCAGGCCCGCCGTGCACGAAGATCATCGTCGGCCGTTTCTCGCCCGGTTTCAAATCCTTCGGCAGGAAGAGCTGGTTGTGAAGCTCGAGGCCGTCGGCTGCGTGCGTGATGATGATCTGGGGGGTCACGTGGGCCGCAACCGGAAAACTCGCTGGAAGTGTCGGAAAAATTACCTTGGGAGCCGAACCTTCCGTCGAGACGATTCCGACCGACGCAGGCTGTGCCGCGTTGAAATAGAGCACCGCGAGCTTCTTCCCCGACGCGAGCGGCGTCGGATCCCGCTCGACGCCGTCGCCGGTGGAAAGCTGGTGCGGCGTGCCGCCGGACGTCGACACCGCCCAGATGTGGCGGCGCTCGATGTCACCGGCGTTGGTGCAGTAGTAGAGCGTCTTGCCGTCAGGGGAGAGCGCGACCGAGGTGGCGTCCTCGATCAGGCCGTTGGTCGTCGTGAGTTGAACCGGCGCCGAGTTCGTGGCGGCGATGTTGATGGCGTAGTAACGATCCCACTCGTCGTTCGGAACGACGGCTGGAAAAATCACGCTCTCTCCGGCCCACCGGATGTTCGTGATGCCCGAGAAGACACGATCGTTCGGCTCGCTGTGCCAGAACTCGCGAATGTTGCCCGTCGCGATGTCGGCGACCATCAGCGATAGCGTGTAGCCGCCCTTGAACGTCGAGCTGTACAGTCCGGGCGCGCGCACCGGCGTCGGATCGGAAGAGCACACGTCTGAACTCCAGTCACGCCAATATCTCGTA
>OCZT010007055.1_pt1 | contig 11053 bp, 7 predicted proteins | sample 1539031 | NCBI WGS metagenome assembly OCZT01 (sample SAMEA3539308, study PRJEB22396) | soil metagenome | biome: tundra; feature: field; material: soil | place: USA | collected 2010-05 | depth 0.15 m
GGACGGCGAGCACGACCAGGCCGGCCACCAGCAGGCCGCCCAGCGCGCGCTGATACGCGGCGGTGCCGGGATCCATCGACTGGTGCCAGGCGGCGGCGGTGGCGAAGGCCTTGCGGCTGATGACGGCGCCGAACCCCTGGCCGAGCGCGGCAAGAAGCGCCCAGGCCACGCCGGCGTTCCACTCGGACGGGGCGATGCGGGGCAGGCTGCGCGGGAGGAGGCCGATGATGATGCCGGCGAGGGTGAGGGAGGCGCAGACGAGCTGGATGGGAGTGAGCACCGTGCCGAGCCAAAGCCATTCGGCCGCGGCGGCCACGATGGCGGACCCGCACTGCACGATGAGCGTGGAAAGATTGGAGCCGAGCCGCGGGAGCGACTGAAACATGGCGACGCCGCCGATGCCGAAGCCCACGATCCCGCCCAGGAAAAACCAGCCGAAGGCCGCCCCGCCGACGCCGCGTCCGGCCCAATGAGCCCACGCGCCCAGGAGCAAGGCGGCCACGAGCAGCCGCCAGAAGTTGGCTTGGAGGCTGCCGAGCAGGACCGCGGCGCGCCGGGCAAAGACCGGCGTGACGGCGAAGCAGAGGAGGGTGCCAAGGGCGCCGATCATGATGGGGAATTCAGGGCTTCCATTCGAATCCGAGAATGAAGGTCCGGCCCGTGCCGGGCAAAAAGATGCTGGTGGCCGCCGGATTGCGCGCAACGTCAAGCACACCGGCCGTGCTCGCGAGATACCGCCGGTCGAAAACATTTTTCACGGTGGCGAACACCAGCACCCGCGGAGAGGGCCGCCAGCCGGCGCGAATTTGCCCGAGGCCATAGCCGCCGTAGCTCAGCCGGTTCGCGTTGTCGACGGGGATGGGCCCGGCCACCCAGGTGGACTCGAACGCGGCGAAAAGGCCCGAGGGGTGTTCGTAAAACAGGTCGGCACTGCCAGTATGAGGCGAGGCGCCGGCGAGGCGGTTGTTTCCATACAGGGAATCGCCGTCGAACGTGAAACGCCCGAGCGTCGAGGTGACGGTGAGGGTGAGACGATGCGGTCCCTCGAGGAAGCGATAGTTGAGCGACGACTCGAGGCCTTGGTGCAGCGTGTGGTTGGCGTTGATGGCGCCGCGGGGCAGGCCGGCGGCATCGGCGAGCTGCAGGATTTCGCCGTGCCAGGCGGCCCGATAGGCGGTGACGTTCCAGCCGAGGCGACCGGCGGTGCCGCCGGCGCCTACTTCGAAGGTGACGGCGGATTGCGGCGTGAGCGGGCGGGTGACGGCGGTAAGATTGGGATAGGTGCCCTGCACGGCCACCAGATCGTCGAACGTGGGCGGCTCGATGCTGCGCGAGACACCGGCGTGCAGCGAAAGATGGCCGTCGGGCGACCAGAGCAGCGCAGCGCGGGGCGAGACGTCGTTGAACGTGAGCGACGAATGCAGCGAGGGGCTGGGCGCGCGGCCGGAGAGGTCGCGGCGGCCCTGCAGCGCGGTGAAACCAGCGCCGAGCGCGAGCGTGGGGCGCAGCCAGACGACGTCCTCGACGCTGAGTGCGAACGTATCGGCGGCAGTGCGATAGCCGGCGAAGGCGGCGCCGCGCTGGCCGAGGACATTGAGGTAGCGATCGATCTCGTCGTCACCGCTGGTGAACGTGGCGCGAGCGAGGATGCGATGTTCCGTGCCGGCGAAGTCCAGGCGATGACTGAAGGTGGCGTGGCCGGTGAGGATCTGGGCGTCGAGGTCAGTTTCGCCGTTGGGTTGGAGCTGGTAGAAATCGTCGTGAATTTGCTGCCCCGCCAGACCGACGGCGACGTCGCCGTCAGTGGTGGTCGAGATCAGCTGGGCGGCGACGCGCGCGATGGAAGCGGAACGCCGTGGCTGGTCGCGAAGCACGGCGGCCGAGACGGAGTCCGGCTGCGCGCTGGCGGCATCGAGGGTCAGCGGCCCGGGCACGTCGTAGTCGGCCACCGCGCCATAGACGGAGACCTCGAGTTGGGTAGTCGCGGCGACCGCCCGGTGCGTCGCCAGCTGGACGGCCGCGCGCTGCTGGCCGCTGTGGTTGCGCCAGCCATCGGAGTGTTGGAAGGAGGCGGCGGCCTGGGCCGGGCCCGCGACGGTCAGCTGGGTATGAAACTCGCCAAAGTCTCCACCCTCGGCGCGCAGGAGCAGGGCGGGAGCCGCGACGGGAACCAGCGAGTCGGCGTTGAGGACGCCGCCGAGCACGGCGGGGGTCAGCGCCATGTGCAGCGTGCCGCGATAGATCTCGAGCCGGGGAAAGAGCTCGGGATCGAACAGGCTGAGATTGAAGGAGCCGTCGGCCCGGGCGAGCGGAAGGCCGTCAATCAACAGGGCGACACCCCGGCTGGTGGGGGCGCTGTTGAGGCCGGAGCCACGGATGGCGAGCCGCGGCGGCTCGAAGCCGCCAAAACTTTCCTGCAGCATCACGCCGGGGACGTGCTGGAAGGCCTCGGCAAACGTGGTGATGCCGCGGCCCGTCCAGTCGGCGGCCGTGATGGCGGACGACGGCCCAAGGGTGGAGGCAAAATAATCTCCGCGGGCAATCTGCAGCTGGTGGTCGAAGGGCTCCGCGACAATCCACGGCGGCAGGACGTACGGTGCGTCGTTCGCCACCGGCGCCTCGGCGCCAAAGCCCGCCAGCGTGAGGCCAAGGAGCGGCAGCCAACGCAGGCAACCCGAGGGTCGCCCGCCCTGAGGTGGAGGTGGGTGACGTCCGTTCATCAGCGGTGGGGGTTAACTCACCGCTTGTAGAGCGGTCGGGCGGTGTAGCGGGTGTGGAGCAGCTCGTGCGCGCGCGGGCCGAGCGGCTTGCCGAGGAATTCGTCGTAAAGCTGGATGACTTCCGGGTTCTCGTGCGAATGGCGGATCTTGTGGTCACGGTCGTCCTGATAGATGCCGGCCATGCGTAGCTTGCGGCGCTCGTTATCCACGCCGTAGGGCTGGCCGCCGCCACCGATGCAGCCGCCGGGGCAGGCCATCACCTCGATGAAATGATATGGCGATTCCTCGCCGCGCCGGCGGGCTTCGCGGACGCGATCGAGAACCTTCTCGACGTTGGCGAGGCCATGGGCGACGGCGACGCGGATCTTGGCGCCGCCGACGTTGAGTTCGCCCTCCTTCACGCCGGCGAGGCCGCGGACGGACTCCACCTCGATCTTCTCGAGCTTCTGGCCGGTGGCGTAGAAATAGGCGGTGCGGATCGCCGCCTCCATGACGCCGCCCGTGGCCCCGAAGATCGTGCCGGCACCGGTGTAGCCGCCGAGCAGGGAGTCGGGCTCGCCGTCGGCGAGGTTGAGGAAGTCGATGCCGGACTGTTTCAGCATGCGGGCCAGCTCGCGCGTGGTGAGCGCGACATCCACGTCCTTGTGGCCGGAGGCATACATTTCCTCGGTGCGGGAGAGCTCATATTTCTTGGCCGTGCAGGGCATGATGGAGACCATGAAGATCTTCGCCGGGTCGAGCTTCAGTTTTTGCGCGTAGTAGGTCTTGGCGAGGACACCGAGCATCTGTTGCGGCGACTTGGCGGTGGAGAAGTTGTCGATGAAATCATAGTGATTCTTCTCCATGAAGTCGGTCCACGACGGGCAGCACGACGTGATGAGCGGCAGCGGGCCGCGCTTGTGGACGAAGCGCTCGATGAACTCGCTGGCTTCCTCGACGATGGTGAGATCGGCCGCGAAGTTCGTGTCGAAGACGGCCGAGAAACCGAGGCGGTGCAGGGCGGCGTAGAGTTTCTTGGTGAGGTTGGTGCCGGGCGGCAGGCCGAAGGCTTCGCCGACGGTGACGCGCACGGACGGCGCGATCTGGACGACGCAAATCTTCTCCTTGTCGTGCAGGGCCTCCCAGACGGCGGGCGTCTCGTCGTTTTCCACGATGGCGCCGGTGGGGCAATGGGCGGAGCACTGGCCGCACTTCACGCAGGGGGACTCGGCGAGGGTGATGTCCCCGGCGGGAGCCATGCGGGTGTTGATGCCGCGGTCGAGGAACGACAGCGCCCAGACGTTCTGGACCTCCTGGCACACCTGGACGCAGCGGCCGCATTTGATGCACTTGGTGAAATCGATGATGATGGACCCGGTGGAGGTGTCGGGCGGGACGTCCTTCACATACCGCTTGATGGACTCCATCGGGATGTTGAAATCGGCGGCGAGGGTCTGGAGCTCGCACTCGCCGTTGCGGCCGCAATTGAGGCAGGCCTGCGGATGGTTGGAGAGGATGAGCTCGAGCGTGGCGCGACGCACGTCCACGATCTCGCGATCATGGGTGGTGATTTCCATGCCCGCCTCGAGCGGCGTGCAGCACGCGCGGATCATTTTATTGCCGCCCTTGTTGCGCACGATGCAAATGCCGCACGCGGCCGTCGCATGCAGGTCCTTGTGCTTGCAGAGCGTGGGGATCTTCACCTGGACCTGGCGGGCGGCGTCGAGGATGCTCGTCCCTTCCGGGACCTGGACTTCGATCTGGTTGATGCGCGCGGTGATCATGGCGAAGTTTCCTGCGTTAAGACTGCGGTGGCGGGAGCCGACCCACTGGCTGCCGGAGTGCGGCGCGGCTCGTCCGGCGCCTTGGCCGCCGCAGCGGCCGGGGTGGGCCGCCCCGCTTTCCGCGCATAGGTGGGGCCGCCGTCGATGAAGGCCTGGTATTCCTCACCGAAGTAGCGGAGGGTGGACAGGACGGGATTGGGCGCAGTCTGGCCGAGGCCGCAGAGCGAGGCCTTTTGCATGGCGTGGCAGATGCGATGGATGAGCGCGAGGTCGCCGGCGGCCCCGCGCCCGCGTGAGATCCGGTCCAGCAGCTGCAGGAGCTGGTAGCCCCCGATGCGACACGGGGCGCACTTGCCGCAGGACTCGTCCACGCAAAAGCGAAGGTAGAACTTGGCGACCTCGACCATGGAGTTGGTCTTGTCCATCACGAGCATGCCGCCGGAACCCATGATCGAGCCGAGTTCCTGCAGGGTTTCATAGCTGACGGGGGTGTCGAGGAGCGAGGCCGGGATGACACCGCCCGAGGGCCCGCCGGTCTGGACGGCCTTGATCTCCTTGCCGTCGAGCACGCCGCCGCAGACGTCGAAGACGATTTCGCGCAGGGTGGTGCCCATGGGCACCTCGACGAGCTGGGCGTTGCGGACCTTGCCGGTGACAGCGAAGACCTTGGTGCCCTTCGACGTGGCCGTGCCGTGACTGGCGAACCAGGCGCCGCCCTTGAGCAGGATGGCGGGAACGATGGCGAGGGTCTCGACGTTGTTGATGGCGGTGGGCATGCCCCAGAGGCCGCGGACAGAAGGATATGGCGGACGAGGGCTCGGGCTGCCGCGCCGGCCCTCGATGGACGCGATCAGGGCGGTTTCCTCGCCGCAGACGAAGGCGCCGGCGCCGAGCCGGATCTTGGCGTCGAAGTTGAAACCGCTGCCGAGAATATTGCGGCCGAGCAGGCCCAGCTCGCGCGCCTGTTCGAGGGCGCGCTGGACGCGTTCGACGGCCTTGGGATATTCGGCGCGGATATAGAAATAGCCCTGCGATGCGCCCATGGCGTAGGCCGCGATCATCATGCCCTCGAGCACGGCATGGGGGTCGCTCTCGAGCACGCTGCGGTCCATGAAGGCGCCGGGGTCGCCCTCGTCGCCATTGCAGATGACGTAGTGCTGGGTGGCGGTCTGCGCGCGGGTGAGCTGCCACTTCATCCACGTGGGGAAACCAGCGCCGCCGCGACCGCGCAGCGCGCTGATCTTCATCTCTGCGATGACTTGCTCGGGCGTGAGCGTGAACAGCGCCTTGGCGATGGCCTGGTAGCCGTCGGCCCGGCGCAGGTAGTCGTCGGCGCTGTCCGGATCCACCTGGCCGCAATGCCGCAGGACGATGCGCACCTGTTTGTCGGGCGTCTTGCAGAGGAGGTCGTCGAGCACCCGGCCGGCCGTGACGGATTCGGCCACGATGCGGGCCACATCGGGCGCGAGCACATGCGTGTAGGTGACCGCGGCGGGGAGCAGCTGCACCACGCCGCCCTGGTTGTAGATGCCCATGTCGAGGGCGCGGACGACCTGCACCCGGTCGGCGAGGCCGCGGCGCTTGAGCTCCTCCTGGAAGGAGAACTGGAAGAACTCAGTCTTGTTGCCGACCCCGTCTCCCGTATCGCACACCAAGATGTGGGTCACGGGCGCATCGAACACGAGGCCGCGGCGTCGCGTGGCGATGACGTGGTCATCGAGGAGACGATGGGCGACGAAATGCTCGGCGAGAAACTGTGGCGCAAGATTTGGGGTCATGCAGCCATAGTGGACGCGAGGCATTCCGGCAGCCTGCACCTCGATCACGGGGTCGGCGAAGGAGTAGCCCACCGAGCCGGTCCGGAGCAGCGCGAAGGGCCGATGCTGCTCGACGCGGAGGTGCTCGAGGGCGGTGTGAACGGACTCGGCGCCCGCTGCGATGCCGCCGGTGTCGAGTTGGACGCGGATCCACTCGGCGGGGTCCGGGGCGGGTTGGGCGGCGAGGGCAGAGAGATCCTGGCGGGTGAGCGGCTTCATGCGGCGTTCTCCTTCCGGGCCTTCAGGGCCGCGACGTGACTGGTGAGGTCGGCGGACTTGACGTGTCCGCAGGTCTTGCCGTCGACGACCATGGCGGGAGCCATGCCGCAGCAACCGATGCAGCGGACGGTGTCGAAATGGATCTGGCGGTCGGCGGTGGTCTGACCCTCGGAAATCCCGAGCACGGTGCGGAGCTCGTTGATGAGGTCGCCTGAGCCCTTCAGGTAACAGGCCGTACCGTTGCAGACGGTGATGTTGTGCGCGCCGGGGGGCTGCAGCTTGAAGTAGTGGTAGAACGTGATGACCTCGTAGATGCGGGCGAGCTTCACCCCGAGTTCGCGGGAGAGCTCCATCGCCACCTCGCGCGGCACGTAGCCGTGCTGGTTCTGAATGGCGTGGAGGATCATGATCAGGTTGCCCTCCTCGTTCCGCCAGCGGCTCACGTGCTGCTGGACGTCGCGCCGGATGGTGGAGTCGAGCTTGCCCTGAATGCGCCGCAGGCGCTCCAGTTTCACAGCGAGCACCCGGGCCACCTCATCGGAAATATCCCGCGGAATGAAACCATGCTTTTGCTCCACTCGCTCCAGCAACTCAATGAGCGCCGCCTCGTCGTAGGTCTTGAAATCGGCGGCGGTGGTTTCGGTTCCGGGAGCTGAGGCATTCATTTTCATATGCGCCCTTGTCACCCGGAGTATGGATGGCTTGTTGAAGCCCATCCATTATCAATGTTAATTCTGAGAAGTCACAAGAACAGGTAATCTTATCAAATAAACCAGCTGAAATGACTTTATTTTGGTGACATATGGCAGCTAGTGGCACGCCATAAGATGCTAGTAAATAGTGTATTACAATGGTAGTCCGATTCGCTTGGTTAGAGAGTGAAAACGGCGGACGGGACAACGGAGTGCCCGGCGGACTATGCATTTATTGGGGATCCAGCGGCGCGCAGATCTTGCGCGTGCGGTCGCGTCGGGTGGCAGCTGATGGCACGGTGAGTCAGGCCGGAAGCCGCGTTGGCGGAAAGGCTGCTCGGACGCGGCTGGTGACCCCAGGGCACAAAAAAAAGAGCGGGCCGATCGTCGGCCCGCTCTTGCCAGCGAAGGGAGGAGGAAGGCTCAAGCCTTCGTCGCGGCATCCTCCGGGATGCGCCTGCAGGTGAGGCTGCGATCCACAACCACCAGCGCGACGGCTTGCCTAATCGCGATTCGCGGGCGCCAACACGGCCTCGCTGGCGGCGCGGCAAATCCGCATCGAACGTAGCACGGGGAGCAGGCTTTGCAGGCAAGCTCGGGGAGGATCGCCGAGCAGTGAAATCTGGATCCAATTTCGCGCGAGCATGTGGCGGCTGCGAAAATTCAGCAGGAAGCCCCGTTGTTCGAGTTCGGTGCCGACCGCGCCTGCGGTCAACCCTTCGCCCAGCGCGATGGTCACAATGCCCGGGCAGGCCGCGGTGTCCGCCGCGAGCAGGGTGCAGCCCTCGGCCTGCAGCAACCGGCGCAGCCAGACCGTGTTTTCCCGGATGCGCGTCATCCGGGCCGGGGTCACCGCGCGCAGCGCGACGGCGAGGGCGCCGACGAGGTTGGAGGAATGCGTGTGCGGCGCGCTGGCGTGCGCGGTCCAGTGGCCGAGGTCAATATAGCCGGGCAGGCGCTCCGGCTCCTCCTTCGGCTCGTAGTCGTGAAACACCAGGGCCAGGCCCGGGTAAGAGCCCAGACCCTTGCCACTGGTTCCCGTCGCGAGATGCACGCCTTGCAAATCCACGGGCAGGGCGCCGAGGGAGCTGACGCAGTCGACGCACACGTGGAGGCCGCGGTGGGCGGCGAGGCTCTTTAGTTCGTCGAGGGGATTGAGCATGCCGGTTGACGTCTCGTGGTGCACGAACCACAGCCAGCCGCCGCGCGGGAGGCGCGCGGCCAGCGTGTCGATCTGCCGGAGATTGAATAATGTGCCCCAAGGCACGCGCAGCGTGTCGAAGCGCAGTTGCGCGCGGCGCGCCTCGCCGGCCAGGCGTTCGCCGAATTCTCCGTTGGCCATCACGAGGCCGGTGGTGTCACGCAACGAGAGCTGGGCACCGACCACGGTATTGGCCAGCGAGCCGGAGCCGGTCAGAACCTGGACATCGCGGGCACCGGTGAGCTCACAGAGGCGGCGGCGCACGTCGCTCAACTGGGCGAGGAACACCGGACTGCGATGGGAGATCGCGGCGGCCGCAAACGCTGCGTCCACCTCGGGGGTCGTGAGGACTGGGCCGGGCAGGAGGTTGGCGGGACGTGAAACGGCGGACCTGTCGGCCGCGCCGACCCAGCGCAATGCCGGGCTCTTTACAATCGCGAGGCCGAAGTTTTCCAGCGTCAGATACATCGGCTGATAGGGTGCCGCGGCCGTGCCGACGATCGGGCCGAAGGGAATGAAGCCGAGATGCTGGTAAAGCTTCAGCTGGCGCGTGGTGCCGGAAATCACCGCGAGATCGTAGCCGGCCTCGCGGCAGTACGCCGCGGCATGCTCGAACAGCGCGGCAAACAGGATCGTCTGCCGGCAGCCCGGAGCCACGGCGAGGAGCCTCGCCTCGACCGGCCGGCGCCCGGCGGGAAGATACTGGTCGAGATCGGGCACCTTGGCATCGAGGGAAAATGGCCGGTGCCAGCGCAGCGCCAGCATGCCGGCAAGCTGGCGGCCCTGCAGTGCGATCACGTAGTGGTTTTCTGCATGAAACCGGTCGACGAGACGACCGTCCAGGTTGTGGGGGTGCTGGGGAATTTCCTCAACAAAGGTTTGGTAATTCAGGCGGTGAATGGCCTCGAATTCCCAGTCTTCGGTTGCGATTTTAAGCTGGAAGGTTGGATCAGCGCGCATGGTCGGGTGGGGTCAGGATTGGGCCGTGGCGGGGCGGCGGGTGAACTCTTCCTGCAGGTTGCGCCAGTGTGGCAGCACCACCAGGCAGGCCAGAGGGATTAGAAGGACTGCGACCAAGGCCGGGTAGCCGCAAAGGATGCCCAGCACCGGACTGAGCGCATAGGCCACGACTGCGCTGAGCGTAAAGCGTCGCGTCGCGGCCAGGAGCAGGGCGCAGATTCCCAGCATCAGGCCGGCGAGGATCGGATCGAACACCAGCAGCGCGGCAAAGGAGGTGGCGACACCCTTGCCGCCGCGAAAGCCAAGCTGGGCGGGCCAATTGTGGCCGGCGGTCACCGCGACCATCACCCCGATGCAGGTGGCTGGGGTCCATCCGGCAGCCCGGGCCGCCCCGACGGCGAGTGCGCCTTTCAACATATCGCCCACCAGCGCGGCGCCGAACCCCCAAGGACCGAGGATCCTCCCGACATTCTTCGAGCCGGCATTGCCGCTTCCGACCGAGCGGAGATCCTGACCGGTCTTCCACCGGGTGAGGTAGTAGCCGGTATTGAGGCACCCCAGCGCGTAGGCGGCGAGTGTCCCCAGCAATTGCGGGAGACCGAAACCGAGGGTGTGCCCGATCGCGTTCATGGAGCTTTCAATTTCCAACGAGCAAAAGCCTAGCGTAAATTGAAGGATCTACGTTAATTGAAAAATCCAATGAGGTCAATTGATGGCGGTGATGGGCGGAGTTGAAGAGCGTTGCGTTAATGGGCGCTGGCAGAATTGCTTGTAACGTGGCGATGAACATCCACCACCTGGAGCTGTTCTACTACGTGGCTCGGCATGGCGGTATCAGTCTCGCCGTGCGGCACATGCCCTACGGCATCCAGCAGCCGGCGCTAAGCAGCCAGATTCTGCGCTTGGAGGAGGACCTCGGGTTGAAACTGTTCGAGCGGCAGCCGTTCAAGCTGACGGCGGCGGGCCAGGAGCTGCTGGCCTTCATCCGGCCGTTTTTCGACAACCTCGACGCCGTGAGTGTCCGACTCCGTTCCCGCCTGAACCCGCAATTACGCATCGGCGCGTCGGATGTCGTGCTCCGCAACTATCTTCCCGCCGTGATCCAGCAGGTGCGGCGGGGACACCCCGACTTGCGCCTGGGCCTGCGTTCCGGTTTCCAGCCCGAGCTGGAGGCCTGGCTGCAGGCCGGCGAAATCGACCTCGCCGTGATTCCGCTGCGCGGCCGGCTGCCGCCGGGAATCCGCGCGCTCCGTTTGATCCAGCTCCCGCTGGTGCTGCTCGTCAACCGCAAGGCAAAGATTACCGCGGCGACGGACCTTTGGTCGCGGACCAAGCCGATCCTTCCACTCATCAGCCTGCCGCCAACCGAGAGCATCAGCCAGCTGTTCCAAAAAGGACTGAAACGCCGCGGGATCACCTGGCCGGTGGCGATCGAGGCGAGCTCGATGGAGCTGATCAGCCAGTATGTCGCCAACGGTGACGGGGTCGGCGTGAGCATTGCCGTTCCCGACCAGGTGCGGCATCCGCGGGTGCGCAGCCTGCCGCTGGTAGAATTCGCGCCCATTGAGCTGGTGGCGGCCTGGCGCGGCCAGCCCGCGCCCCTGCTCCACTCGGTGCTGGCCGAGATGCAACGTTAGATCGGAAGAGCACACGTCTGAACTCCAGTCACGCCAATATCTCG